>Ga0307490_1000027_pt1 | contig 65129 bp, 67 predicted proteins | sample SI3UmetaG_FD_202118 | JGI IMG/M metagenome (GOLD analysis project Ga0307490, IMG submission 202118) | Sea-ice brine microbial communities from Beaufort Sea near Barrow, Alaska, United States - SI3U | ecosystem: Environmental > Aquatic > Marine > Coastal | place: USA: Alaska | collected 2017-05-06
TGGCCAAGATCTGCGGCGACGGCAAACGGGAGCGGACGCGGGCCTTCACGGAGCTGGCGAGCCACTATCTGTTCCGGGATCGCTTTGGCCGCCCCGGCAAGGGGAACGACAAGGGCAAGGTCGAGGGCTGGTGAAGTATGCCCGCTCGAACTTCATGACGCCGATCCCGGTGGCGGCGAGCTTCGATGATCTCAACGCCATGCTGGCCGCGCGATGCCAGGCGCGGCAGAACGAACGGGCCGGACGCCATGCCGGGACGATTGGCGAGCGCCTTGCCGCCGATCTTGCAGCGTTCCGCAATTTACCCGCCGTGCCGCTGGAGCCGTGCGAGAAGCGGGCTGCCCGGGTCTCGTCGACGGCGCTGGTGCGCTACCGTGGCAACGACTACTCCGTGCCGACCAGCCACGGCTTCCAGGAGGTGATGGTGAAGGGCTTCGTCGATCAGGTTGTCATCCTGTGCGGCGGCGCGGAGATCGCCCGGCATCAACGCTGCTATGGCTCGGGCACCTTCGTGTTCGACCCGCTGCACTATCTGGCGCTGATCGAGACCAAGCCGAACGCACAAGCGCCGTTCTGCCCTTATCGAGATTGATCCATTTTACGTCGATATTGCCATTCGACGGTGGCAGGCACTCACAGGCAAAGTTGCCGTTTGCGCCAAGAGCGGCGCGACGTTCACCGAACGGGAAGCTGCCGCGCGTGACTGTGATACGATCGCCGAAGTAGCCAAAAGCGACCAGAACGGCGCGCGCTCATGACCGAGGAAAGCGAAGGCGGTTATAAGCAGCCACCCAAATCCACCAGATTCAAGCCTGGACAGTCGGGCAATAAGCGCGGCCGTCCCAAAGGCTCGCGCAACCTGAAAACCGATCTTAACAAGCTCATGACAAAACGCATTGCCGTCCGTGAAGACGGCGAGGTCCGCCATGTTACGGGCCAAAAGGCCATGCTCCTCAGTCTATTCGAGAAGGCGGTGCGAGGTGACTTCAAAGCATCTGCTCAATTGTTCGCGATGCTGATGAAGCTAGAAGTACAAGACCCCGCCCCTCCAGCGCCCGCGAGCATCACAGAAAACGATCGCGCGATCATCGATGACTTCCTTCGGCGGAATTTACCGTCGGCTTCCGAAGACTATAAATCATGAGCCAATTTACGCCACGAGAACGCGACGCTATTCTTCGCAGCGATTTTACTGCCTTTGCCCGTGCGGCATTCCATTTTCTCGAGCCGGACAAGACATTTGAATCCAATTGGCATCACGAAGCGGTTGCTCATCTCCTGCTTCAATCGGATAACGAAAAGACCCGTAAATTTATCAATGCGCCGCCGCGGTCTCTCAAATCCTTTCTGCTTTCGGTCGCATGGGTTGCCTATAAACTTGGGCATGAGCCGACACATAAATTTATCTGCGCAAGTTATTCGCGCGATCTTGCGAATCATCTTGCCGCACAATGCCGCAAACTGATGCAGTCAGAACTGTATCAAAGGTTGTTCGCGACCAAGCTGCTAAAGATTTCTGAAGACGAACTGAGCACCACCCAGGGTGGATTCCGAATTTCGACTTCGGTGGGAGCAACACTCACCGGCTTGGGTGGAGACACATTGATCGTCGATGACCCAATGAACGCCAGTGAGGCGTATTCGGAGACTAGCCGGAAGACTGCCAATAACTGGTTTACCGGCACACTCATGTCGCGCCTAAATGACAAAAGGCGCGGGTCCGTTTTTGTAGTGTGTCAACGTCTGCATCAAGAAGATCTCACCGGGGTTCTCATCGAAAACAAATGGGATGGGCTTGTCCTTCCTGCAATTGCGCCGCGCGACACGGTCATCCAAATCGGCACTTGGAAGCATGAGTGGAAGGAAGGCGAACCGCTTCAGGCGCGCGAGCCACTCGATGTTCTTGAGGACCTGAAGCGACAAGTATCGGAAGCGGTATTTGCCGCACAGTACATGCAAGATCCTGTGCCCGAAGCCGGCAACATCCTCAAGCGTGACTGGCTAAAATGGTATGAATCGCGTCCAGTTCGCCAGCCAGGCGATCAGATCTTACAATCATGGGACACGGCGGTGAAAGTCACGACCACGAGTGACTACTCAGTGTGCCTCACGTTCCTCGTGCGCAACAACAATGAGTATTACCTGATCGATATTTGGCGGAGAAAAGTTGCCTTTCACGAACTGTGTGAGGAGGTCGTAAGGCAGGCTTCTAGACACCAACCAGACGCGATTTTGATTGAAGATCAATCGACCGGGTCCCCATTGATTGACGAATGTAAGCGCCGCGGAATGACGGGCATCATCGGACGACGCTCATCTACTGATAAAGCCACTCGCATGTATGGCGAGACCGCAAAGCTTCAGGCGGGTTCTCTCGTCTTGCCGAAAGCCGCGCCCTGGCTCGATGAATTCCTGATGGAGTATCTGGCGTTCCCAGGTGGAAGGCATGATGACCAGATCGATGCGCTGTCGCAGTTTTTGATCTGGCGCACCGAAGCTGAAACCATTCCTCCGTTGATCTGGGATATTGGAGACGGCGATGATGGTGGTGGCGACGATGATGACAGCGGCAACGGCGGCGGTACGCCCGGGTTGAGTGCGCCTTCGCCCGAACAATTTCTCTGGCATCTGCGGTGGTAAAACCGCAATAATTTGTCACTCGCGACCGTACTTACCAAGATGCCCCTTTATAGCCGCCTTCACGCGGCACACATCGGGAACGCCAGCAACTGTTGGGTGCTGCCGCAATTACAGCAGCTTCCACGCGCTGGCGGAAACGCCACTTCAGAGCATGCATGGACGGGTAACCAACGGGGTGCCAGTCCATGCAAAACTATATTTCCGCAGAGATAGAACAGGCTATCGATCAAGAACTCGAACGGCTTCCATACGCGTTGATCAAGGATCTGCGAATTCGATGGAAGGATCTTTTTGCATCCGATCCACCGAAAGCATTCGGTCCCGATCTGTTACGACGCGCGATTGCTCAGAGAATTCAGGAACGAGCTTACGGCGGGCTGAACCCATCAGCACAGCGCGAACTCAGTCAGATCATCAAGCTGCATAGCAATAAGACTGGCGATCAACGGGAGTTGCGCAGGCGCATCAAACCCGGCGCCATCGTGGTGCGCGAGTGGAAAGGCACGACCCATAGGGTCACGGTTTTAAGCAAAGGCTTCTACTACAACGAGCAAACCTACCAGAGCCTCTCGGAAGTCGCCCGCGCCATCACGGGGACGCGATGGAACGGCCCAAAGTTCTTTGGTTTGCGAAAGCCTGAACCGCTAAAAACCGCGAGCGTCTCCAACAGAGCTGCGGTTAAACCGCGCCGCGAAAGGAGCCGGAGCCTGTCACCGTCGGCAGCGTCACGTCCGGAGGCCGGCCATGAGTGCTGAGAGCTCCAAACAAGTCCGCTGCGCGATCTACACCCGCAAATCGACCGAGCATGGCCTGGAACAGGAGTTCAATTCGCTGGATGCCCAGCGTGAGGCCTGCGAGGCCTATATCAAAAGCCAGGCCTCACAGGGCTGGAAGATCCTGCCCAATCGCTATGATGACCCCGCCTTCTCGGGCGGCAATCTGGATCGCCCTGCCCTGCAGCAGCTTTTAAAAGACATCGACGCTGGCAGGGTCGATGTCGTGGTGGTCTACAAGATCGACCGCCTCACTCGATCGCTGGCCGACTTCGCCAAACTGGTAGAGGCGTTCGATGCCAAATCGATCTCGTTTGTGGCCGTCACCCAGCAGTTCAACACCACCACCTCCATGGGCCGGCTTACATTGAATGTCCTGCTATCCTTCGCACAGTTCGAGCGCGAGCTGTCATCGGAGCGTGTCCGGGACAAGATTGCCGCCTCCCGTCGCAAGGGCAAGTGGACGGGCGGTACCGTGCCGCTTGGCTATAAGATCATCGACAAGAAACTCGTCGTCGATCCTCAGGAAGCGGAGACGGTCCGGTACATATTCAAGCGATATCTTGAACTAAAATCATTCGGTCATCTGATCGAGGATCTCGACAACAAAAAGATCTTCACCAAGCGGCGCGAGACGGAGGTCGTCAAATCGCGGGGTGGCATCCCCTTCACCTATGGGCCGCTCGCCTACATTCTGAAGAGCCGCATTTACGCCGGCGAAATTGGACATAGCGGGAAATGGTTTGATGGTGAGCATGAAGCCATCATCGATCCGGCCACCTTTGAGCAGGTACAGGCTCAACTTGCGACCAATGGAGTTGAGCGTAAGTTCAGACGCTCAGAGAGCGGCGCGCTTCTGATGAGCAAGCTCTATGACGACCGCGGCAACCGCATGAGTCCGAGTTACTCGATCAAGAATGGCCTGCGCTATCGCTTCTATGTCAGCGCAGCACTTTTGCGAGGTCGCAAGTCCGATGCAGGATCGCTCGCCCGTGTATCGGCAACGCTCATTGAAACAGCAGTTCTCGACACAGCACGTCAGAATGCACCAGCAGATTTTAAGGGCACCAATAGTGATCTGATCGACCAGACTATCGAGCGGGTCAAAGTTGGCCACGAGCGACTGGCAATCACCTTCAAGGAAACCGCTTTGACGGAATACGCAACGATGGTCGAGTTACCGTGGTCAGCTATTCCAAGCAGGAATCTGACGAGCATCGAGGAAGGCCATAACAGCGACCGCCAACCCGATCAGAAGCTCGTCGAGACTCTGGCACGGGGGTATTTGTGGGCAGGTTCGTTGTCGGACGGCACATACACATCCATCGAGCAACTGGCGAAATCTGTCCGTCTTCATCCTAATATCATCCGCCAGGGTCTGCGAGCCGCGTTCCTGGCACCAGACATCACCGAAGCGATCCTGAGCGGAGAACAGCCGGGCGGTCTCACGTCCACGCGGCTGCTGCAAATCGGCGAACTGAGCTGGAAGAAGCAGCGCGAGGCGTTTGGCGCCATCCGACCCGACTAGATCGAGATTCCATCGAACGGCTCAATTTGTCGCCAAGTCATAAAATGCCACCTCTCAGAACAACCAGCGTTGCTGTCTGGTGTTCGCCCCCCTGCCTCAGCAGGCCCTGAGAAAAGTCTCGTGAACTGGGACACTGCTCGACCAGGAAGACATGATCGAACTTCGTCTCCGAGCGCAGATCTTCAAAAGTCACACTATTTGAAATTTGGACCGGAGAATTTCGCCGCCCACGGTGGATTAATCAGGGATTTGGGTAAGCGGAGCCTGGCTCAACGTCAAGAAAATGCCCATTCCGCCGACATTACCGCGATTTCTGCCGATATGTCTCTACTACCGGGACTGGTTGGCTGGAGAACGAGGATTCGAACTCATCCAGTCTAGATCGAACCACGTCTCTGTATAGTCCGACGCAAATTCTGGAATTATTCAGCGCTCTCAATCACTTCGAGCCTGGGGAAGAACGGATTCTCGCTTGGCACCCACTTAACGCCACCCGAACTTGGTGTGTTCGTTCCCCAAGGCCAGAAGAACATTGGCTATTCCGGCATTAAAGGCGCACAGTCGCTCATGCACCAAATCACCGCTGCCTTATGATCACCCGTTCGCGGCGCGAAACGGTCGTTTTTCAGCATCCCGTACGGATCAAGGGTATCGATCGCGTGCTCGTCGCCGGTTCTTATGAGGTCGTGACCGACGAGGAAATGATCGAAGGTCTTTCCTTTCCGAGCTTCCGGCGCATCGCCACCATGATCATGGTTCCGGGCACGCCGCCGCATCATCACTCGATGGAAATGATCGCCATCGGTTCGGTCGACCTTGCCGATGCGCAGCATCGGGACGCGGCGGTGCCAAATGTCTGACGATCCCGTTGAACTCGATTCCCGACGCGGCATGGCGGCGCAGAAAGCGACCGGGCTGCGGCGGATTCTCGCTGACGCGGAGACCCATGCAGCAATCCTGCGCGAGCGGCAGCTCCAGATCGAGACAGAGCTGCTCGACACGCCTGCAACATCGTGGCCCGAAGCGGCGGCGAAGGCGCGTTACATTCTGAATCTTTATTACGCGACGCTGGGTGCCCACGATACGCACCACCGCGATCTTGTGGCCTCGGTCCTCAAGGACTTTGCACGGCTCGACAGCGAAAGCTGAATACGTTTTTCGCCTCGATTGTTTTCCGCGAACGATTGATCCTGAAACTTCATTGAGACGTTCGGCGGGAACGGGAGGATTACGCATGCTTGATATGACAACGAAAGAACTGTCGTCGCGGCACGTCAAGGCCGAGGAGGCGCGCCGGCTCGGCGTCATTTCGGGATGGTACATCACCAAGATGAGCGGGACCTTCGTCACCGGTCCGCACGCCACCCATGCCGAGGCCTTGCTCAAGATTGCGGAACTTAATCCGCCCCCGCCGCCTGCTGAGAAGCGCAAATCGTGAGGGCCGCAACACAGGGATGATCCATGAGTATTGTGCGACATCTCGCGCCGCTGCGTGACGTCGAAAGCGAGAACGACCAGCTTCGGCAACTGCTCATTCAGGCAGGTGTCGAAGCTCATGCCCATGTTGTCGCCGCGAAACTCCAGACTGTTCTGATCGGCGAGCTTCATCACCGGGTGAAGAACATGCTGGCGATTGCTTCGGCGATCGCCTCGCAAAGCCTGCGTGAGGCAACCAGCGTGGAGGCGGCGGCGAAGACCATCGCCAGCCGTCTGGCCGCGCTTGGTGTATCCCACGATCTTCTCATTCGCGAGAGCTGGACCGGCGCGGGCTGCCGCTCGCTGATCGAAAACGCAATCCTCGCGTTCCAGACCGAGGGGCTGGCGCAGTTCACGATCACCGGCGAGAACGTCGCCGTGTCGTCGGGACCCGCCGTCGGATTGTCGATGGTCATCCATGAGCTCTGCACCAACGCTCTGAAATACGGCGCACTGTCGGTGCCGGACGGCCGCGTCTCGATCACATGGTCGGTCGACGCCCGGACGGGGCGCTTCAATCTCGAATGGAAGGAAAGCGGCGGGCCGGCAGTGACCGAGCCGAAGCAGAAGAGTTTCGGAAGCCGGTTCATCGAGCAAGCGCTGCCCGGCCAGCTCCACGGCGAGGCACGGCTGATTTTCGATCCGGCTGGCCTCATTTGCCACGTCAACATCCCGGTGACGTCGCTGCAGGAGCCGGTGATCGCGCTGGTTTAGAGCGTCAAACAACAAGCCTTGCATCGATGCCGGAATGACATCCGCAAACATGATTGGAAACACGTGACTGGAATCAAGATTCGCGTCGGCTACGAGATGATTTACGATTTCCCGCAGGCCACACCCATGATCATGGTGCTTGGCACGCACTTCACGCGCGCGTCGGATGTCATCACGCCCGATTTCCTCACCACGACCCCGCCGGTGCCGATCACACCCTATCGAGATATGTTCGGCAACTGGTGCAGCCGTATGGTCGCGCCGCCGGGACGGATGCGCCTTTTTGCCGATGGACTGGTTCGCGACAGCGGGGTGCCGGATGTGGCCGTACCATCAGCGATACAGCATGCGGTGGAGGATCTGCCGCCGGATACGCTGGTTTATCTCTTAGGCAGCCGGTACTGCGAGACGGATCGCCTGTCGGACATCGCCTGGAAGCAGTTTGAAAACACCGCGCCGGGCTGGGCGCGCGTTCAGGCGATCTGCGATTTCGTTCATCATCGCATCAAGTTCGGCTATGAGCATGCGCGGGCGACCATGACCGCGCATGAAGTCTATAACGAAGGCAAAGGCGTTTGCCGCGATTACGCGCACCTCGCCATCGCGTTCTGCCGCTGCATGAATATTCCGGCGCGATACTGTACAGGCTATCTCAGCGATATCGGCACGCCGAAGCCTTGGGTTGGAGACTTTGCCGGCTGGTTCGAGGCCTATATCGGCGGCCATTGGCACATGTTCGATCCACGCAACAACGTGCCGCGGATCGGCCGTGTCTTGATAGCGCAGGGGCGCGACGCGTCCGACGTTCCGATCACGCAGACCTTCGGGCCGAATGCGCTCGTTAGCTTCAAGGTCTGGACTGACGAGGTCGCTTAGCTTTCCACATTCAATCGCTATCAGCGAAGCCCCAGGTTGGGAACGGTCGCTCTCTGCGACCGCGAATATCGTCACGCACTGAGCGTGTGTCGTTTAAAAGCCTCGCTTTCCACTGCCGCCCCTACCCCGCAGTGGCTTTATTCTCCGGTCTCTAAAGCGAGTCTCCAAAAAACGGGAATTCTTCAATAGCTAGCTGGAGAATGTCGACCGATTTCGGAAGGTGGCGGTGCGAATCCGGTCTCTGTGGAGACTCCGCATACCTGAAAAGCCCGCTATTGGCGGGCCTTTCTCACGCTTAGAAAAGAAATTCTCTGAAATCCGGACTGGCTGGCTGGGGAACTAGGATTCGAACCTAGACAAACAGAGTCAGAGTCTGTTGTGCTACCGTTACACCATTCCCCAATCGATTGCGGACCTGATCATACGCACGGTGTGGCGGATCGTTGTCCAAATCAGCAAATCGATGTCGCGCGCTGGATATAAAGCGGTGCTGCGCCGCGGTCTACCCCTGCCTTGCCCTATCCCCTGATCGCGCCGCGGAAGATGATCGCCAGCCCTTGCTGGGGGCACCGAGAGTCGCCCATTAATCCAAGGTAAACAAAGGCTTAATGCCGATGGGGAGGCGACGGGCAGGCCGATCCGTCAGGATGAAAATACCCTTTGAACTACGGGCCCTTAACGCCTCGGCGGACTTCAACGGTTGTAGCGCGACGCCGAGGACCACTTTGAGGAGCCGGAAAAACTCCTGGACCGTTTAACAGTTCCTGCAACAAGCCTTTGTACAATCGGGGGAAATTTGACCATTCAGACAGGCTACATCTCTCTATGTTCACCTCACCGCAGCCAGCCTCGCTCGGGCGTGTCATTTCGGTGCGCGGTTCGCTGGCGCGCGTCGGCCTTATGGCGACCAGCCAGATCAATGACGCCAACGTACGCGCCACCGTCGGCCAGTTTTTCGGTATCCGCACCGCGACCACCATCATCGTCGCGATGATCACCGAGGTCAGCCGCGAAAACCTTCCGGCGACCGACAACTACATCGCGATCGCCTCGGTCGACCTGCTTGGGGAAATCGCAGCCGGGCCCTCCGGCCGCTTCCAACGCGGCGTCACCAGTTACCCAACAATCGGCGATCTGGTGGACGTGCTGACCAACCAGCAGCTACGGACCGTGTACGCGCCTTCAAAGGCCGAGCAGATCAATATCGGCACGCTGCAACAGGATCCGTCCGTCATCGCTTATGTCGATGTCGAGGACATGCTGAGCAAGCACTTTGCGGTGCTCGGCTCCACCGGCGTCGGTAAATCCAGCGGCGTCTCGCTGCTGCTGAACGAGATTCTGCGCGTGCGGCCGAACTTGCGCGTGTTCCTGCTCGACGTGCATAACGAATACGGCCGCTGCTTCGGCGACAAGGCGCTCGTTCTCAATCCCAGAAATCTTAAACTGCCGTTCTGGCTGTTTAATTTCGAGGAATTCGTTGACGTCATCTTTGGCGGACGCCCCGGCGTTCCAGAAGAACTCGAAGTTCTCATCGAACTTATTCCGGTGGCAAAGGCCACCTATACGCAATATCAAAGTACCGATCGCGTCGGCCTGAAGCGTGTCGACGCAAAAGCCGTTGGCTACACCGCCGATACGCCGGTGCCCTATCGGCTGGTCGATCTCATTTCGCTGATCGACGAGCGCATGGGCAAGCTGGAGAACCGCTCCTCCCGCATCGTCTACCACAAGCTGATTACGCGCATCGAAACGGTCAAGAACGATCCGCGTTACGCTTTCATGTTCGAGAATGCCAACGTCGGCGGCGACACGATGGCCGAGGTCATCAGTCTCCTGTTCCGCATGCCGGCGAATGGCCGGCCAATGACGGTCATGCAACTCGCAGGCTTCCCAGCGGAAGTCGTGGACTCCGTCGTGTCCGTGCTATGCCGGATGGCGTTCGATTTCGGATTGTGGAGCGACGGCGCGTCACCGATGCTGTTCGTCTGCGAGGAAGCCCATCGCTATGCGTCCGCGGATCGTGGCGTGGGTTTCGGACCGACGCGCAAGGCCGTGTCACGCATCGCCAAGGAAGGCCGTAAATACGGCGTGTATCTTGCGCTGGTCACGCAGCGCCCAGCCGAACTCGACGCAACAATCATCTCACAGTGTAATACGCTGTTTGCGATGCGGCTTGCGAACGAGCGTGACCAGATGCTGTTGCGCTCCGCAGTTTCCGACGCCGCCGCGAACCTCCTGTCGTTCGTGCCGTCACTCGGAACGCGCGAAGTGCTGGCGTTCGGTGAAGGCGTTGCTCTCCCGACCCGGCTGCGCTTCAAGGAAGTCCCAGCGCATCAATTGCCGCGCAGCGAAGCGGCCATCGCGACCACGCCATCGGCTCTCAGCGGCCACGACATTACCTTCGTCGGCTCGGTGCTGGAGCGCTGGCGCGGCGCGACATCCCATCGCGAAACGCCGAACGATCCGATATTCGACCGAGGTGTCGCGGAGCGTCCCGTTCCCCGCGTGCCGGAAGCACCGATGCTGCAGCCCTCGCTCGGTCTCGATCCCGATCGCTTCTCATTGCTGAAGAAGCCCCTGCGCTGATCGCGGCCCTCTGCGGGACAGCCGTGCACGGCCCTGGCTTTGCGCGGGGGTTGTCCTCGACTATGGTTGGCAGAATACGCTCCATCTCCCGCACCGGACCCTGACATGAGCACGCCTGCCATCAGCCGCTTTCCCGTTCCCGCCCTGAATTCGCTGCCCGACGACATCCGGACCCGCATTCTCAGCGTGCAGGAGAAGTCGGGGTTTGTACCGAATGTGTTTCTCGCGCTGGCCTACCGGCCGGACGAATTCCGGGCCTTCTTCGCCTACAACGATGCGCTGATGGAAAAGGACGGCGGTCTGAGCAAGACCGAGCGGGAAATGATTGTGGTTGCGACCAGCGCCGCCAATCAGTGCCATTACTGTGTCGTCTCACACGGCGCCGTGCTGCGCATTCGCGCCAAAAACCCATTGATTGCTGACCAGATCGCCAACAACTACCGTAAAGCCGACATCACGCCGCGGCAGCGCGCCATGCTCGATTTCGCGGTCAAGGTTTGCCTGGAATCACAAAAGACGTCGGCTCAGGATTTCGAGGTGCTGCACGGCCACGGTTTCAGCAACGACGATATCTGGGACATCGCCGCAATCGCGGCGTTCTTTGCACTGTCGAATCGTATGGCGAGCGTTACTGACATGCGGCCTAACGACGAATTCTATATGATGGGCCGTGTACCGAAGGCGTAACGTGCCGGTTCAGAAAGGCGACTGCGTTGCTTGACTGGTGGGACATCATTCTGCGGCTCGGGGTCGCCACGGTCGCCTCCGGGATCATCGGCCTTAACCGCGACCTGCATGGAAAGCCGATTGGCCTTCGCACGCTGAGTCTGGTGGGTCTCGCCACCGCAACGGTCGTCCTGCTTGCCAATCCGGTAGCCCTGGAAGCCGGCCGGCTGTCCGATGCAACCAGCCGCGTTATCCAGGGGCTGCTCACCGGCATCGGCTTTCTCGGCGCAGGGGTCATCGTTCACAGCCAACAAGCAAAGGTAAGAGGCCTGACCAGCGCAGCCTGCGTGTGGTTCACGGCCTGTATCGGAATCGTGTGCGGTCTCGGACAATGGCGGCTGGTAACAATCGCTCTCGCAATTGCGCTTGTCGTCCTCGCGTTCGGCGGCCCTTTCGAACGAGCGCTCCATCGCGCTTTCCGCGGCAGGCCTCACGAGCCGCCGCAGAATCAACCTCCAGCGTCGTGATCTAGCGTCGCAGAACCCTAGTCATCGTCGGCTGGGCCACACCAGCCGGGCAGATAGATCGCGTCCTTGCTCTTGCCGAGCGACAGCGCCTGCTCGATTGCCTTTGCAAAATCCTTGTCGACGGTCTTGCGCGACATCCTCCGGCGCAGGAAGTCCGCCCACAGGAATTCGCTGAACGGCGTAGTGTCCTTTGCGAATCCACCGGCGCGGCGCAATTCACCTGCAAGGCTTCGGAACGGATCGTCCTTCAGACCGGTCACATCCTTCGGCAGATCGGCGTAGTCGCGGCGCACACCCTTTGCATCGTATGGATAGACCCAGCGATGATTGTCCAGCACGATCCAGAAGGCCTTTTGATCAACCATGGTCAGGTCGGCGACCACCGACACCAGAACATCTCTCTCGCCTTCCTCATGAAGCGCCCGTGCGAGGTGATGATGATCGATCACGTAGTTTCGCTTGTCGGGACCGACAACGACCGGGATCATGTGCTCACCTAGCAGCTTGGCGCGCTTCTTCGATTTGTGCGTGCGCCAACGTTTGCGCTTCTCGCCGACCTCTTTCATGCCGACTGTCATTTGCGTCGGCCGCAGCGACAGAATTGGAACAGGGGTCAGGATTGGTTCGCGCTTGCTGGCCATGATCACGGCACTCCGGTGGGCAGGTTCCAAGAACTTAGCCAACCCCGCGCGGCCGATGACATCACTTTCAAGGCACTATTTTACGGACCGCAACCGTGTTTCGAGTGCGATACTCGCCAGCGTCGATTCCGACCTATTCTTTTCGGCATCACAGGAATACCTTCTTTGCCGAAGATATAATTGTGCGGCGGACTTAGGATGCCTTTGCTGATCTGGACCTGTCTCTCATGACCGACGGCGAACATCGCGTGCTGAAATTCCGCCCGCGCACACAGGCACGGCCCCCGACGGCCACCCCGGCCGGCAAGCTTGCACCCGACCTGTCCCGTTATGAACGGGCGACCGAAAGTCCTGACGACTATCGTCATCGTATGATCGCGAATGCCGCTGCCATAGCCTTTACGGCGGCACTGACGGGGGCCGGCATCTGGCTCGCCATGACCCTCGCCGATCTGCGCAATACCCAGGATTGCGTTCTGATGGGCCGGCGGGATTGCGCGCACATTTCTGCACAGAAAACCGATCCGATTCGCCACAACTAGGGCCGGAAACCGGTCATTTCGCCGTCACGCTGCGCCATTGAACTCGGATCATGGCTCCGATATACGGGGTTTCAACCCGTCCAAAGGGGCTTGTGGCACGGTTTCGAGCCCAGCGCCCCATGCCAGAAATGGCATTTACCTCAAAAATCTCAAAGGTTTAGCATGTCGTCTACATTCGATCAGGTCGCCACGATCATTGCGGAAACGTGCGACATTCCTCGCGACACGATCACCCCGGAAAGCCATGCCATCGACGATCTGGGCATCGACAGCCTCGACTTCCTCGATATCGCTTTCGCCATCGACAAGGCGTTCGGCATCAAGCTGCCGCTGGAGAAGTGGACGCAGGAGGTCAACGACGGCAAGGCCACGACCGAGCAGTACTTTGTCCTGAAGAACCTCAGCGCGCGCATCGACGAATTGGTCGCCGCCAAGGGCGCCTGACGCCCCCGCCATGCAACTCGAATACTTCCAGATGGTTGACCGCATCACCGACCTCGACGTCGGTAAGCGGACGATTACGGTCGAGTCGCAGGTGCCTGAGACAAGCACCATTTTCGAGGGGCACTTCCCCGGCTATCCACTGATGCCGGGCGTGCTGCTGACCGAGACGATGGCGCAGACCTCTGGCTGGCTCCTGATCGCGCTTCTGAAGTTCGAGCGCATGCCGTTCCTTGCCAGCGTCAAGGAAGCCAAGATGCGCGACTTCGTAAAGCCAGGCGAGTTGCTGACAGTCGACGCAAGCATCGTTCATGAGGGCTCGGGTTTTGCCGTCACAGATGCCAAGGTCCTCGTCGACGGCAAGTTGAAATGCAATGCGACGCTGACCTTCCGCCATACGCCATTCCCTCACCCGGATTTGCGCGTGCACATGGAATCGATGGCGAAGCGGATCGGCTTTCCTCAACAGGCAATCGCTCATGACTGAGACCCCTTCACCAAAAGGCGAACCGCGCGAAGCCTGGATCACGGGCATCGGCCTTGCCACATCTCTCGGTGAGGGGCTGGATGCGCATTGGGACGCGCTGAACGCCAAGACGATCAACGTCGACGAGACGACGTTCGCGCCCTACATCGTCCACCCAATGACCAAGCTGAGCTTCGACGCGCAGATCCCCAAGAAGGGCGACCAGCGCCAGATGGAAGCGTGGCAGCGCATCGGCACGTATGCGGCGGGTCTCGCGCTCGACTCCGCTGGCGTCAAGGGTAATGCCGAGATCCTCTCGCGCATGGACATGATCGTTGCCGCAGGTGGCGGCGAACGCGACCTCGCGGTGGATTCCTCGATCGTCAACGCCAACATCCAGGGCAACGCCGACCCGGCCCTGCTCAACGAGCGGCTGATGAACGACCTGCGCCCCACGTTGTTTCTGGCGCAGCTCTCAAACTTGCTCGCCGGCAACATCTCCATCGTTCACGGCGTCACGGGATCGTCCCGAACCTTCATGGGCGAGGAAGCCGCCGGCGTGGACGCTGCACGCATCGCTCTGGCGCGCATCCTCGACGGACAAAGCGATATTGCACTTGTCGGCGCGGCTCAGAACAGCGAGCGCAAGGAAATGCTGATGCTCTACGAGTTCGGCGATTTCAATCTGAAAAACAAATTTGCGCCGGTCTGGGAGCGCGACAACGGTTTTGCACTCGGTGCCGGCGGCGTGTTCCTCGTCATCGAGTCCAAGGAACACGCGCAGGCGCGCGGCGCGAAGCCCTATGCGAAGCTCACCAAAGTTATTTCCGACCATGCGCGACGCAAGACCGCCGGCGACGTGACCGCAGCACTCGATGGGCTGTGGTCAAAGATTGGGGCGGTGGGCGAAAACAGCGCGATTGTTACCGGTGCAACCGGAGCTGCGCCGGTTACCGCAGAAGAGCGTGCATTTCTCCATAAGCATCGCGATATTCCAGCCCGCGGCACCGCCACCCCTTTCGGCCATGTCGTAGAGGCTCAGTTCCCGCTCGGTCTGGCGCTCGCAGCGCTGTCGATCTCGCGCGGCGCGCTGTTTCCACCGAACGATAAAACCGGCGTCGAGATTGAAATGGCGAAGCCGCCATCCCAGATTATCGTGATTGGAGCCGGTCACTGGCGCGGCGAAGGCATGGCGCTGGTTGAGGCAATTTAGCGAGATACGGGGGCACGATGACATCGACTCGCGACAAGTTCGGACGACCCATCGTTGTCGTCACCGGCATGGGCGTCGTCACATCCCTCGGCGCAGGCAAGTCCGACAACTGGGCTAAATTGACCGCAGGTGAATCGGGCATCCGGACCATCACGCGCTTCCCGACCAACGGCCTCAAGACCACAATGGCCGGCACGATCGATTTCATTCCGGTCGAACCATTTTCGTCCACCACGCTGTCGGAGCGGCTTGCCGACGTCGCAACTGAAGAAGCCGTCGCGCAATCGGGTATCGGCTCCAAGGGCGATTTCCCCGGGCCGCTGTTTCTGGCGGTCGCACCCATCGAACTCGAATGGCAACCGCGGCACGACATTGCCCGCGCCACCGGAATGGCGTCCGGTATCGATTACGACGCCCTCCTCAACGCCAGCGGCAGCGGCCGCTTCACCGATCTGCATCGCCGGTTTCTGTTCGGCTCCGTTGCCGACCACTTGGCCGACGCCTTCGGCACCAAAGGCTCGCCGATCTCATTGTCGACGGCCTGTGCATCGGGCGCGACCGCGATTCAGCTTGGCGTCGAGGCGATCCGCCGCGGCGAAACCGACGCCGCGCTGTGCGTGGCGACGGATGGCTCGGTCAATGCCGAAGCGCTGATCCGTTTCTCGCTGCTGTCCGCCCTCTCCACCCACAACGATCCTCCGCAGGCAGCGGTACGTCCGTTCTCCAAAAACCGCGACGGTTTTGTCATGGCGGAAGGCGCCGGCGCACTGGTGCTCGAAAGCCTTGAAGCCGCCACCGCGCGCGGCGCAAAAATCCTCGGCGTCGTTGCCGGCTGCGGCGAACTCGCCGACTCATTCCATCGCACCCGTTCAAGCCCGGACGGCAAACCGATCGTCGGGTGCGTACGCAACGCACTTGCTGACGCTGGCGTCTGCGCCGAGCAGATCGACTACATCAACGCGCACGGCACCGGCACGCCCGAGAACGACAAGATGGAATATCTCGGCATCTCGATGGTGTTCGGCGAACGCGCGAAAGAGATTCCGGTATCATCCAACAAGTCGATGGTCGGGCATACGCTCTCGGCCGCGGGCGCGGTGGAGGCCGTATTCTCCCTGCTGACCCTGGAACATCAGCGTATCCCGCCGACTATCAACTACGATGTGCCAGATCCGGCGATCCCGTTCGACGTGGTGCCCAACAAGGCCCGCGACGCTCGCGTAAACGCGGTCATGTCGAACTCGTTCGGATTCGGCGGCCAGAACGCCTCCCTGATCCTCACCCGCGAGCCAATGTAAAGGCTCGCGGCGGTGGCGTTCGGCGGTTGACGGCCTCCGCCGAACCGGCGATACCCACGTCCAAATCTACAAGCAAATTCAGCCTTTCAGGACGCCTTGATGCGCGCGCTCACTCTCGTTGCCGACCGCCAGCTTGTGGTCGCGGATACCCCGCCTCCCCCGCCACCCGGCGCAGGCGAGGTACAGATCCGCGTCAAGGCCGTCGCCCTCAACCACATCGACGTCTGGGGCTATCGCGGCATGGCTTTCGCCAAGCGCAAACTCCCGCTCGTGGTCGGCGCGGAAGCCTCCGGAGAGATTGCAGCCATCGGCGATGGCGTAACCCGCTTCAAGCCGGGACAGAAAGTCGTGATGTACGGCGCGCTGACCTGCGGCACTTGTCCCGCATGTCAGGCTGGCCGCGACAACCTCTGCGAAAATGTTGCCGGTATCATGGGTTTCCATGTCGACGGCTTCGCCCGCGAATTGATGAACCTCAACGAGCGGCTGGTGATCCCGGTGCCGGACGGCGTCTCAGACCGTGACGCGGCCTGCGCGCCGATCGCATTCTCGACCGTTCAGCACATGCTGTTCGACAACGCCAAATTGCTGCCCGGCGAAACCGTGCTGGTGCATGCCGGCGGCTCGGGTATTGGCACCGTCGCGATCATGATGGCAAAGGCCATCGGCTGCACCATCATCACCACGGTCGGCGATGACTCCAAGATCGAAGGCGTGAAAGCGCTCGGCGCGGATCATGTCATCAATTATCGCAAGGATCGTTTCGAACACGAAACACGCAAGATAACCAAGAAGAAGGGTGTCGACGTGGTCTTCGAACATGTCGGCGCCGACACTTTCAACGGCTCCCTGCTGGTCTTGAAGCGCGGCGGGCGGCTGGTCACCTGCGGCTCTACCTCGGGCCCGACAACCACGATCAACCTGATGCAGTTGTTCCAGCAGCAGTACCGCATCTTCGGATCGTTCGGAGCGACCATCCGCAACATCGCCGAGAGCCTCGACAAGATGGCCACCGGCATGAAGCCGGTGATCGACACTGAAGTTCCGATCGAGGATGTTGCCGCGGCGCTCAAGCGCATGGAAAGCCGGCAGGTGTTCGGCAAAATCGTCGTCACATTCTGATGCGCCGCCTGCTCCTCCGCACCAAGGCCATTCTGCGCGACGCGCTCAAGCCCGTGACAGGAGCGATCCTTGGCGCGATCGCGGTCGGACTGTTGCGGGGCACCCGCTATTTCGATCCGGACCGCACTGCTAATTTCTTCGCATCGGTAACGCGCGCCGTCGGCCCTTGGCTGCCCGAACACAAGATTGGCCGAGCCAATCTGACCGCGGCCTTCCCGGAAAAATCTCCCCCCGAAATCGATACGATCTTGATGGGTGTGTGGGAAAATCTGGGCCGCGTTGGCGCGGAGTTCGCGCATATCGACCACCTCTGGGATCTCGATCCCGAAAGTTGGGAGAGCGGGCGCATCGAACCCGCTCCCGGCAGCATCGAGAAATTTCTCGCGCTGCGCGACGACGGCAAGGGTGCGTTGATATTCGCCAGTCATCTCGCAAATTGGGAATTGCCTGCACTCGCGGCTCCTGCCTATGGCCTCGAGTCAGCGGTGCTGTTTCGCCGGCCCAATATCGCGGCTGTCGACCGTGCGATCCAGGACATCCGCGCCGTCAACATGGGTACGATGGTCGCCACCACACACGATGCACCGTTGCGGCTGGCGCAAGCCCTGCAAAAAGGTGTCCATGTCGGCATGCTGGTGGATCAGCATTTCGGGCGCGGTGCGGACATCACATTTTTTGGGCGGCCCGCCAAGGCCAACCCGCTGCTTGCACGCCTTGCCCGGCAGGTCGAATGCCCGATCCATGGTGTGCGGATCATCCGGCTGCCGAACCACCGTTTTCGCATCGAGATGTCAGACGAGGTGAAACCGGTGCGCGATGCCGAAGGCAAGATCGACGTGCAAGGCACCACGCAGGCCATCAACAACGTGATCGAGGGATGGGTTCGCGAACATCCCGAGCAATGGCTCTGGCTGCACCGCCGCTGGCGATGATCACCGGCCTGTCTTCACCCGAGTCCATAGCCGGTTGATGATGCGCTGGGTCGCCGGATCGCGCGCGGTGATCACGAACAGCCGACTCAAAGTCGCATCATCCGGATAGACCGTCTTGTCGTTGAATATCTTCGGGTCGATCAGCTTCTGGCTGGCGAGGTTACCGTTCGCATAGGACAAAAAATCTGAATTCTTTGCAGCAACGTCGGGTCGATAGAGATAGTTGATGAGTTCATAGGCCTCGGCGACGTTCTGCGCATCCGCCGGGATGACAAAGTTATCGAAGAACATCTGCGCGCCCTCTTTTGGGATCGCATACCCGATCTCGACGCCGTTCTTGGCCTCCGCCGCGCGGCTCTGTGCCTGCTTGATATCGCCCGACCAGCCAACCACAAAACAGATTTCGCCGGTCGCCAGCGCGTTCAGGTATTCCGAGGAATGAAACTTGCGCACATAGGGCCGCACCTTGCCGACAAGGTCGGCAGCCTTTTCCAGATCGGCCTGCTTGGTCGAATTCGGGTCGAGGCCGAGATAGTTTAGCGCGGCCGGCAGGATATCATCCGCGGAATCCAGCATGTGAATCCCGCAATCCTTGAACTTCGCAAGGTTCTCGGGCTTGAACACCATCGACCAGGAATCGATCTTGGCGTCAGCGCCAAGAACTTCCTGCGCCTTCTTGACGTTGTAGCCGATGCCAGTGGTGCCCCACATGTAGTTGGCTGCGAAAGCATTGCCGGGATCGTAGACGGCAAGCCGTTTGGTCACCTCGGGCCACGCGTTGGCGAGGTTGGGCAATTTTGACTTGTCCAGCTTCTGGAAAATATTCGCAGCGATCTGGCGTTGCAGAAAATACGCCGTCGGCACCACCACGTCGTAGCCGGATTTTCCAGCCAGCAACCGGGTCTCGAGAGTCTCGTTGGCGTCGAACGTGTCGTAGGTGACCTTGATACCGGTTTCCTTGGTGAATTGTTCGAGGACGCCCGGCGCCATATAGTTCGACCAGTTGTAGAAGTTTACGCTGCGCTGCTGAGCCAGCGTGAACGACGTCGAAGCCAAAAGAACACACGCAACGATTGCAGTGAAGGTCAGTCCCCTCTTCCCACCAGCGATCACCGTATTCTCCTCAACCGTGAAGAACGTGCGTCAGCCGCTCAAGCGCCGTGTCGAGCGTTGCGTCCTTTTTCGAGAAGCAGAACCTCACGACGGACGTGACATGGTTCTCTTCATAGAAGGCTGACACGGGAATAGCAGCAACCTTGTGCTCATGCACAATGCGCTTGCAGAACGCCACGTCGCTCTCATTCAATCCGAGCGGCGCGAGATCGACATTGAGAAAATAAGTCCCCTGCGATTGCAGCACCGGGAAACCAAGGTTGACGAGGCCCCTGCTTAAACGGTCGCGGCTGCGCGCAAGATCGGTCCGCATTTGCAGGAAATAGTCGTCCGGCTTGCCAAGACCGTAGGCGACTGCGACCTGAAGGTTGGGCGGCGTGGTGAAGGTGATGAACTGATGCGCCTTCGCAAGGACACGCAGGATCTGTGGGGCGGCGCAGACGAATCCGATCTTCCAGCCGGTCAGACCGAAGATCTTTCCCGCCGATCCGATCTTCACAGTGCGATCGCGCATGCCCGGAATCGCGATCAGCGGAATGTGCTCGCGGCCGTCGAACACCACATGCTCCCAAACCTCGTCGCAAATGGCGATCAGGTTGTGCTCCTGACAAATCCGCCCGAGCATCTCGAGGTCCTCGCGCGGATAGACCACAGCCGCCGGGTTCAGCGGATTGTTGAGGATGACGTAACGCGTCTTCGGCGTGATCGCGGCGCGGATCGCCTCTTCCGGAAGGCGCCAGTGCGGCGGCTCGAGGCGCAGGAATTTGGGAATGCCGCCTGCCAGCCGGATGATCGGCACGTAGGAGTCGTACATCGGCTGGAACAAAAGCACTTCGTCGCCCGGCTGCACCAATCCGAGGATCGATCCTGTCAGCGCTTCCGTCGCGCCCGAGGTCACCATCACCTCGCTCATGGGATCGAGCTGGAGGTTGTGCCAATGCGCATAGTGCGTCGCGATGGCCTGGCGCAGTTCCGGGATCCCCATCATCGAGGGATACTGGTTGTAGCCGTTCAGGACAGCGTCGGCAGCTTTCTCCCTGACATCAAGCGGACCGGGGTCCTCTGGAAAGCCTTGACCGAGATTGATCGCGTTGAGGTCGCGTGCGGCCTGCGACATGACGTCAAAAATGGTATTCGGCAGGTCCGCGAAAATCCTGTTCACGAGGATCAGCCGCCTGTTTTGGACGGCAGCCCGGCAGCCTTCCACGCCAGCATGCCCCCCGCGAGGTGCGAGTCGTACGGCTTGCCGCCAGCCTGGGCGGCCAATGATGCCGTGACCGAACGCTTGCCGGAGCGGCAGGCAAAAACCACCGTCTTGCCCTGAGGGTCGGGGATTTCGGCCGGATCGAACGTCGACAGCGGCAGCACCACCGCGTCCGGATAGGCCTCGGCCGCGACCTCATTCGGCTCACGCACATCGATCAGGAGATAGCGCCCCTGTGCAATACCGGCGGCGACCTCTTCCGCCGTCAAATCGTGAACTTTTTCAGCCTGTGACACATCGACCTCCACGAGGTAATCCAAGATCAGCCCCCAAGATTAAGCGCGAACGGCGCACAACCTCTCTTTTTGCGGCAAGAAAATCAAGCTTAGCGGGCCGCCGGTTATCCCTAAATCGTGACCTGTGTTCCGACTTCCACCACGCGCCCGGTCGGGATTTGAAAGTAATCCGTGGCGTCGTTCGCCGAACGGCTCATGCTAATGAACAGGTGATCCTGCCAGCGCGGCATTCCGGACTGTGCGGCGGGCTTCAAGGCACGACGGGACAGAAAGAACGACGTCGACATGATGTCGAACTGCCAGCCGAGCTTGCGGGCAATGGCGAGCGCTTTCGGAACGTTCGGCGACTCCATGAAGCCAAACTTGAGCGTGACCTTGGAGAACATCTCGCCGACATCCTCAAGCCGCACCCGCTCCGCGATATCCACGCGCGGCGTCGACGCGATCTCGATGGTGAGAATGACATTCTTCTGATGCAGCACCTTGTAGTGCTTCAGGCTGTGCATCAGTGCGGTCGGAGCATAATCCGGATTGCTGGTCAGAAACACGGCTGTGCCGGGTACGCGCTGCGGCGGCTTCTTCTCCAGCATCGTGATCAGATCGGTGAGAGGAATTTCCTGCCGGTGTGACTTTTCATAGAGCAGCCTGCTGCCGCGTCGCCACGTGTACATCAAAAGCATGACCGCGCCGCCAAGCGCCAGCGGCACCCAGCCGCCCTCGAAAACCTTGAGCAGGTTTGCCGTCAGGAACGTGAGGTCGATCGCGAGAAACGGCAGGATCAAAGCGGCCGCGGCGAGCGGTGACCATTTCCATACTTTCCAGATCACGACGAAACCCATCATCGCCGTGACCACCATCGTGCCTGTCACCGAAATTCCGTAGGCCGACGCCAATGAACTGGAGGAGCGAAACATCATGACCAGCATCAGGACGCCAACGAGCAGCAGCGTGTTGACACGCGGAATATAAATCTGGCCCGAATGCGCTTCGGATGTGTGAGTGATCTCGAAACGCGGCATCAGGCCTAGCTGAATGGCCTGCCGCGTCAAAGAATAGGCCCCCGTAATGACGGCCTGGCTCGCGATTACGGTCGCGACCGTTGCGAGCACAACCATCGGAACCAACGCCCATTCAGGAAACATGAGGAAAAACGGATTCTCGATCGTGTGGGGATTGCCGATGACCAGTGCGCCCTGCCCGAGATAGTTCAGCGCCAGCGAGGGTAAAACCAAAAATAGCCATGCCGTCTGGATGGGACGTTTGCCGAAATGACCAAGATCAGCATAGAGCGCTTCGGCGCCGGTCACGGCGAGGAAAACCGCGCCGAGCGTGATCAAACCAATGATCCCGTGATTGAGCAGGAATGAAACCGCATATGCGGGATTGAATGCGAGCAGCACGCTTGGCTGTTGTGCGATCAATGGAAGCGCCGCCCCCGCTATGACGGCGAACCAGATACACATGATCGGGCCGAAGAAAGCGGCGACGCGGGCCGTGCCGCGCGACTGGACCGCAAACAGCGCGAGAAGAATGAGAACCGTGATGGGCACAACGTAGTGGTCAAGCGCGGACGTGGCGAGCTTGATGCCTTCGACCGCAGACAACACCGACAGCGCCGGCGTGATGACCGCATCACCGTAGAAGAGCGCGCCGCTGATGATACCGAGCAAAACAACGATGCCGCCGCTGGTGCCCAGCGCGCGCTGCGCCAGCGCCATCAATGCAAGCGTTCCGCCTTCGCCGTTGTTATCGGCGCGCAGCAGGATCACGACGTATTTGAGCGTGACCACTACAATAAGGGCCCACAGAACTAGCGACAGCACGCCGAGCACGGCTTGCATGTTGGCCGTCGCGGCCGTCGCACCGGCGGCTGTCACTGCTTCCCGAAACGCGTACAGCGGGCTGGTGCCGATGTCGCCGTAAACAACACCGATACTTCCAAGCATCAGTCCCTTGAAGGATGCGGTGGAATGCGTCTCACCATGTCCATTTGCCGCCGGCGTCTCCGCCGCGGCTGATGTCGTATCGGTCATCAGGAAATTGCCTCGAAGTTCACTGCAAAATTGCAGCGCAGCAGGCCAATACTCCCGCGCTGTGCACATACGTTAGACTGTTTTCATGCCATAGGCATGTTTTAACCGCATACACCAGCAATAGTTGTGATGGAATTTTGTCATATTAATCAGATAGTTACCTGAGTTCCAACTTCCACCACGCGCCCGGTCGGAATCTGGAAATAGTCGGTGGCATCGTTCGCGGACCGGCTCATGGCGATGAACAGATGATCCTGCCACAGCGGCATGCCGGATTGAGCGGAAGGTTTTAGCGAGCGACGGGACACGAAAAACGACGTCGACATGATGTCGAACTGCCAGCCGAGCTTGCGCGCGATCGCCAGCGCCTTCGGCACGTTCGGCGATTCCATGAAGCCGAAGGTGAGCCGGACGGTCGAGAACTTGTCGCTGATGTTCTCCATCCGCACGCGATCGGCCACATCAACGCGCGGCGTCTCGGCGGTGTGGATGGTCAATATGACGTTGTGTTCGTGGAGGACCTTGTTGTGCTTGAGGTTATGCAACAACGCAGTCGGAACGTATGCGGGATCGCTGGTGAGAAAAACGGCGGTGCCCTTCACGATGTGCGGCGGCCGCTTTTCCAGACTCTTGATGAGATCGGTCAGCGGCACTTCCGTGCGCCGGGTCTTGTTGATGAGGATCACGGCTCCGCGGCGCCATGTCCAGACCAGACCCGCCATCAGAATTCCGAACAACACCGGCACCCATGCGCCCTGAAGAAGCTTCAGGAGATTGGCGGTCAGGAACGTCAGATCGACAATCACCAAAGGTATGATCAGCGCGGCCGCAGTTGCAGCACGCCAGTTCCAGAGCTTCCAGATCACGACGAAGCACATAAGGCCGTCACAAACCATGGTCGTTGACACCGCGATGCCGTAGGCCGACGCAAGATTGCTTGACGAGCGGAACAGTCCGACAAGCAGCAGCACTCCGATCAGCAGCATCACATTGACGCGCGGCAGGTAAATCTGCCCGGCGTGAGTCTCGGAGGTGTAGCGGACCTCGAACCGGGGCAGCAGTCCGAGCTGAATGGCCTGACGCACCAGAGAGAACGCACCGGTAATCACCGCCTGGCTGGCGATGACGGTTGCTGCCGTTGCAAGACAGATCAGCGGCACCAGCATGCTGTCCGGCACCATACGATAGAATGGATTCTCGATAGCTTCCGGATGCGCGAGAACCAAAGCGCCCTGCCCGAAATAATTCAGCAGCAGGCACGGCAGAACGAAGTAGAACCACGCCGCCTGGATCGGCTTGCGGCCGAAGTGGCCAAGGTCGGCGTACAGTGCCTCACCGCCGGTCACGGCCAGAAACACCGCACCCAAAATCACCAGTCCTATGATGCCGTGTGTCAGCAAAAACTGGACGGCGAACACAGGGTTGATGGCGTGCACGATGCCGGGATCGTCGCTGATGTGCATCAGTCCCATCACGCCAAGGGTCAGGAACCAGATGATCATGACGGGGCCGAAGGCGCTGGCCACCATGGCGGTTCCACGGCTTTGCACAGCGAACAGACAGACAAGAATCACAATCGCCAGCGGAACGACATAGTGTTCGAGCGCCGGCGCGGCGATCTTCAGACCTTCGACCGCGGAAAGCACGGAAATGGCCGGCGTAATCATCGCGTCGCCGAGGAACATCGCTCCCCCGATCACGCCGAGCGCCAGGAGCAGCCAACTGCGCCGCCCCAACGCCCGCTGGCCGAGGGCCATCAGCGACAGCGTTCCGCCCTCGCCGTTGTTGTCGGCGCGCAGCAACAGCAGCACGTACTTGATGGTGACGACGACAATAAGCGACCAAAGGATCAGCGACAGAACGCCCAGCACGATCTCGCGTGAGACGGGACCACCGTGGGTCGCGTTGTGGACAGCTTCACGGAAGGCATACAAAGGCGATGTGCCGATGTCGCCGAACACCACGCCGATGCTGCCAAGAGTAAGGGCCCAAAATCCGGTTGTTACCGGCACCTCTTGGGGCGTATCGGCGGATGTATCGCTGGCAGCCATGATCGAAGGAACGCCCTGACGGTGTCTTTTGATCCCGGCAACCCGGCGATCACTTTTGAGTGGCGCTTCTTATATCACTGCCATCCGATGTCCAATGCGACGCATCCGCGGGAACCACGGAAACGCGGTCGATGGTACAATAATACGCCTAAATCAGGGCTTCAGGTTGGGCGGCAGCGGCGGGTCCTCCCGCATCAATGTAATCGTCACGCGTCGATTTGCCGCCAGCGAAGGATCGTCGGGAAACAAGGGTTGGGTGTCGGCCTTACCCGCCACAGAGGCGATATGTGACGTCGGCAAGCCCTCCTGTTCGAGAATCTGGCGGACGACGTTGGCACGGTCCGCCGATAGATCGAAGCCGCCGTAGCCCGATCGCGACGGTACGAAGCTGGCTGAGGTGTGCCCGACAATGGAAACAGGCAGCGGGGTCGCCTTAAGCGGGCCTGCCAGCTTCTGAATGAGGCGCCGGGTCCGCTCCAGGGGCTGCTTGGAGCCGTCGGCGAACATCGACCGGCCGTCCTGATCGACGATCTCGAGGTTGAGCCCCTGCTTGGTCTCCTCGAACATGATGTGCTTCGACAGTTCGGAAATCTCCGGCAGGTCCTGCAACGCCTGGCGAAGCGAGGCGGAGGCGAGCGCGAATTCACGATCGGTCTTCATGCGCGCGCCGGCCGTCTTGTTCTTGTCTTCCTGATCCGGCGTCGGATTGTTGGACGCTTCCTCCGGCGGGATATGCGCAACGTTCCGCATCTTGGGGCGTGTCGGCAAACCATCGGACTCGATGAGGCCCGAGAAGCGCGATGCGTTCTGAACACCGAAAGCATCCCGCATCGAACCGGCGACGATTTTAAGCTTCTGCTGATCCTGGGTTGAAAAAGCGACGAGCATCACGAAGAAGCTCATGAGCAGTGCCATAAGATCGGCGAAGGTCACGAACCAGCCGTGGCCTCCTGCGTGCGCCCCACCCTTCTTTTTCTTCGCCATAGCCTATGCCGCCTTACATCAAACGCGAAGGATCAAGCCGGAACCGGCTCGCCCTCTTCATGGCGATGCTTTTCGGGCAGATACGCCAGCAGCATTTCGCGAACGAGCGTCGGCGACTTGGCGTCGCGGATCATAAGGATGCCGTCGATGATCAGGGTACGGTTGGTATCTTCTTCTGTCAGTTTGACGTGCAGTTTGTCGGCGATCGGCAGACAGAACAGGTTCGCAACAAGCGCACCGTAGAGCGTTGCAAGCAGCGCCACCGCCATGAAGGGACCTAGCTTCGACGGATCGGACATGTTGGAGAACATCTGCACCATGCCGATCAGGGTGCCGATCATGCCGAAAGCCGGCGCGCAGTCGCCGATGGCGCGATAGATCTTCTGCCCCTCATCGAGATGCATCAGGAAATTGTCACGATCGCGCTCAAGGTTGTCGCGGATGAAATCCATGTCGTAGCCGTCGGCCACGTATCGGATCCCTTTGGCAAGGAACGGATCGTCGGTTTCGACTTTTTCAAGTCCCACGGGTCCCTGCTTGCGGGCTACTTCCGCGAGTTGCGCCAGTTCATCGACCAAGTCACGTGATGTCGTTTGCCGCATCGTGAATGCGTACTTCAGCCCCATCGGCATGCCGTGAATCATGGCGACGAAAGGAAACCGGATCAGTGTTGCAGCAAACGAGCCACCCCCAATGATGATGATGGCGTGAATGTCGTAGAAAATCCGGAAATCGCCGCCCATCAGGATCAGGGTGACGAGAACGGCAATACCAGCGAGCAGGCCTGCCCCGGTGGCGATATCCATTTCAAACTCCGACGCAACAATCACAGCGCAGCCCGTTCTGAGCGCGCATTGGAACACTAGCGTCGGTGCAATTAAGGTCGGGTAAAGGTTATCGAATTGATGCCAAGGTCCGGCAAGATTGCCGTGAGTACGACAGAACTGGCCTCAAACAACCGACATCTGAGCGAAAAGCCACGTTCCGATGGAAGCGATCGCGAAAAATCGCAGGGGTTCATTAACCATAAGGACGCGCCAGAGCGGCTGACAGTCAGTTCAGCCGTGGCGGCCGATCGTCCTCAACGGGATCGGCGACGACGTTGAAATCCGCAGTCGCAGGACTTGAATAGCTCGGTTCGCTGCTCGTGGCGGCTGCCTCGCGCGCGCGGCGCTCGTGGGCGCGGTAGGATGCCCACCCGAGGGGAAGGCTCAACAAATAGATCAGCGAACCGCCGGTCAGAAGCTGCCACGGATAGCTGATCAGAACGGCGATGAACAACACCACCAGCACGACGACCGGCAGAACCATATCCGGAGCGATCCTGCCGCCAATCATCTTGCCGGAGAATACCGGCAATCGCGATACCATCAGGAATGCGATCGACAGTGTGAACACCGCCGTAATCGGCGCCGGCAGTTGTGGCGCGCCGATGAACACCAGGTACATCGGCAGCAATACGCAAAGCGCGCCGAGCGGCGCCGGAACGCCGGTGAAGTAGTTCGCGGCGAAAGCAGGCTTGTTCGGATCGTCCATGGTAGCGTTGAAACGCGCCAGCCGCAGACCACCGCTGATCGCAAAGATCATCGCCGCGATCCAGCCGACGTTCTTCAGTTCATGCAACTGCCAGAAGTAGAGAATGAGCGCCGGCGCAACGCCGAAGTTGACGAAGTCCGCAAGGCTGTCGAGTTCCGCACCGAACCGGGACTGTCCCTTGATCATGCGGGCCACACGGCCATCGATGCCGTCGAGCACCGCGGCGAACACGATCGCCGCTAGCGCCAGTTCGTTGCGCCCTTCGATCGACAGCCGGATCGCGGTCAGACCCGCGCAGATCGCCAGCAACGTGATGACGTTGGGCACGAGCATCCGGATCGGAATCTGGCGAAACCGGCGGCGGCGCAGATCAGGCGTTCTGGGATCGGAAGGCATGTCCATAAGCCCTTATATAGCAATCCCCTCCTTGCTTCGCCATTGTGGCGAAAAGCCTGCTAGTATCCTGAATCCGAAGTTCGCCTGATTTTGCGGCGCGGTCCGGAGCGAACTTCGGATTCAAAAGGACACTAGAATCATGATTCTAGTGTGGTTTTTGTTCGCAAGTCCGCAAATGAACGTGCTGAGAAAACATTGCGGACTTTCGAACCACCACACTAGTGATCGCGGGCTTGGTTAATCCACCCGGTAGCTGCGGCCGCCGTCGCCGAGCTTGAAATCGGCCAGCACCGTTTCACCGGCGATGGCCGTCTGGCCTTCCGACACCAGAGCCTTGGCCCCTTCGGGCAGGAATACGTCGAGCCGCGAGCCGAAGCGGATGAGCCCGAAGCGCTCCCCCGCCCCGAGGACCTGGCCCTCTTTCACGAAAGACACAATGCGGCGGGCCACCAGCCCGGCAATCTGGATGACCCCGATACGGCCAGCCGGCGTCGAAATGACCAGTGAGTTGCGCTCGTTGTCTTCGCTCGCCTTGTCGAGATCGGCATTGAGGAATTTTCCGGGGCGATAGGCGATGCGGTCGATACGTCCAGCCACCGGGCTGCGGTTCACGTGGCAATCGAACACGCTCATGAAGATCGAGATACGCGGCAGCGGCTTGTCGCCGAGACCGAGTTCAGCCGGCGGCACGGCCTGCACCACCATCGAGACGCGGCCATCGGCCGGCGACACCACGATGCCTTCACGCACCGGCGTTACCCGTACCGGGTCGCGAAAGAACAGCGCGCACCAGACCGTGAGTGCAGATCCGATCCAGCCCAGCGGCGTCCAGATCCAGAACAGGATCAGACTGGCGAAGGCAAAAGCCCCGATGAATGGGTAGCCTTCCGGATGGATCGGCGGAATTTGGTCGCGAATGGACTTAACGACGGACATGCGCTCAAGAACCTGCGTTGAATTAGACCTAAAACTATTCTGCTGCTTCCGGCGCTGCCAGCGGATCGTCGACCGGCGGCGGCACGCGATTGGGCGCGATGTTCTCGTCGGCCATCATGGCCAGCTTTTCCCGCGCTTCCTGAGCCTCACGTTGCCTGTTCCACATGCTGGCGTAAAGGCCGTTTGCCGCCAGAAGTTGTGCGTGGGTGCCGCGCTCGGAAATGCGGCCCTGATCCAGCACGATAATTTCGTCCGCGCCGACAATGGTTGACAGCCGGTGCGCAATCACCAGCGACGTTCGGCCGCGCGCGACCTTCTCCAACTGATCCTGGATTTCCCGCTCGGTATGGCTGTCGAGCGCCGATGTCGCCTCGTCGAGCACCAGGATCGGCGGGCCCTTCAAGATCGTGCGCGCGATCGCGACCCGCTGCTTCTCGCCACCGGACAATTTCAGTCCGCGCTCGCCGACTTCGGTCTCATAACCGTCCGGCGACATGCGGATAAAGCCGTCGATCTGCGCCATCGTCGCGGCCGCTTCCACCTCCGCGTCGGTCGCATCCCAGCGGCCGTAGCGGATGTTGTAGCGGATGGTGTCGTTGAACAGCACGGTGTCCTGAGGCACCATACCGATTGAGGCGCGCAGCGACGACTGCGTCACGTCGCGGATATTCTGGCCGTCGATGGTGATCTTGCCGCCGCTGACGTCGTACAGCCGGAACAACAGCCGGGAGATCGTCGATTTTCCCGCGCCCGATGGCCCAACGATAGCAACGGTCTTGCCCGCAGGTACCTCGAATGAGAGCCCTTTCAGGATCGGCCGCTCCAGGTCGTACGAGAAACGAACGTCTTCGAAGCGAACGGTACCTGCTGAAATCTGCAGCGGCTCCGCGCCCGGAATGTCCTTCACTTCCGGATTGCGCGACAGCACGCCGAACATCTTTTCGATATCGATGATCGCCTGTTTGATTTCGCGATAAACCATGCCCATGAAATTCAGTGGCTGATAAAGCTGGATCATCATGGCGTTGATCATGACGAAATCGCCAACCGTGTTGGTGCCGTTGCGGATCCCGACGGCACACATCAGCATGGTTGCGGTGAGACCGAAGGTGAAGATCACCGCCTGCCCGGTGTTCAGCACCGCGAGCGACGTATAAGTATGAACGCTGGCGCGCTCGTAGCGCTGCATGGATTTGTCGTAGCGCTGCGCCTCACGCTCCTCGGCGCTGAAATACTTCACCGTCTCGTAATTGAGCAGCGAGTCGATCGCTTTGGTGTTGGCCTCGGTATCGGAATCGTTCATCCGCCGGCGGATCTCGATCCGCCATTCGGTCGCATAGTAAGTGTAGAGCATGTACACGACCACGGTGACGAACGTCACGAGCACATAGCGCCAGTCGAACTGCCACAGCAGCACGCCCATCATTAACGCCAGTTCGACGATGGTCGGCGCAAGTTGAAGTATGACCATGCGCACCATGGTCTCGATGCCGGTACGGCCGCGCTCCAGCACGCGCGTCAGCCCACCCGTCTTACGCTCCAGATGAAACCGCAACGACAACTCGTGCATGTGCACGAACGTGAGAAACGCCAGCTTGCGCACCGCATGCATCGCCACCTTGGCGAAAAGGCCGTCACGCCACTGCGTCAGCACCATCATGACAATGCGGATGGCGCCATAGCTGAGCGTCATAATGAGCGGCGACGCGATCAGCCACAGCGCCCAGTTCGACGACTGCACCGGTGCGGTGTCAGCGCCGGTGAGTGCATCGACCGCCCACTTGAAGGTGAAGGGGACAAACAGTGTCGCGGCCTTGGCGATGAGCAACAGCACCATCGACCAGACCACACGCATCTTCAGATCGGCACGGTCGCCCGGCCAGATGTACGGCCACAAATGCGCCAGCGTTCCGAACAGCGTGGCTTTTTCGGCATTCACATCGGCGGGTGCGGGCTTGGCGTCGTTCAGCGCCTCCGCAGGCTCGGCGGGATAGAGGTCAGCCATTTTAGCGTCGGTCGCCTTGGGGCTGCCGAACGCGGCCGGAAGCGGCTCTTGCCGCCATATCACATGGTGGAGTCATAGGCGTCATATAGAGCGTTCCCGCCCCTTTCGCACCCTGCCCGGCGGTTCTTTTCCTTAAAAATCGCGTTTCGAGAAACAATCGACTGTGCGCCGCAAGATGCGCGTCTTGACGATGTCGCAATGCGATGCCACATCGCATAATATGAATACCATCAAGAATGTCTGCGTTTATTGCGGTTCCGGCCCTGGTACCAATCCCGAGTTCGTCAAAGCGGCCACAGCCTTCGGCAAGACCCTCGCCCAGAACGGGGTCGGTCTCGTCTATGGCGGCGGCTCCATCGGCCTCATGGGCGCGGTGGCGGCCGGCGCGCTCGACCACGGCGGCAAGGTCACGGGCATCATCCCGACCTTCCTGACGAAACGGGAGCACGTCCTGAAAGACGCGCAGGAACTCATCATCACCAAGGACATGCACGAGCGCAAGCAACTGATGTTCGAGCACTCCGACGCGTTCGTCGCGTTTCCCGGCGGCGTCGGCACGCTGGAAGAACTGGTCGAGCAGATGACGTGGTCGCAGCTCGGCCGCCACAGCAAGCCGATCCTGCTCGCCAATATCGAGGGGTTCTGGAATCCCCTGCTCGCGCTGATCGATCACATGAAGCAGACGGCGTTCATCCGCGCCAACCTGTGGGTCGATGTTCTGACCGCCGATCGCGTCGAGGACATTCTCCCGACGCTTCAGAAGGTCGCTGCGCAAGTGCCCGAAGCGGCCAAGCTGATGGACGACCAGGTCGCGAGCCGACTGTAAATCCGGCTCACGCCGGCTAATCGTCCCTGAGGAACGTCACCGCCTCGATGCGGTTTCCGTCCGGGTCGGCGACGAAGGCCGCGAAGTATTTCACGCGATCATGCGGACGCACGCCGGGTGGACCATCGTCCGTGCCACCTGCCCGTAGAGCCGCGGCATAAAACGCTTCAACCTCGCCTGTCGCCCTGGCGCGGAGGCAAATGTGCGTGCCGCTGTCCGGCGACGCGCGCGTCATGCCCGGGCGCAGATTGATCCAGAATTCAGGATAGCTTTTTCCGAACCCGACCGTCGCCGGCCGCACGATCAATTTTGTCAGGCCAAGCGGCGCGAGCGCAGCCTCATAGAAGCCCGCAGCCCGCTCAAGATCGGCAACGCCTACCGAGACATGATCGAGCATCTGCGCTTCCTTCTGCCGGAATGCGTTTATGCAGGCGCGCCGGACTTCACCAGCTTGTAGATCACCGAATCCATCAACGCCTGAAACGAAGCGTCGATGATGTTCGACGATACACCAACCGTGGTCCAGCGTTCGCCCGTCTCGTCCTCGCTTTCGATCAGCACCCGCGTCACAGCCTCGGTGCCGCCATTGAGGATACGCACGCGGTAATCGACCAGCTTCAGGCCCTCGATATACTTTTGATACTTACCGAGGTCCTTGCGCAACGCGACGTCGAGCGCATTGACCGGGCCGTTGCCTTCCGCCGCCGAGATCAGCAACTCGCCGGCGACATCGACTTTCACCACTGCCATTGCCACGGTGACGCGCTGGGCCAGCGCGTTGTAACGCTGCTCGACATTGACGTCGAACTGCACGACGCGGAAGTAGTCCGGCACCTTGCCAAGCGTGCGGCGCGCCAGCAGATCGAAAGAAGCATCCGCGGACTCATAGGCATAGCCCGCCGCCTCCTTCTCCTTCATCTCCTCGACCAGACGCGTCAGCTTCGGATCATTCTTCTCGAACGGAATACCGGCACGTTCCAGTTCTGCAATGACATTGGAACGACCGGCCTGATCGGAGACCAGAACCTTGCGGTGGTTACCGACAGCTTCCGGCGTGACGTGCTCGTAAGTCTGCGGGTCCTTCAGAACCGCCGACGCGTGGATGCCGGTCTTGGTGACGAATGCGCTTTCGCCGACATACGGCGCATGGCGATCCGGCGCGCGGTTCAGGATATCGTCCAGCGCGCGCGAGGCATGCACCAGCGTAGCAAGCTTTTCCTGCGAGACGCCGATCTCGAACTTGTCGGCGAATTCCTTCTTCAGTTTCAGCGTTGGGATCAGAGAGCAGAGATTGGCGTTGCCGCAGCGCTCGCCGAGGCCGTTCAGCGTGCCCTGGATCTGCCTGACGCCCGCTCGCACCGCAGCCAGCGAATTCGCCACCGCCTGCTCGGTATCGTTATGGGTGTGGATGCCGAGATGGTCGCCGGGAATCTGCTTCACGACCTCGCCGACGATGCTCTCGATTTCGTTCGGCATGGTGCCGCCGTTGGTGTCGCACAGCACCACCCAGCGCGCACCGGAGTCATACGCAGCTTTGGCACAGGCCAGCGCGAATTGAGGGTTCTCCTTGTAGCCGTCAAAGAAGTGCTCGCAGTCGAGCATGACCTCGCGGCCGGCCGCCTTCGCCGCGCTGACGCTGTCGCGGATCGAGGCGAGATTTTCCTCGTTGGTGGTCTCAAGCGCCACCCGCACCTGATACTCGGACGATTTCGCCACGAAACAGATCGCGTCGGCTTTCGCCTCAAGCAATCCCGCGATACCCGGATCGTTCGACACCGAACGGCCCGGACGGCGCGTCATGCCGAAGGCGGTGAACTTCGCATGATCGAATTTCGGCTTGGCGGAAAAGAATTCCGTATCCGAAGGGTTCGCGCCCGGATAGCCGCCCTCAACATAGTCAATGCCGAGATCGTCGAGCATGTTGGCGATGATCTGCTTGTCGTGCAGCGTGAAATCAACGCCGTTGGTCTGCGCGCCGTCGCGCAGCGTCGTGTCGAACAGATAGAGGCGCTCGCGGCTCATGATGGTCTTCCCGGCATCTCGCCTCGCGGCGCATCGCCGCCCAGTGATTTTTTCATTGTGGTGTTGGCCAGCCATTCGTCGCCGACCGACACAGTATTCCGCTGCTGGGCGGTGTAACCGCGCTTGACGAAAAACGGCTCGGCAGTGTCGCTGGCCTCCGCCGTCAACGCAGTCGCACCGCGTGCGCCGGCGAGCTTCTCCAGCGCATCGCAAAGCGCCGTGGCGACGCCCTGTCGCGCGAAACCGGGAAGCACGTAGAGCAGATCGAGATGATCCTTGCCCTTCAGCGAGGCAAAGCCCACCGGCGAACTTTCGATAGTCGCCACCAGCGTCAACTGGCCCGCAAGCCGCTTGCCGAATTTGTCTTCATCCTCGGCGGCACGCGCCCAGGCCTCACGCTGCGCGTCCGAATAATCCTCCTCGGCCAGCTCATCGATGCTGGCGACGAAGATCGCCGCGAGCACCGGAGTGTCTTCGGGAAGAAACGGCCGCAAGCCGACTTTGGGAATAGATTGGCCCATTGTCTTACCAGACGTTGACGAGTTTGAGCGCAAGCGCGATGGCTGCAACAATCAACAGCCACTTGATCGCGATATAATAGCGCCAGTGCTTGGGAAAAGGCGTGTCGGGCTTGGTCATCGCGCGATCTCCCATGTGGTCACGGGCTTGCCGTCGGCATCCTTGCCGTCTTTCAGCACGATGCCGCGGGCAGCGAGTTCGTCGCGGATACGATCGGATTCCTTGAAATCCTTTCGCGCCCGCGCGGCTGCGCGATCTGCGATCAGATCATCGACATTGCCCGCTTTGGAAACAGCGCTGGCATTGGCTTTGGCAACCCACGCTGAAAACCGCGCGGCATCGAGACCAAGGAACGCAAGCGCATTACCGAGTGCTGTCGAAGCTTCATCCCCCGGATCACGAACCTGTTTGCGCAAGGCGTGCAGTTCCGCGACCACCCTGGGTGTATTCAAATCGTCGGCCAAAGCTTCGATGACGGAAGCAGGCGGTTCTCCCGAGGTCGGAGGTGCCGCTACACTGAAAAAGTCCTTCAGCGTGTTGAAGGCATTGTCACATGCCGCCAACGACCAATCGATCGGCGAACGATATTGCGTCTGCATCATTGCAAACCGCAATGCATCGCCCGGCCATGAGCGGCCGCGCCAGCCTGTCAGCAACTCCCTGATTGTGACGAAGTTGCCGAGGCTTTTCGACATCTTCTCGCCTTCAACCTGAAGGAAGCCGTTGTGCATCCAGACATTGGCCATGCGGTCGGAGTGAAACGCGCAGCAGGACTGCGCCAGTTCATTTTCGTGATGTGGAAACACAAGATCGATGCCGCCGCCGTGAATGTCGAACTGTTCGCCGAGATGCTTCCATGACATCGCGGAGCATTCGATGTGCCAGCCCGGACGTCCCTGCGCCGTGATGCCGCCCGGCGATGGCCACGACGGCTCACCCGGCTTTGACGGCTTCCACAAAACGAAATCCATCGGTTCACGCTTATAGGGCGCGACATCGACGCGAGCGCCGGCCAGCATCTCGTCGAGCGAACGCCGCGCAAGCTTTCCGTAGTTGGGATCGGACCCCACATTGAACAGGACATGATCCTGCTCGACATAGGCATTGCCGCCCGCGATCAGCTTCTCGATGATCGCACGCATTTCCGCGATGTGTTCGGTCGCGCGCGGCTCAACCGTCGGCCGCAGGCAGCCGAGCGCATCGACGTCGGCATGAAACTGCTTTTCTGTCTCTTCAGTGACTTTGCGGATCGCCTCGTTCAGCGGCAGTCCAGGGAAATCCCGCGCCGCACGATCATTGATCTTGTCATCGACGTCGGTGATGTTGCGGACATACTTGACGTGGTCCGCGCCGTAGGCGTGCCGCAGCAGGCGAAACAGCACATCGAACACGATGACGGGGCGCGCGTTGCCGATATGCGCGAAGTCATAGACCGTCGGCCCGCATACATACATGCGCACGTTGTTCGGATCGAGCGGCCGGAACGGCTGCTTCTCCTTGGTCAGCGTGTCGTAGAGCTTGAGCTCCATGGAAATAGAATCCCTTGCCTTGCGGCCGGGTCGTCCCATGATCTCGATCGAGAAAAGACGGCTCCAGCCAGCGAATCGCTAGCTAATAATCTCGCGGCAGATGCCGAAAATGGAGAGAGAGCCGTTCATGGGCGGCACAATGGTCCAGCGGGGGGGACCGCGTCAAGGTCACACCTCATGGATTTTGGCGTCCATAACCCCAATTGCCACGGAATTGCCGCCCTTAATCATTCTTAACCGTTCGGGCTTATTAATGGAGGCGCCTGTGCTTCTCCCGACCCGGTGCCACCATGCGATTCCTGTTCATGCTGACTGCCTGTGTATGTCTGATTGCCGCGACCGAGACCCGCGCCGACAGCCGCGTTTTCATCGTCGCCAATCAGTCGGACGGCTACGGCGTCGATGAATGTCTCGCCAAGGGTGAAAAATGCGGGGCACCGGCCGCCCGCGCCTACTGCCAGTCACGGGACTTTGCACAGGCCACCGGTTACCGCCGCGTCGATCCCGATGAAGTGACCGGCGCTATCCCGGCCTCCACCGGTGGAGCCCGTAGCAACGGCGAGTTCGTGGCCATCACCTGCCAGCGCTAAAAGCCACGGTTCCGGGGCTTCTTTTCGTCACGATTCTCTGCCTTATCTGCGCCCCTGAATCGACGTGACCTTGCCGCCGGAAGCTAGTATGTGAGCCCGTCGGCCGCGCCGCGGTCAGCTAGGATCGTGACAGCTTGCCGAATTCTTCGTTCTTGCGATGGACTTTTGCCACCGCTGCGCTTGTGAGCGCGGCGTTGTTGAGCCATGGCGCTATGGCGCAACAGGGTTTTCCGCCCCCTCCGGCGGCGGGCCAGCCCGGAACCGCAAACCCCATCTGCCAACGGCTGGTCGGGCAGTTGTCGGCCATCGAAGGCGGTGGCGGCGACAGCGCCAAGGCGGACCAGATCCAGCGTTATGTCGAGGCGCAGAGCCGGCAACAGTCCGAGTTGGAGCGCGTGCAGGATCAGGCCAAGCGTCAGGGTTGCGATAGTTCGGGGTTTTTCTCGCTTTTCAGCGGCCAGTCCGCGCAATGCGGCCCGATCAACACGCGAATTCAGCAGATGCGGTCGAATCTCGACCAGATCACCGGCAACCTTGAGCGACTGCGCGGCGGCGGGTTCGGCGGCTCCGAGCGCGAGAACCAGCGCCGTTCGGTATTGATGGCGCTTGCGCAGAACAATTGCGGCCCGCAATACGCAGCTCAACTGCGCAACAGCGGCGGCGGCAGCTTCCTCGACAACCTGTTCGGCAATAACAACAACCCCGGTGGCGCGCCGATGGACAACGGCGCTGCATCCGGCACCTATCGCACGGTCTGCGCGCGTAGCTGCGACGGGTTTTATTTCCCGATCTCATTCGCCACCGTGCCGAGCCGCTTCCCGGACGACGAACGTACCTGCAAGGCACTTTGCCCCGCCTCGGACGCAACGTTGTTCACCTATCGCAATCCCGGCGAAGACATGAATCAGGCGGTGTCGATCAGCGGCCAGCCTTATTCGCAGTCGCCGAATGCGTTCAAGTATCGCCAGGCGTTCGACAAGTCATGCAGTTGCAAGGCCGTGGGCCAAACCTGGTCCGACGCGCTGAAGAACATCGACGACAAGGCGGCTGCCGCCCAGCAGGGCGACATCATCGTGACTGATGAGAGTTCGAAGAGAATGTCGCAGCCCCAAAAGGGAGCGCCTGCTTCGGCACAGAAGAAATCTGGCACGGTCGCAACGCCTGCGAACGCGCAACCGTTGCCAACCGGCGCGGCGCCAGAAACGCCCCCTGCTTCGGGCGACAAACCGATCCGCTCGGTCGGGCCAACGTTTATTCCGGCGCGCTAAACTCAGCCTTCGAACGCCTCAGCCGAGCCGCGGCTTGATCGCGTCACCAGTGAATGATCCGGGGCAGCTGGCGCTTTTCCGTTATCGCGAAACTTGTTGATGATCGGATAGCGGCGATCGCGGCCGAAATTCTTGCGCGTCACCTTCACGCCAGGCGCGGCCTGACGGCGCTTGTATTCGGCGATGTTCAGCAGGCGCGCAATGCGAACAACCGTATCGTAATCGAAGCCCTCAGAGACAATGGACGAGACAGAGTCTTCGCGCTCCACCAGCCGCACAAGAATGCCATCCAGCACATCGTAAGGCGGCAGCGAGTCCTGATCGGTCTGATTTTCACGCAGCTCCGCCGTCGGCGGGCGCGTGATGATGTTCGGCGGAATGACTTCGCCTGATGGGCCCAGCGCGCCCTCGGGCTTCCATGAATTGCGAAGGGTTGAAAGCCGGAAGACCTCGGTCTTGTAGATGTCCTTGATCGGATTGTAGCCGCCATTCATGTCGCCATAGAGCGTGGCATAGCCCACCGACATTTCCGACTTGTTGCCGGTGGTCACCAGCATGGCGCCGAACTTGTTGGAAATCGCCATCAGCAACACGCCGCGCGTGCGCGCCTGAAGATTCTCTTCGGTAACGTCGCGCTCTCGGCCGGCGAATGTCGGCTTTAGGATCTCCTCAAAGCCATGCACGGCAGGCGCGATCGGCAAAACTTCGTATTTGATGCCGAGCGCCTTCGCGAGTTTCGCGGCGTCATCGAGGGATTCCTGCGCCGTAAATCGAAACGGCAGCATGACACCGCGCACCTTGTCCGTGCCGAGCGCGTCCACTGCGATAGCTGCGCACAGTGCTGAATCGATGCCGCCCGACACGCCGAGCAACACGCCGGGAAAGCCGGTCTTGCCGACGTAGTCGCGCAATCCCAGCACGCAGGCGGCATAGTCGCCCTTGTCGCCATCGAGCACGGGAGTCACCGGACCCTTGCAACTCCAGCCGCCCTCGCCTTTCGTCCAGCGCACGGTCGTGATGTTTTCAACGAAACCCGGCAACTGGAACGCCAGTGAACGATCGGAGTTCAGCGCGAATGACGATCCGTCGAACACCAGTTCGTCCTGCCCGCCGACCTGATTGAGATAGACCAGCGGCAGACCGCTTTCAGCCACGCGTGCGACCGACACCGACAGGCGCATGTCGTTCTTCTCGCGCGTGTACGGCGAGCCGTTCGGTACGATCAGGATTTCCGCGCCGGTTTCCGCGAGGCATTCGACAACGTTTTCGTAGTCCTCGGACTCTTCCATCCATGTGTCTTCACAGATGGGAACGCCGACCCGCACGCCGCGGATCGTCACCGGCCCCGCCGCCGGTCCTCGCGCAAAGACGCGCTTTTCGTCGAACACGCCGTAGTTCGGCAAATTGGCCTTGAAGCGCAGCGCCGTGATCCGCCCCTCGTCGAGCAGCGCGCAGGCGTTGTAAAGCTTGCCGTCCTCGACCCAGGGGGTCCCGATCAGGACCGCCGGTCCGCCGTCGGACGTTTCCCGCGCCAGCGTCTCGATCTCGGCGCGGCATGCAGCCTGAAACGCCGGCTTCAGTACAAGGTCTTCAGGCGGATAGCCCGCGATAAACAGCTCGGACAGCACCAGCAGATCGGCGCCATCGGCTTTCGCGCGCAGACGGGCCGCGCGGGCCTTGGAGGCGTTACCGGTGACGTCCCCGACGACGGGATTAAGCTGCGCAAGCGTGATCGTGAGCTGGGATTTGGTCATGATCGCTTTTAGCCCGCCAAACGATGCATCCGCAATTGCTCAATATGAGCATAAATCAGATGAGACCTATGCGCTCGGCGATGGCGAACAGCCAAACTGCTCCGGCAATCAGCAGAGTGACGCCGACGGCCGCCGACCCCATGTCCTTGACGCGACCGATTTGCTTGTCGTGGTCCGTCGTCAGGCGATCGGCCAGCTTCTCAATGGCCGTATTCAACAATTCGACCACCATCAGCAGCAACACGATGCAGATCAACTGGATCTTGCGTTCCGGCGAAACACCGACCAGGAAAGCCAGCGGCACGGCGATAACAAGTGCGACGACCTCTTCACGGAAGGCCTGCTCGGAACGGAAGGCAAAAGCCAAGCCGTTGCGCGAGTTGATCGTAGCGCTCCACATGCGCGACAGCACCTTACGGAACATCAGAATCCCGCGACAGCCGGCATGGGCTTCACCTTGCCCGCGCGTTCCTGCTTGAGCAGTTCGGCGATTAGGAAAGCCATGTCGATGGACTGCTCGGCGTTCAGGCGCGGATCGCAGACCGTGTGATAGCGGTCGTTGAGATCCTCGTCGGTGATCGCGCGAGCGCCGCCGATGCATTCGGTGACATCCTGTCCGGTCATTTCCAGATGGACGCCACCGGCGTGGGTGCCTTCCGCCGCGTGGATGGTGAAGAACGACTTCACCTCCGACAGCACGCGATCGAACGGCCGGGTCTTGTAGCCGGATGTCGACGTGATGGTGTTGCCGTGCATCGGATCGCACGACCAAACCACGACGCGGCCTTCGCGCTGCACAGCGCGAATGAGCTGCGGCAGGTGTGCATCGACCTTGTCCGAACCGAAGCGGTTGATCAGCGTCAACCGGCCCGGCTCGTTGTCCGGATTCAGGACGTCGATCAGCTTGATCAGTTCATCCGGCTTCAGCGATGGACCACACTTCAGGCCAATCGGGTTCTTGATGCCGCGGAAGTATTCGATGTGGCCGTGATCGAGCTGACGGGTGCGGTCGCCGATCCAGATCATGTGACCCGTGGTCGCGTACCAGTCGCCGGTCGTGGAATCGACGCGCGTGAAGGCCTGCTCGTAGCCGAGCAGCAGCGCCTCGTGGCTGGTGTAGAAATCGGTCGCGCGCAATTCCGGATGGCTCTCGAGATCGAGACCGCAGGCGCGCATGAAGTTGAGCGCTTCGGAAATACGATCGGCCAGTTCCTTGTAACGGCGGGACTGCGGCGAATCCTTCAGGAAGCCGAGCATCCACTGATGCACGCTGCCAAGATTGGCGAATCCGCCAGTCGCGAATGCGCGGAGCAGATTCAGCGTCGCCGCCGACTGACGGTACGCCATCAACTGGCGCTGCGGATCGGGGGTGCGCGCTTCCTTCGTGAACGCATTGTCGTTGACGATGTCGCCGCGATAGCTCGGCAACTCGACATCGCCCTGCTTTTCCATCGGCGACGAACGCGGCTTGGCGAACTGGCCGGCGATGCGGCCGACCTTCACCACCGGCAACGCGCCGGCATAGGTCAGCACCACCGCCATCTGGAGCAGCACACGGAAGAAATCGCGGATGTTGTTCGCGCCATGCTCGGCGAAGCTTTCCGCACAATCGCCGCCCTGCAGAAGGAAGGCTTCGCCAGCCGCGACACGGCCCAGCGCCTTCTTCAGATTGCGTGCTTCACCTGCAAAAACCAGCGGCGGAAACGTTGCAAGCTGCGCCTCGACATCGGCCAATGCCTTCGCATCGGGATAGTCTGGCACTTGCATAACTGGCTTCTTGCGCCAGCTGTCGGGCGTCCACCGCTCGGACATGACTGAAACTCCTCAGGAAACGGCAATCTTGTGATAGCGCCGGGTTATACACAGATGGTCTCTGTCTTGCCAGATGCAAATCAGCATGATGCCTCAAGGGCTTGTCCGGGCTGAGGGCCCCTTTTTCGCTCAGCGTGGCGCAGCCGCTAGGCGGAGATGGCTATTCCGCCGCCTGACGGACGTGCCGGGCGCTGGGCGTGCGCAGGGTTACGAGTTCTTCGGCGGCCGTCGGATGGACCGCCATTGTCGCATCGAAATCGGCCTTGGTCGCCTTCATCTTGACGGCGATGCCAACGATCTGGATCAGTTCACCCGCCTCCGGCCCAACGATATGGCAGCCCAAAATCCGGTCGGTCGAGGCATCGACAATCAGCTTCATCATGATCCGGGATTCGCTTCCCGACAGCGTCGACTTCAGCGAACGGAAGTCGGTCTTGTAGATATCGACATGGGTATGCTGCGCCCGCGCTTCTGCCTCGTTCAGTCCTACCGTGCCAACCTCGGGTTGGGTGAAGACCGCTGTCGGAATGTCAGCATGATCCACCCGCGTCGGCCGTTTGCCGAACACTGTATCCGCGAAGGCGTGCCCCTCGCGGATCGCAACGGGCGTCAGGTTGAGACGGTGCGTGACATCGCCGACCGCATAGATGTGTGGCACATTGGTTTGCGAGAATCCGTCGACCGCAATGCCCCCGTTGACCGGATTGAGCGCAACACCCGCCTTCTCAAGCCCGAGACCTTTGACATTCGGATGCCGGCCAACCGCAAACATCACCTGGTCGGATGCGATGCTTGAACCGCTCGACAGATGCGTGGTGAACGCGTCGCCATGTTTTTCAACCTTCGTGACAACGCAGCCAGTAATCACGTTGATGCCCGACTTCTCCATCTCCTTGCGGACATGTGCCCGCACATCGTCATCGAAACCGCGCAGGATATTTTCGCCACGATAGATGACGGTCACGTCAGAACCTAGTCCGGCGAAGATGCAGGCGAACTCCAGCGCAATGTAACCGCCGCCCTGGATCACGATCCGCTTCGGGAGTTTCGGAAGGTGGAACACCTCGTTGGACGAGATCACATGCTCGATACCGGGGATGGCTTCGCCGTGGTTCGGCGCACCGCCGGTGGCGATCAGCACATACTTTGCCTTGACGATTTCGCCGGTCGAAAGGCGCAGCGTATGCGCATCTTCGAACCTCGCACGCGCCTTCAAGATTTTGGCCCCGGCCTTCTCGACGTTGAACGTATAGGCCGCCTCAAGCCGGGCGATCTCGCGGTCCTTGTTGGCGATCAGGGTCGGCCAGTCGAAGGTCGCGGGCGGAATGGTCCAGCCGAAACCCGCAGCGTCATCCAGTTCATGACGGACATGGGACGCGTAGACCATCAGCTTCTTGGGCACGCAGCCGCGGATCACGCAGGTGCCGCCCATGCGGTATTCCTCGGCGACCAGGACGCTTGCACCGTAACCCGCGGCGATCCGGGCGGCGCGTACGCCGCCGGAACCACCGCCAATCACGAACAGATCAACGTCCAAGTCCGCCATCTGGAACTTCCGATCGTGCTTAGATTTCCTTGCCGCGCTTCTTCATTTCAGCACGAAACTTGCCGTTGATTTCTTCGCCGAACTTCTGCGCCCACTGGTCCATATATTGGCGGGCGGTGTTGAATGCCACCGGCTCTTGCGCGATCACCTTGACGCCAAGCGGCGACTTGTAGAACGCGGCGAGCTCCTTCAGCTCCTGTTCGGTAAAGGCGGTGGCGTAAATCTTCGCCATTTCCTCGCCGATTTCCTTTTCGCGGCCGGCGAGATCCTTCGCGACCTGAACGGCAACCTCGTTGAGGTCCTTCTGGTAGTTCAGGTTGGACTGCAACAGCACGTCCTTGGTCCGCTGCACGAGACCGGGAACAGCGCCCTGATAGATCGCGCTGACATTCTTGGATGTCAGGATTTCTTTCGCATAGCCGATGGCGGCGGGGGACGGCGGCTTCGGAGCCTGCGCCACCGCGCTGCCCAGCATCAGGCCCAGCGCTGCGCCTGCCGCGAGCAGAACGTTCGAAAACTTCCTCATATCAATTCTCCTCAATTGCGGCCCTGGTGTCCGGAATTCGAAGTTCGCCTGCACTTGCTGCACTCTCCTAGCGAACTTCGAATTCCAGAGGACACCAGAAACCTATGATTTCTAGTGTGGTTTGGTTCAGAAGTTCTCTGGTGGAGATCGCAGCAAAGCACAAGAGAACTTCTGAACCACCACACTAGCGCCGTTCAACAACGCGAATACCCTGAGGGCCTGCGAGCACAGCCGTCCGTGCAAGACCGATAAACAAGCCGTGCTCCACCACGCCAGGAATCGAATTCAATGCTGCCGCCAGTCTGGGGGAATCCGGTATCCGCCCAAGATGGGCATCGATAATCCAGTGGCCGCCATCGGTGACGAAAGCATGGCCATCCTTGGCCTTGCGGATATCCATTTGTCCGGAAACGCTATTTTCAGCAAAGGCCGTCTCGATGGCTCGGCGGGTCGCTCCCAGGCCAAACGGGATGACTTCGATCGGAAGCGGGAAGCGCCCGAGGGTCGGAACCCATTTAGACTCATCCGCGATCACAATCATCCGGTCGGACGCCGCCGCGACGATCTTTTCGCGCAGCAAGGCTCCGCCGCCACCCTTGATCAGTTCGAGATTCGGATCGATTTCGTCTGCGCCGTCCACGGTAAGGTCGAGCCGGTCGACCTCTTCCAGCGTTATCAGAGGCACACCGCAGCGCTCGGCATCGGCACGCGTCGCCTCCGATGTCGGGACGCCGACGATCTTCAGACCCGCCTGCACGCGCTCGCCCAGAAGCTCGACGAAGTGCTTGGCCGTTGACCCGGTGCCAAGACCAAGCTTCATGCCGTCCCGCACCTGCTCGACCGCGCGCGCCGCCGCCTGCCTCTTCAGATCGTCCATCGACATCGTACCCTCGACGCTTCGTTCCCGTGGAACGCGAGGCATATAGCGCGGTTTCCGCGGCGGTGGATACGGCCTTGGGGCTGAAAAACGGCCAAAAAGGGCGGACATAATACCAATCCCGCCGCGGCCCTTGCATGATCCGGCTTCGCCCGCTAGCGATCCGCCATGACCTCCTCCCCCCTTATTGTCTTCGATCTCGACGGCACTCTTGTCGATACGGCCCCCGATCTGGTCGGCGCGCTGAATTTCGTGCTCCAGCGCGAGGGGCTGCCACTCGTACCGGTTGCATCCGCGCGCACGATGATCGGCGCGGGCGCGCGAAAGCTGATCGAGCGCGGGCTCGAACTCGATGGCCGCGCCATGAGCGTCGCGGACATCGACCGTTTGACCGACGACTTCATCGCCTACTACAGGAATCATATCGCCGACGCCTCCAAGCCGTTTGAAGGTCTCTACGCAGCCCTCGACGAACTGGAGGGACGCGGTTTCAGGTTCGCCGTCTGCACCAACAAGCTGGAGGGGCTTTCTAAGCTCCTGCTCGCCGAACTGGATATGACGAAGCGCTTTGCCGCGATTTGCGGTGCCGACACATTCGGTGTGGCTAAGCCGGACCCGACCATCCTGCGCCAGACCATTGCCCGCGCCGGCGGAGACGTTTCCAGATCGATCATGGTCGGCGATTCCGGCCCGGACGTCGGGGTTGCACGCCGGGCCGGGATTCCGGTAATTGGGGTCAACTTCGGCTACACCGAGATTCCCATCGCGGAACTGAAGCCCGACATTGTCATCGGTCATATGCGGGAACTGCCGCGAGCCGTGGAAAATCTAGCGGCAGCCTTTGCAAGTCACTGAAAGATATGGAATCTTCCTACGTCGTCCAGATTCGGAACCGGCATTAACCTTTGCGTAAGGAATGCACTGCGACAGGTTGCGCGGACAGAATGACACTTCTAAGGTCCCGCGCGGGGACTATGCGGCTATCACCGCATCACATGACGGATGCACCATGCGTATCATTGTTGTCGTCGCGGCGGGCCTTGGCTTGGCGGGCTGCTCATCGTTCTCCATGCCTGACATGTTCAAGTCGACGCCGCCGAGCGCATCGATTCAGCTTGAATCGCTGCCAGCCGGCGCTGAGGCGCGCGCGTCCAGCGGCGAGACCTGCAAAACCCCCTGCTCGCTTTCGGTAGTGGCCGCCGAAAATTTTTCCGTGACGTTCTCGCTGCCGAAGTACCAGCCTGAAACGGTGCCCGTTCAGCTCCTCAGAGACCCAAGCGGCCCTGGCGTGACCGTTGATCCAAATCCGGTCTATGCAGAGCTGCAACCGGCGCTTCCCGGCAAGAAAGGCGCGCGCGGAGCGCCCAAAGCCGCCCCAAAGGCCAAAAAGCCGCGCTCTGCGGCACCCGCGGAAGAATCGCCGTTTCCGCCGCCGCCGGCCCGCTGACGCCGTTCCATCAGCGCTGTCTGCCTAACCCAGAGATTCATTTGTAAGCGCGCCTCATCGTGCCTAGATTGGGTCTGGGATACCACGGCCGGAGTAACCGGCCGGGGTGAAGCGATAAGCATGGCGCTGAATGAGCGGACCCTTTCCAAGTTCCTTGGCCACCACGTCTGCGATGACCGATCCCTTCGGGCGGTCGATCAGCTATTTGCGCGTCTCGGTGACCGACCGCTGCGACCTGCGCTGCTTCTACTGCATGTCCGAAGACATGACGTTTCTGCCGAAATCCGACCTGCTCACGCTTGAGGAGTTGGATCGCCTGTGTTCGGCGTTTATCGCCAAGGGCGTCCGCAAGCTGCGTTTGACCGGTGGCGAACCGCTGGTTCGGCGCAACGTGATGTCGCTGGTACGCTCCCTTTCGCGCCATCTCGACAGCGGCGCGCTCAATGAATTGACGCTGACCACCAACGGTTCGCTGCTCGAGAAATTCGCCGCCGAGCTCAAGGATAATGGCGTGCGGCGCATCAACGTCTCGCTGGACACCCTCGACGCCACGAAATTCCGCGCCATTACGCGCTGGGGTGACCTCGACAAGGTGCTGCGCGGCATCGAGGCGGCACGCTCCGTGGGTCTTAAGGTCAAGATCAACGCAGTGGCGCTCAAGAATTTGAACGAGGACGAGATCCCCTCGCTGATGGAGTGGGCGCACGGCAAGGACATGGACCTCACCCTGATCGAGGTCATGCCGATGGGCGATATCGGCGAAGGCCGGATCGACCAGTACCTGCCGCTGTCGCTGCTGCGGGCTCGCCTCGCCGCCCGCTATACCCTGACTGATCTGCCCGACGACACCGGCGGTCCCGCGCGTTACGTCCGTGTCTCCGAGACCGGCGGCCGGCTGGGCTTCATCACACCGATGACCCACAATTTCTGCGAATCCTGCAACCGGGTCCGTATCACCTGCACCGGGACGCTCCACACCTGCCTCGGCCATGAGGATGCGTCCGATTTGCGCAAGCCTCTGCGGGCATCCAGCGACGACGCCCTCCTCGCAGCCACGATCGACCGGGCGATCGGGCTCAAGCCGAAGGGCCACGATTTCATTATCGACCGCCGCCACAACCGGCCAAGCGTCAGCCGGCACATGAGTGTGACCGGCGGCTGATCGCTGCGAATATTGCTCAGTCGCTCCGGTTCTTTGACATAAATTTCGCGATCCCCAAGCCAGTCTCAGGTTAGTCATCGTTTCGCAGCGAAACCGTCAAACTTCCAATTGACGGCGGCGTAAGTCGCTGAAATGGTGCCGCCGCGTCATAATGCCTCGGCAGAGTAGAGCCGCGCCTCGCGCATGCGAGGTAAGAAAAAGGCAAATGTATGTAGGTTGATCCTGGGGGGATGCGTTGGACATCGTAAAATTCACGCGCGTTGTCGACGGCATCAGTGATGTCGCCGGTTACATAGCGAAATGGCTCGTGCTTCTCGCCTGCGTCGTGAGTGCAGGCAACGCGGTGGTCCGTTATCTGATCAGCTACAGCTCCAACGGGCTGCTTGAAATCCAGTGGTACATGTTTGGCGGTATCGTGCTTCTCGGGGCTGCGCAGACACTGCGGCTTAACGAGCATGTCCGTGTCGATCTCTTGTATTCGTCCGTGTCCGACAGGACGCGGCTGTGGATCGACATCTTCGGCTTCACGATCTTCCTGCTGCCGGTGATGGCATATCTGACCTATCTGACCTGGCCGTTCTTCTACAATTCCTTCCAGTCGAAGGAACTGTCGATGAACGCAGGCGGTCTGATCCTGTGGCCCGCCAAGGCCCTCCTTCCCGCCGGTTTCGCTTTGCTTTTCCTTCAAGGTCTTGCCGAGCTTGCCAAGCGCATTGCGGCGCTCTCCGGCGCGATACGCATCGACACGCACTACGAAGCTCCTCTGCAATAGCAACCGCACGAGACGGGATTAATTGATGTTTTCGCACGGCATATTTCCCCCGTTGATGTTCGGGACCATGATCCTGTTCATGCTGATCGGGTTTCCGGTCGCATTCTCGCTCGCCGCGGTTGGATTGTTCTTCGGCATTCTCGGAATCAATACAGGACACTTCGACCCGTCATTCCTGCAGGCGCTGCCCTTCCGCTTCTACGGAATCATTTCAAACGATCTGCTGCTGTCGATTCCGTTCTTCACTTTCATGGGCGCGATTCTTGAGCGCTGCGGTCTCGCCGAAGACTTGCTCGAAGGCACCGGCCAGTTGTTCGGAAAGATCCCGGGTGGTCTCGCCTACGCCGTGATCATCGTCGGCGCCATTCTTGGCGCCATCACCGGCACGGTGGCTGCCTCCGTCATCGCGATGGGTGTGATCTCGCTGCCCATCATGATCCGCTACGGTTACGACATGCGCCTTGCGACCGGGGTCATCGCTGCGTCCGGCACGATCACGCAGTTGATTCCTCCCTCGCTGGTGCTGATCGTCCTCGCCGACCAGCTCGGCCGGTCCGTCGGTGACATGTATCTCGGTGCAATCGGCCCTTCGATCCTGCAGGTCGTGATCTTCCTGCTCTACATCGTCGGCGTGTCGATCCTCCAGCCGCAGAAGATGCCTCCTATCCCCGAGTCCGCTCGAGAGCCGATGGACTGGAAGCTCGTCAGCCGCGTGCTGTGGGGCATGATCCCTTCGATCGTCTTGATCTTCCTGGTTCTCGGCACCATCGGACTCGGTCTCGCAACCCCCACCGAGGCCGGCGCCATGGGCGCAGTAGGCGCAATGGTTCTCGCAGCGATGCATCGCCGCCTGACGTGGCCGCTGGTCGAACAGGCCATGACGTCAACGATGCGCCTGACGGCCATGGTGGTGTTCATTCTTATTGGTTCAACCTGCTTCAGCCTTGTGTTCCAGGGCATGGATGGTGCGCGCTGGATCGAACATCTGCTGACGGGCCTGCCCGGTGGCGTCGTAGGCTTCCTGGTCTTCGTCAACATCTTCGTGTTTTTCCTGGCGTTCTTCCTCGACTTCTTCGAGATCGCCTTCATCATCATTCCGTTACTTGCGCCGGTTGCCGCCAAGCTTGGCATTGATCTCGTGTGGTTCGGTGTCCTGCTCTGCGTCAACATGCAGACGTCGTTCATGCATCCGCCGTTCGGCTTCGCTCTGTTCTATCTGCGCGGCATTGCACCGCCTGAAGTCAAAAGCTCGGACATCTACTGGGGCGCGATGCCCTGGGTGCTGATGCAGGTCATCCTGGTCATTATCGTGATCTACTGGCCGGGCGCGGTGACTTACTGGATCGACACCACGAAGGTCGACACAACCAACATCAAGATCGAAATCCCCCAGATCGAAATGCCTCAACTCGATCTCGGACCATCGAAGTAACTGAAGCGAACAGGACAACGAAAGGGCCCGGCCTCGTGTGAGGCCGGGCTCTTCATTTCCAGCGCTTGAGCGATGAGCTCTTAGCTGCGCGTGCGGGACCGGATCTGGAAGCTGTCAAAGCCGTATTCCGCGACCTGCCACCAGGTGTACTGGTCGTTGCGGAAAGCGGCCATCGCCTCATAAAGCTTCTTGAAGTTCGGATTGGTTGCAGACGTTTCCGCATAGACCTCGTTCGCGGCCTTCAGCGACGCGTCCATGATCGCCGCCGAAAACGGACGCAATTGCGTTCCGCTTGCCACCAGTCGCTTCAGCGCGGGCGGATTGTAGGCATCGTAACGTGCCTGCATGGTCTCGTTGGCCAGCGTCGACGCCGTCTTGAGGATCGACTTGTAGCCGGCCGGCAGCGCTTCCCATTTCGCAAGATTAACGAGGTTGTGCAGCGACGGCCCGCCTTCCCACCAGCCCGGATAGTAGTAGTACTTCGCGACCTTCTGGAAACCGAGCTTCTCGTCATCGTAAGGACCGACCCACTCCGCAGCGTCGATAGTGCCCTTCTCCAGCGACGGATAGATGTCGCCGCCCGCGACTTGCTGCGGCACCACACCAAGCTTGGTCAGGACATTTCCGGCAAAGCCGCCGATCCGCATCTTCAGGCCGCTGAGATCTGCCGGATCCTTGAGCTCTTTCCGAAACCAGCCGCCCATCTGACAGCCCGTGTTTCCGGCCAGGAGCGCGACAACGTTGTGGGGCTTCAGAAACTCGTTGAAGAGTTCGGAGCCACCGCCGACCTGCAACCAGGCCGTCTGCATCCGGCTGTTCAGGCCGAACGGCACGGCGGTGCCGATCGCAAATGTCGGGTCCTTGCCAACGTAGTAGTAAGTGGCCGTATGGGCCATTTCCACGGTGCCGTTAGATGCGGCATCGAGCGCCTGCAACCCGGGAACGATTTCGCCCGCAGCGAAGACCTGAATCTGAAATTTGTTGTCGGTAGCCTCCGCCACTGCCTTCGAAAACACCTCGGCCGCGCCGAAAATGGTGTCGAGAGATTTCGGAAAGCTGGAGGTCAGACGCCATTTTATTTCAGGCGACGACTGGGCGATAGCGGGTGATGCGATCGCGGCACCAGCTGCGCCGATACCCGCGACTTTGATAAACTCGCGACGTTTCATGATGGCTCCCTGAATGTGATTTGTGCGTTTTTTGCCCTTCTTTTTGGGGCTTGGAGCGTGAGCATGGAGCAACTTGTTCCCAATATCCATGCCGATTTCTTCGACCGCACCGCAAAATAAAAAGCCCGGCCTCTTTGCGGAGACCGGGCTGGTTAGCCTGCTTCAGTCGAACGAAATCAGCCGCGGGTGCGCGAGCGGATCATGAAGCTGTCGTTGGTGTATTCGGCGACCTGCCACCACAGATACTGGTCCGAACGATAGGCCTGCATCGCATCGATCGCCTTCTTGAAGTCGGCGTTCTTGGCGGAGATTTCGGCCCAGAGTTCGTTGGTCGCCTTCAGGCACGCGTCGAGCACTTCGTTGGTGAACGGACGCAGTTGCGTGCCGCTGGCCACAAGACGCTTCAATGCGCCCGGATTCTGCATGTCGTAACGTGCAGGCATCCAGCCATTGGTGTGTGCCGCCGCGTTGGTCAGGATCGCCTGATAGTTCTTCGGCAGCGCGTTGAATTTCTCGAGGTTGGTGAACGCATGAACCGTCGGTCCGCCTTCCCAGAAGCCCGGATAGTAGTAGAACTTCGCAACCTTGTTGAAGCCGAGCTTTTCGTCGTCGTACGGACCGACCCACTCGGCAGCGTCAATGGTGCCTTTTTCCAGCGACGGATAGATGTCGCCACCGGCGAGCTGCTGCGGAACGACGCCGACCTTGGCCAGCACCTGACCGGCAATGCCGCCGATGCGCATCTTCAAACCCTGAAGATCGGCGACGGTCTTGATCTCCTTGCGGAACCAGCCGCCCATCTGCGTACCGGTGTTGCCGCAAGGCATGCCCAGAATGCCGTACTTTTTGTAGAATTCGTTGGCAAGTTCGTTGCCGCCGCCCTGATCGAGCCACGAATTCTGCATGCGTGTATTGAGGCCGAACGGCACCGACGCGAAAATCGCGAAGGTCGGATCCTTGCCGACATAGTAGTAGGAAACCGTGTGGCTCATTTCGACCGTGCCATTGGAGGTCGCATCGAGCGCCTGCAGGCCGGGAACGATTTCGCCCGCAGCAAACACCTGAATCTGGAATTTGTTGTCGGTCATTTCGGCAACGTACTTCGACAGCTGCTCGGCGCCGCCGTAGATGGTGTCGAGCGACTTCGGGAAGCTGGACGCCAGGCGCCACTTAACTTCAGGCGACGACTGCGCGATGGCCGGCGAAGCGACCGCAGTGGCGGCGGCTCCGGCAGCAGTTACTTTCAAAAAATCACGACGCTTCATTGGGCATCTCCTTTTGGGGGGCGTTTCTTTTTGAAATCCCTCTGGGGCGGTCTCTAGCACGGAAGTCGATTTGCGGAAAACGCAGGAACACCCCATCCGGCGCGGATTAAACGAAAGTCGAATAAGGCGTCAAATCACGTAAAACAAGGCATTCTGAGGACGTCAGGCAGAAGCTGCCGCGCCTGCAAGCTGCTTTTTGATCTCCGTGCCGATGGCCCGATAAATCGCAGCGTGGGCGCCGTCCGGCTCGCTGTCGACGACCGGTGTCCCGGCGTCCGACGAGGTGCGGATCGACATGTGCAACGGGATTTCACCGAGAAACGGAACCTTGAGCCGCTCCGCCTCGTGCCGCGCGCCGCCATGTCCGAAAATATCGGAGCGCGTGCCGCATTCGGGGCACTGGAAGTAACTCATGTTCTCAACGATGCCGAGCGTCGGGACGCTGACCTTGTCGAACATGGCTATGCCCCTCCGGGCATCGATCAAGGCGAGGTCCTGCGGTGTCGAAACAATCACGACGCCCCGCAGCGGCACCTGCTGGGCAAGCGTCAACTGCGCGTCCCCCGTTCCGGGCGGCATGTCCACCACCAGCACGTCGAGTTCACCCCAGGCGACGTCCCACAGCATTTGCCGGATCGCAGACATGACCATCGGTCCTCGCCAGACCATCGCGGTCTCTTCCTCAACCAGAAAACCGATCGACATCAGCGGCAGCCCGAAGCGGACGATCGGGATCATCTTCTTGGCGTCGTTCAACGTCGGCTTTTCGCGGACCCCGGTTAGACGCGGAACCGAAGGCCCATAGATGTCGGCATCGAGCAGCCCCACCCGCAAACCGAGATCGCGCAGCGCCAAGGCGAGATTGAGCGCCGTGGTCGATTTACCGACACCGCCCTTGCCGGACGCCACCGCGATGATGGAGGCGATACCGGGAATGGCGGCCTGCTTGCCCATAGGAGAATCCGCCGGCGCACCTTGAGGCCGATGCTGTGCAACAGGCTTTACACCGTGCGAATGCTGGTGTGGCGCCGGAGCCGCCGCGGCGCCGGGTTTGCGCTCGGCGGTCAATGCAACCATAGCGGTCGTCACACCCGGAAGCGCCCGAACCGCAGCCTCAGCCTTGGCGCGAACTTCTTCCCATGCCCGCGCCTCATTGGCGTCGACATTGATCGAGAAGAAAACCTTGCCGTCCGAGGCCATAATTTCGGAGAGCACCTTGGCATCGGTGAGCGGCACGCCACGCGGCGATGCCACGGCGCGAAGCGCTGCAAGAACCTGGGCTTTGTCGACTGCCACAACACATCTCCCGGCATCAGCCCCGGGGGCCGCCGTACGTGGCCTTCATACGCGCGTCACCTGTGCCGTCAACGGCCTTGCAAGGCCGTCCATCATTCGCATAGCTGTCGCCATCCCACATGCCGGGAAATCCGGCCGAACACACCAGCAATCCAAAGAGCAAGATATGGCAAAAGTCGCATTTCTCGGCCTCGGCGTCATGGGATTCCCCATGGCGGGACACCTCGCCGCCAAGGGCGGCCATGAGGTGACCGTGTACAATCGCACCGCCGCTAAATCGAAAGCATGGGCCGAGAAATTCGGCGGCCGCGCCGCCGCGACACCGAAGGCCGCGGCCGAAGGTCAGGATTTCGTGATGGCCTGCGTCGGCAACGACGACGACCTGCGTGCCGTGACCATCGGCGCCGATGGAGCGTTTTCGGGCATGAAGTCCGGTGCCGTTTTTGTCGACCACACCACGGCATCGGCCGAGGTGGCCCGGCAACTTGATGCCGAGGCCACCAAGCGCGGATTCCAGTTTATCGACGCGCCGGTTTCCGGTGGTCAGGCAGGCGCGGAAAACGGCGTGCTGACGGTCATGTGTGGCGGCGCCGAAACCGCCTACAAGCAAGCAGAGCCCGTGATCGCGTCATACGCCCGGATGTGCAAATTGCTCGGCCCCGCCGGCTCCGGTCAGCTCACCAAAATGGTCAACCAGATTTGCATTGCGGGTCTCGTCGAAGGGTTGTCGGAGGGACTTCATTTCGCCAAGAAAGCCGGGCTCGACGTTGGGGCGGTGATCGACACCATCTCGAAGGGCGCCGCACAATCCTGGCAGATGGAAAACCGCTACAAGACCATGAACGAAGGCAAGTTCGATTTCGGCTTCGCCGTTGAATGGATGCGCAAAGACCTTTCGATCTGTCTCGCGGAAGCTCGCCGCAACGGTGCGAGCCTGCCGGTGACCGCACTGGTCGATAATTTCTACGCTGAGGTCGAGGAAATGGGCGGCAAGCGCTGGGATACGTCGAGCCTGCTGGCACGGCTACAGCGGTAACAATCCGTCCACCTGGCGCGACAAACGAGGCGGCGCGGTATCCCGTGCCGCCTTTCTTCTTTTCAATTTTGACAGGCGTGAACAGACCATCCTGAAGTACCGAAATTCATACTTTCTTAACCCGATTAAATTGACCTTTAAGCCACCTCTTAATGATTTAGCGCCAGAAATAGCGAGCAGCAGCATGCGCGCTTGGCCCAGCGCAGCATTGGTAATTGTTCGGGATTTGTCGCGTAAAAATGAGTGAGTCCGCCGACAAAAAAGAACTCTCCGCGACATCGGCGGAAACACCGGCGCGCAGCCGCCGGGCGGCTTCGCAGCGCGTGCGCGAAGCCCGTGACCGTCTGACGTCGACCAGCGGAACGCGGCCAGCCTTCGATCATGAATTGTTGCGGCAATATGCGCAGACCCGCATCTCGGCCTCGCTGGTCGTCATTCTCCTCGTGGTCTCGACCGGCATCCTGGCAAGTTTCTGGATTCCTGCCGTCGCCGCCGTGATCTGGACCGCCGGAATTCTCGCGATCCACGGCATCGTTATTCGCTTCTGCTCAAAGTTTCTCGCCATTACATCCTCGTCGCCTGCGATCACGCGCAAGTGGCGCATGCGGTTTGTGGGACTGGATCTGCTTTACGGATTGGCCTGGACTCTCGTCCTGATCCATCCGTCAGGCATCGATGTCGTCTCAAACACGCTGATGCTGTTCGTCATGCTGCTGGTCATTGCCGTATCGAGCATGCTGGCGGCAAGCCTGCCGATTGCGGCTTTTGCGGCGACCGTTCCGGTATCAGCGGCAATCGCAGTGAACTTCATTCTTCGCGGAACCTTCGACGATTACATCCTTGCAGCACTCGCGGTGACCGCGGAAGGCTATTTCGCCCTGCTGGCTCATCGTCTGCATTCGACCACGCTTGCGACGCTCGAAGCTCGCGCCGAGAAAGATGCGCTGATCGGCGAACTCGAACAGGCCAAGGCTATCTCCGACGAGGCACGCTACCGGGCAGAATCCGCCAACGTTTCGAAGTCGCGCTTTCTCGCCCAGATGAGTCACGAATTGCGCACACCGCTCAACGCCATTCTCGGATTTTCCGAAGTCATGAAGAGCGAGATTTTCGGGGCGCATGCCGTCGAGGTTTACAAGGATTACTCCGCCGACATCCACAACTCCGGCGTCCACCTCCTGAACCTCATCAATGAAATTCTCGATCTGTCGCGTATCGAGGCCGGGCGCTACGAACTCAATGAAGAGCCTGTCTCGCTGGTGCATGTCGTCGCAGATTGTCACCACCTGCTGAAGCTGCGCGCGTCGAGCCGCGGCATTACGATTCATGAAGTTTTCGAACAGGACATGCCGAAGCTGTGGGGCGACGAGCGCGCCACACGGCAGGTCGTGCTCAACCTGTTGTCGAACTCGATCAAGTTCACGCCACAGGGCGGCGAGATCTGGCTCAAGGTCGGCTGGACTGCATCAGGCGGACAATATCTCAGCGTCAAGGATACCGGCTCCGGCATCGCCGAAGATGAGATTCCGATTGTACTGGCGTCATTCGGCCAGGGGTCGAACTCGATCAAATCCGCTGAACAGGGCGCCGGCCTCGGTCTGCCGATCGCCAAAAGCCTGATCGACATGCATGGCGGCACGTTCACGCTCAAGTCGACCCTGCGAGTCGGCACGGAAGTAATCGTCACCTATCCGCCGGAGCGTGTGATGACGGCTCTGGCGCCGATGCGTGAGGATTCCCCGCCGCTCCAGCCCGACAGGTCGCCAGAAGGGTTGACCGGGGATCGGAGCCGTCCGCGTTACAAGCCGATCATGAATGCAGGAACCGGCTTGTAGAACATCTTGCGCGAGCGATGAAAATGTCCATCAGTACAAATCATGAAACAAGAAACGCCTTGCATCGCCGTCTGCTTCATCGATCCGAAGAGCAAGCTCTGCCTTGGCTGCGGGCGTACCCTCCCCGAGATCGCGCGCTGGCACAAAATGGACAGCAACGAACGGCTCGACGTCATGGCGACGCTGCATCAGCGCATGCTGGACGCCGGGCTTCAGATTCCCGCGCCGCGCCCCGAGCGTCAGGCGAATTCCTGAGCGCGGCAGGTGCCGCATGATGCGCGCCTTCACGATTCTCGCCGTGGTGGTCTCGGCCGTCGGCTTTCTGCTGTCGATGTCGCATCCCGTGGCGTTCGCCAGCATGAAGGGTGCTTTGATCCGCGCCACGGACCAGACTCTGAATGCAAAGCCGGCACGCGCTGTTGAAATTGCCCGAAGCGACAGCGGCGAATTTTCCCTACGCGCGAAAATCAATGGATTCAGCACGCCGATGGTGATCGATACCGGCGCCACTTCGGTTGTCCTGACCTATGAAACTGCGAAGGCCGCCGGTCTGCCGCTCGAGTTGCTGGATTACAGTGTGGATGTCGAGACTGCCGGCGGACGCGTACGTGCTGCGCGTCTGACCCTCGATCGTCTATCGGTCGGCAAATTGGTGGAACGCTCGGTGCCGGCGCTGGTGGTGCCGCGCGGGCAGATGAAATCCAACCTGCTCGGCATGAGCTTTCTGAATCGGCTGGAAAGCTGGGAAGTCCGGCCGGACAAGGTGATGCTGCGCGGTTATCCGTAGTTCAATCTCAAGCCGCGATGAGCGCAGCGGAACGCGGTTCGACAATCTTGAGCGCCTCGCGCAACGCCGCGGTGCCCGCACCCGGCTTGGTGCAGACTTCCGCAAGATAACGTCGAAACGCCCGCGCACCCGGCACGCCATGAAACGCGCCGACCAGATGCCGCGTGATCGAATGCAGCCGCGTGCCAGCCGCAAGCTCGCGTTCTATGTACGGCATCAACGCTTCGATGGCGTCATGCATCGTCGCGTGCGGCGCGGCTTCGCCGAATAATTCCGGATCGACACTCAGCAACCGCCACGGCTCCTGATAGGCCGCACGTCCGAGCATCGCTCCATCCACATGATCGAGATGCTGCTTCGCGGCCGCGATCGTGACGATGCCGCCGTTGATGATGACCGGCACGTTCGGTAGCGTCGTCTTCAGGCGATAGACCCGGTCATAGTCGAGCGGTGGGATGTCGCGGTTTTCTTTCGGCGACAATCCGTTAAGCCATGCCTTGCGCGCGTGAACGACCAGTGCATCGGCGCCTGCGGCGATCACGGCGTGGCTCAGCGTATCCAACGCAACTTCAGGATCCTGATCGTCGATGCCGATGCGGCACTTCACTGTGACAGGAATTTTCACAGCCTGTTTCATCGCCGCAACGCATTCCGCAACGAGCTGCGGCTCCGCCATCAGGCACGCGCCGAAATTTCCACCCTTTACGCGATCAGACGGACAACCGACGTTCATGTTGATCTCGTCGTAGCCGAAGCCCTCACCGATCCGCGCGGCTTCCGCGAGATCGCGCGGGTTCGACCCGCCGAGTTGAAGCGCGACGGGATGCTCGGTGGCATCGAATCCCAGCAGGCGCTGGCGATCGCCGTGAATGATCGCGCCCGTGGTCACCATCTCGGTATAGAGCCGGGCACGCCGCGACAGCAGCCGGTGAAATACCCGGCAGTGGGTATCCGACCAGTCCATCATGGGCGCCACAGAAAAGCGATAGCCTTGATATTTCAAACGTTTACCCTATGCTCTCAAAGGGATGAAGCAAGAACGTGTGCACACCAAACTAGCCTAAATTGCACACGTTTGTACCCGTTTTGACCTCTCGGTGCACACATAGCGCACATGAAAACCGGAGTGCACACGCGTGGCGACCTTCACTCAACTGGCATCCGGCAACCGGCGCGTTCAAGTCCGGCGCAAGACCCGTTATGTGGCCGATACATTCCGAAGACCGCGCGGATATTCTCCGAGGCGTGTGAGATGGCGAAATTCGCTTACTCTGCCGCCGAGGTGGTTTGAGAGCCGAGGCGATCCGCCCGTGGTAAAAAAAGTAGTGCCACAAGAGCGGCCAGGCTCAAAAGCGATGAAACCACGACCACTCCCCTACCCATCGGTTCAATTAGCAATCCAAATCCAAGAGGCGCCTGCGCGATGCGCGATGGAGCTCCGATGATGCCGAGCGGATAGGTATAATTTTTCGGACCAAAGATCGCCAACGGCAGAGTGCCCCGCACGATTGTGAGAATGCCATTACCAGCGCCATGGAGCAGCGCAAACGCCGCCGCGGCCCCACCTCCGAAGATTCCAATGATGCAGGCTCCGATCGGATGCGTGATGCAGGCGAGCCGCGTCGAGAACAATGGGTGAAACCTGCTCAGAGTGCTTGCCTCCAGAACGCGCGCTGCCACCTGCGCATCACGCGCCCGCTTTGTCCAAATTCTTCAAAACGAGGACACGATTACAGCTCGCACTTTTGAATTCTGTATTCTGATCGCGACACGTACCAGCAAAACGATCGGTATCCGTAGCTGTCAATCAAGCTCCTGCTCCGAAAGCAGACGAAGGAACTTGGATAGCGGTTCGCACGCTTCGCGACGTCAGGGCCAAGATGCGAAACATTGAGCGCGCTCCGATGAAGAGAGCCGTGATCTTGAACGCACCGGAAGCTTTTTTCATGCGACCGATACCTAAAAGTCGTGCGGATATTGCCGCCATTCTTGAGTCTGGATGAAGGGACGCCGCTAACAACGTCATGCCAAGCGCGCGGCTTTTTTGCGGAGCTGATCGCGAGAACTGCGGTAGATTGCTCGCCTCTTTGCGAGGCAAGGCGCTGAAAGCCTCGCCAGTTCGTCATTGATGGCGAAATTACATCAAGCTCCATCTACGCTATCGGGCTGCGGCTCGGCGTGTTCGCCAACCGCGGCAACACCGCCAACTACCGCAATGTGCTGGGCATCAGCGCGGCAAACCCCGGGCTCGACATCAATGACATCGTGCCGGGTGAGCGCCGGGAGCGATCGAAGTACGGCTTCTACGTCAACGCCGAACAGCAGGTCGCAACCGACATCGGCATTTTCGCGCGCGCAAGCTGGAACGACGGCCAGAACGAGAGCCTCTCGTTTGCGGATATCGACCGCAGCGTGTCCGGCGGCGTTTCGATCAAGGGCAGTTACTGGGGACGGCCGGCCGATACGATCGGGCTGGGCGGGGCCATCAACGGACTGTCGGGCGCGCACCGCGATTTCCTGGCCTTTTGATCATAAGCGCGCTGCGACAATTCGACGTAAAGCAAGGATGCAGAACACCACAAATTGGACTTACCGCTCTGGATATGGTTGCAGCCAAGTGGCTGTTTCGGACCAAGAGGAGGAAGAAATGCGTCGTTTGATTTTTGCAGCTACAGCTGTGGCGGCAATCGCAGGCGCAGGATCGCTCGTCAGCACGCGGGCAGATGCGAGGCCCATAGCCGGCGGACTGGGCGCATCTGTTGCGCCCGAACTGGCCGAGCAGGTGGCTTTGGTATGTCGGCGAAAATGGAACGGTCATCGCTGGGTCCGGGTGTGCTATGAAACAGGCCCCCGCTACTATTACGGTGGACCGGGCTACTATTACGGCGGGCCGAGCATTTATTTCGGAGGCGGAGGATTCTCCCACCATCACGGCCATCACGGCGGCCATCACGGTCACCATGGAGGCCATCACTGACTCTACGGCACGAAACTGCGTGCGGCAAAAGCGCGCGGGAATTACAGCTTGAGTCGCGAACGTTCAGGCTGCATTCATAACCGCAGTAACAAGCTCGCTTTTCTTAGAACAGCAAAGCATGGACAGAAATATGTTCATTCGGTCCGCCGTACTCACGGTTGCGGTCGCAGCTATTGGGCTGTGCCTCGCTATTTCCCCCAGCAGCTCAGCGCCTTTGGCTCCCGCTTCAATTGGGGAGCAGAACGTCTTGGTTCAGCAAGTGCAGCACCGTCATGGTATGCGGCACCACCATGGAGCGCGGCCTCATCATGTCAGGCGGCCCCATCATCATGTCAGGCCACGACATCATCATCAGCGGCGCCATCACCATCGCTGATTATCGTTAGCAGCGGCCTGATGATTTCGGCGGCTGTGCTTTGGGGTAACATAGTCGCCTAATGCGCCTGTACGCCGAAATTCCGCGACCACTAGGTTTTGCGCGTTGCCTCGTCCCGACAGGATATCGATGCGACGCTATATGATGGCTTGAACGAATGGACCGGACGTTGGCACCTCAACGAAACCGCTTGCCATTCCACTGCATCTGATAGCGGCAAATTGAACCGCCTCGGCTACAATCCACGGCTATTGACGGCACACCTGAGTCGATCGGCATATCGATTTCGAATACATCTCCTCGCCAAACCTCGCGATGCACGCCTCCTCTGGAGACGAAGACGCGATGAAGACAACCCTTCGGCGAACAAAGAGCATCCCGATTGAGACACCCGAACTGGTCGAAGTGTATTGCGACAAACTCTTCGCCCCTCGACCCTTTCAAGTATCGCAGGAACCCCGTTCAAACATTTATTGCGTCGTCCATGCACACAAGTTGCGCCGCTTTGAACGTCTTGTGAATAACCGGCGGCAGTCGTTGCAGCCGCTCGTATGATAGCGTGGAGAGTCTGCCCTGCGCCATTCCAGACGCACGCGCGTTTGCTGCGGTTGCGGTCAGACATACCATGAGTACGATGAAAAAGTGCAGCATTGCATCCTCCTACAGTCTGCCAAAATCGCCCTCCTGAGTCAGATCTGTTCGAAAACCACACCAAGCCATTTTTTTCAGTCACTCAAATAGCTCGACAAACTCGCCGAAACTCGCGCAAGGATAGCGGGCCACCAGCCGGTGACCCCAATCGCATTGTCGTCAGAATGAGTGCCAGTTCTACTTTTTGAACTTAGCTTGACCGGATTTACCCTCTGCCGTTTTGATTGTCAGCGCAACTGCTGCACCCGGCACAATCGGGCCTTTAGCTTCACCTTTCAAAAAATTCTCGCCCGATGGAGCCAGCGTATTGGTCTCGCGGCCGGCTGTTGCGCCGATAGGGGCAGCGCCCGTGAAATCTTTTGTAGCAACGGGCTTTTTGCTTTCATCGAACACATTGATCGTGATGGTGTTGCCGGAGGTCACCAGTTCAGCGTCGATGCCAGCGACGTCCTCCATTGGACCGCCGTTCGGCCCCTTTTCGCTGCTGTGGGCATGCTGCGCGAACGAAGGCGCCGACCAGATAAGCGAAAGAACAAGAATGACTATGTACTTCTTGTCGTGACTCCGTTGGATGTGGATTGAGGCTGTTCGTCCCTTTCACCGTTCTCGCACCGGAGCAGGACATAAGTGCCGGCAGGAGCGTATCGGATTTGCACAAGCGGGGAGTTGCCCCACGACGCGGGCATGACTTTGGCTTGATTCTCCATGGGCGGCAGCGGTATCGGCAGCGATCTGATGGCCTCGACGTTGGAGCGAAGGTGCTTGGGAAGCCGGACGACGATCTCGAAGCGTCGGTCACCCTCGAACACAAGCCCGGCGCCCTTACCGCCCACCGCGATTTCGACCAAGTGGGTTCTGTCGTAGATGGCCCGTGCGTCCGGCAGGGACCGTCCAATTTCGTCGAGCTTGTTGCAACGCGTTGTGCCACCGTGCGGCTGTTCTCGCCAATCAGCAGCATGGCCGTCCCGAGCACGACTCCCTTGCCGTTGAGCGTTGCCGCGCCGTTGGAGACCATTCAGAGCGGCTATACGCAAGGCCGGCTTACCTTGCTATTTATGACTGGCCTGGCGTTTCATTTATTCAAGGTTTGATTTCTCCTGAATATTATCTTAGCAGTCGTGGGAACGGATAATCGACCCAGTTTCGAGGGTTCAGAGGCGAGGTTTCATGGGAGAAGGCCATTCTCACGGAGCGGCGATTCCGTCGGCGGCAGGCCGGCATCAAAAGCCGCTTTACGCAGCGCTGGCTCTGACCCTCAGCTACATGGCCGCCGAAATTATCGGCGGTATTGTGACTGGCAGTTTGGCGCTGATCGCAGACGCGGCGCACATGGCGACCGATGCCGGTGGATTAGCACTCGCTCTCTTCGCCATCCATTTTGCGCAAAAGAACGCTACCCCGCAGAAGACATACGGCTATCTGCGCACCGAGATTCTCGCCGCTCTGACAAATGCCGTAGTGCTGTTGCTGCTCACAATTTACATTCTCTACGAAGCGTACAAACGATTTCAGTCGCCGCCCGAAATCCTGAGCGGTCCGATGTTGGCGGTCGCAGCGGTGGGGCTTGTTGTCAACCTGATAAGCATGAAGTTGCTCTCGGCAGGTTCTTCCGAGAGCCTCAATGTCCAGGGCGCTTATTTCGAAGTTCTCAGCGACATGCTCGGATCGTTGGGCGTCATCGCGGCCGCCCTGATCATCATGTATACGGGGTGGACGCTGGCTGATCCGATCATCGGCGCAGGCATCGGCTTGTTCATCGTCCCCCGCACATGGAACCTCCTGAAGCAAGCCGTCCATGTTTTGATGGAGGGGGTGCCGGCAGAGATCGATGTTGGCCTGCTCGAAAAGGCGCTGTTGGAAATCCCCGGCGTTACAGCAGTGCATGATCTGCACGTCTGGACTATCACCTCCGGAACGGATTCATTGACCGGGCATGTCGTCGTGACGGATATGAAGGATGCGCGCTCAGTTCTCAAGACCGCAAAGGCCGTCATTGAGGAGAAATTCAACATTGATCATGTAACAATTCAAATCGAGGATGCAGAAATGCGCGCGGCCGAGCCCGTGTTGCGCTTTTAGAAAAAGGCCAACGGCTCCGGGCATGTACGATTTCACCGACGGCTGTTCGCCGTCACTGACGTGCCGGTGACTCGATTGACGTCGTCAAGGAAAATCAGCGCAGCACCGGGGCAGCCCTTCAAACACAGCAAGAGCAAGACAATGGTCTGCGACCGATGCCTCCCCTGGAATGTATACGGAGGGCACGAACTAAGTACTTTGGATGATAGATTCGGACGATGCATCTGCGAAATTGATCCTGCTTAGTCGCATAGTAAATTCGGTTGCACGCCCCCAGTCGACTCTACGCTCAATCACTTACCCGCAGCGACTAACTCCGTCTCCTTGCGCATCCGATCCCGCAGATCGGAAAGCATATTTGATAGTTGTAGGAAGGCAGCTCTGTCGAGGTCGGCACGAATAGATTCGTGAAGCCGCGATCGAGTTGGAACAAGCGGCTTTAGGCGGCTGATTGCCTTATTCGTGAGCGAAAGAAGCATGATTCTTCGATCCTCCATGCATCGACTGCGTCGAATGAGGTCTCGCTTTTCGAGCACCTTGGATTGAACCGAAACAAATGATGAGTCGACGTGAAGAAGCGCCGCCACGGCTTTGACGGATAGTCCGCTACCTTCACTCAGTTCTTCGATCGCAATCAAGATCATCCATTGCGGACCGCTGACGCCAATCCGCTTTCCCAAAAGCTCTGCGATGCGCATTGTGTAGACGCTGATGGCCGATATATCCCAGACCATGTGATGGCAGGCGCTCTCATCTCCCGATGTGCGCTTACGATACGATCCCGACGACACGAGTGCGCACCGCCGCGTATTCAAAGAATGCCCATGATCGTCCGAACGTGCGAATGTTTTCGTCCTTGTGCGGGCGGCGACGGGCCTGTCGGTTTTACTTTTCACTTCAGTCCTCACCGGCCAGCTTCCTGAGTTCGTTCGGGTCACTCTCGCGGAGGATGACGTTGGCCACCTGATCGTACGCGCGCGTTGCCGCCATCAGCTTGCTCATCTCCTGCACCGTCTTGACGTTCGAGCCCTCAAGCACTCCCGTGGCGAGACGCACTTCGGTTGCCGCGACGTCCGACGGCGTAGCGGCAGCAGAAAAAAGCCCGCCAGTCCCCGCGGTAAGCTGTCGCTGGTCTGCAAACCGGACGATGCGCAGACGCCCGATGAATCCCTTGGCGGTAGAGATTGAGCCGTCAGAACCGACCATCACCGGTCCGTCTTGTTGCGAGACCCTGATCGGGCCGCGCGAGGTCATCACCGGTTGACCTCCGAGCGTGACCAGTTGGCCTTTCGCATCGAGCGTGAATGCACCATTCCGCGTATATCTCTCTCCCGCCGGCGTCGCGACAACGAAGAAGCCATCTCCGATCATTGCAACGTCGGTGGGGTTTCCAGTCGCTTGAAGCGGTCCGGTCGAGAAATCCGTGAAGGCGGTCGCAGCGACGAGCGATCGTAGCGGTGATGATCGGACATCATCTTCCTTCGCCTCCGTGAGATACTCGCGGAAACGCAGACCTTCGCTTTTGTAGCCAGTCGTCGACTGGTTCGCGATGTTGCGAGCCACCGTATCGACCTGCTGACGCAAAGTTACGAGCCGCGAAAGACCGATAATGGACTTGTCGCTCATGGATTGCCTCTCTAACGAGAGAGCTACATGCGCCCTTCCACTCTGCCGCAAGCGGCACCGTCTCGCCCTGGCAAGACGTGATTTCCCAACGGACGCTAGCGATCGCCATCGGAAAGGGGCAGTGAGCTCGAAACGATTTCAGGAACGCATCAGCGTTCAGCGAAAAAACGTTCAGGCGAGCGTCTTTGGGGGTGGAGTATGTAAGGTTGGCGCAAGTCCATCGGCTGAGATGGCTGTCCACTTCAACTCGCATCCAACGGGCGCAGCAATCGCACTTGCCTCAAGAACCGGCATCACAACAGCAAAACAACCGTGACAATGATGACTTGGTAATATGGGATCAGGGCTTTCCGACCGATCCGACGTCTGGCAGGCAACGCTGGGAGCCGCACCATAAAGCGCCAGGCCACACGCCCCATGCAAGGCACCACCAATCAGATACACAATCAACCAGATCACCGCGCCAAAAGAGCGCAGGTTGTCCGTCTTTGAGACGAGCGAAAGTCGAAAGCTGATTGCCAATTCGATTCTCCGAGCGCCAAAGAATATCGGATACCCAATCGAACGGTACTGCGACAAAATCGCCCGCGTGCTTAGGTCCGGCGGTCACTGCGCACACGGCCATCACCGGTTTGTCATCCGCCAATTTCAGCAGCCATGTCATCATCGATCGAAGCTCGATCGAGTCTGGTCGCAGATGATTTCGATGATCACGGTGACAGCCTGAAAACCCGCTATATCCGCATCTGCGGCAGGCCCCGGCGATCAGATTTTCGCGAACTGGATGTAGCTCGCGCGTGATCCACAACGCTCAGGGCCTATGTGTTTCTAGGCTCAGGACCCATTAAATTCTTGCGGATATGTTGAGTGATTGATTCAATGGCGGTGCTGGGAGGCATCGCCATGAATGATCTGTTTTTGCTTACCGAGGCGCAGATGCGCCGGATCGAGCCCT
>Ga0307490_1000031_pt1 | contig 45534 bp, 43 predicted proteins | sample SI3UmetaG_FD_202118 | JGI IMG/M metagenome (GOLD analysis project Ga0307490, IMG submission 202118) | Sea-ice brine microbial communities from Beaufort Sea near Barrow, Alaska, United States - SI3U | ecosystem: Environmental > Aquatic > Marine > Coastal | place: USA: Alaska | collected 2017-05-06
CGGCAGGCTCAAGGATTGGCGGCGCATCCACACCCGCTACGACCGATGCGCACACACCTTCATGTCCGCCATCTGCATCGCCGCCGCAGTCATCTTCTGGCTCTGATCAATGAGTCCTGAGCCTAGGTTCGTCTCTGCGCGGTGAACTTGGTGCTCTTGAAGTGCAAAATTTAACTCGCAGCGCGAGGCCGAGCATTCATTTGAGAACCGGATAGCTTCTTAACCCAGCATTTGTGTGTCGCCGCAGATCGAGATCGCCTGGCCTGAAATGGTTCGTCCTTTCGGGCTGCACATGAAGATGATTTGATCAGCGAGTTGCTGCGGCGTGACATATTCCTTGATCGACGTGTAGGAAAACGCCGTCTGTTCCATCTCGGCAAATGAGATGCCGCGTTGCTCTGCCTTGGATTCAAGCACTCGCCGCTGGCGATCTCCGGCGACGAGTCCGGGCAAGATTGCGTTGACGCGGATGTTGTCCGGGCCGAGTTCGATGGACAGAGATTTCGTGAACCCGATCACGCCCCATTTTGCGGCGGCGTAGGGGGCACGCATCGCAAATCCAAGTCGTCCGGCTGCGGATGATATGTTGACGATCGATGCGTTCTTGCTATTGCGCAGCAGCGGGACAGCAAGACGGGTGCAGTTGAACTGTCCCGTGAGGCAGATATCCAGACAGCGATCCCAATCCTCGGGATTCATCTCATCGACTTTGGCGGTCGGTCCGGCAACGCCAGCATTGTTGATCAGCACATCGAGTCCGCCGAGAACGGCGGTCGCTTCCGCGAATAGTGATTTTACCGCCGCGCGATCTGAGACATCGCAGGCGGTTTGCGTCAGCATCGGGTCGGTTGTCTTGAGTGCTGCGAGCGCCGCCGTGTCCACGTCGCAGATGTGAACTTTCGCACCTTCGCCGGCAAAAGCCCGCGCAATGGCGAGCCCGATTCCGTTAGCGCCGGCCGTCACCAGCACGCGCAATCCCTTGATGTCGAGGTTCATGCCATCTCCAGACGATAATCATTATTGTTCGGCAAGACCGCCGCGCGACAGGATGACCTCCGCCGCGTTGCTGATGTCTGCGGTAATTCCCTCGCGCGCGCTGGCCGCGTCACCAGCCTTGATGGCGGCCAGGACCTGAGCATGAAAACGCACCGCGTCGCCCTTCGCCAGCCGTTCGGGATTGGCGCGCAGGTCGAGATTGATGACCGGGCCTGCCTTGAGCCAGAGCGCGCGGATAATGTCCACCAGAGTCGCCGAGTGCGCCGCTTCATAGACGGCGAAGTGGAACGATTTGTTGTACTCGACCGCGCGGGGCAGGTCCGGTTTCGCTGCGCGACTCTCGGAACGCATCGCAGCTTCTGCGCGTGCGATGGATTTGAGATCGGTGTTGTTTCGGTTTCTGGCGGCTGCGGCCGCCACGTGGCCCTCAATTGCGATGCGCGCCTGGGTCAGATCGCGAAACTGTGCCGCGGTCATCAGCCGCACGCGGACCGCGCGGTTCGGCGCCACTTCGAGTGCACCGTCTGCCACCAGTCGCGAGACAGCCTCACGCACCGGCATAATGGAGACGCCAAGGACTTCCGCGGTTTGACGCAGCGAAATCTTTTCACCCGGCGCCATCCGGCCGGAGATCAGAAGGTCGGAAAGTTGCGCATAGGTGCGTCCGCCCAAAGTCTGCCGGTCAAGCGGCTCAACCAGATCAAGCGCGGCGGGGCGGTTCATGACCTTCTGTCCTGCGGATGTGCAAAAAATCGAAACATGGGACTCGACAAGCTCGGGATCGTTTGTCAGTCTAAGTGTGATCACAGATCACGGCAAGCGATATAAGCGCCCAATAATCGCGCGACGCCCGGCCGAAAATAAGCGCCGCAAAACGCGGCCGTCACAGGGAGGATGGCTTATGTCGATCAAGGATAAATTCACGCGACGTAATTTGCTGAAGACCGCCGGCGGTCTCGCGCTGGTGTCAGGACTCTCCGCGCCCTCGATCCTGCGCGCGCAATCGACTGACGTTATTCGGTTCGGCCACCTGACGCCGCGCACCGGTTTTCTCGGGCCGCTCGGCGAATACGGCGTGATGGCGGCCGATCTTGCGGTCGAAGAAATCAACGCGGCGGGCGGCGTGATGGGCCGCAAGGTCGAACTGCTGAAGGAAGACTCGGTCAATCCGCAGACGGCTTCGACCAAGGCGGAGCGCATGATCGAGCGCGACAAGGTCGCCTGCATCATCGGCGAGATTTCGTCGGCGTCGTGCCTCACCATCGCGCAGGTCGCATCGCGCAACAAGACGCTGTTCATCAACACCGGCGGCAACTCCGATGCGCTGCGCGGCAAGGATTGCCAGCGCTACATGTTCCATGTCGAGTCGCAGAACTCGATGTATGTGAAGACGGTGGGCCGCTCGTTCCTTCAGGAAGGTCTGGTCAAAGGCAAGAAGTGGTACTCGCTGACGGCGGACTATGCGTTTGGTCACGACCTGCTGCGCGTCGCCAAGCGCTTCATGGAAGGTAACGGCGGCCAGTTTGCCGGCGACGACCTGGTGCCGACCGACGCGACCGATTTCTCGGCCTATCTGCTCAAGATCCGCGATGCCAAGCCGGATCTCGTCGTAATCAATCTCGCCGGCAACCAGATCACCAACTTCCTCAAGCAGTATGCTGAGTTCGGCCTGACTTATCCGGTGGGCGGCTTCGGCTTCGACACCGCGCTGGCTTGGGCGGCGGGCAAGGGCAATTTCGTCGGCACATGGCCGGTGGTCTGGCATCATCTGCTCGACACGCCAGGCAGCAAGGCTTTCGTTGCCGCCTTCACCAAGAAATACAACAAGCCGCCGGAGAACCAGGCGTGGGGCGACTACATCGCCACCAAGATCGTGGCGCAGTCCATGAACGATCTGAAGTCGGCGGAGTCGCCGAAGATCATCGAGCACTTCGAGAAGGGTGCGAAGTTCGATCTCCTGAAAACACGGCCGGGTTATTTCCGGGCCTCGGATCATCAATTGATGCACGAGATGTATGCGGTGAAGGCGCTGCCTGCGGCTCAGATCAAGAACCAGTGGGACATTTTCTCGTCGAGCGGTCCCGTACCCGATCCGAACGAAGACCTCGAAGTCATCGCGGCAACCAAAGAAGAGAACAGTTGTACGTTCCCGTCGTAACTCCGACTTGATGCGATCCTCCGGGGCATTCGGGGGATCGCACTCTTCCTCTTCCTTTTGTTTCGGCACACGTGTGGCGCGTGGCCCATTGATCGCGGGGCGACGACAATGTCCGGCATATTGCTCGCACAGCAGATTCTGAACGGACTGCTCGACGGCGTTTACTACCTTCTGATCGCGCTCGGGCTGTCGCTGATTTTTTCCCTCGGCGGAATCGTCAATCTTGCACACGGCGCGTTCTTTGCTATCGGCGCATACCTCACGCTGGTGATCTCACCCTATCTCGGGTTCAGCGGGGCGTTTGTGTTGTCGCCGGTGGCGGTGGCGTTGCTCGGCGTCGTGATCGAGCGGCTGCTGTTCCGGCGATTCTATCGCGCCGATCCCATTCTCTCACTGCTGCTGACATTTGGGTTGGCGATGGTGGCGGAGCAGGCGCTGCGCATGATCTTCGGCGCGCCGCCGCTGTCCTATTCGATCCCGCCGGATTTGCGCGGGCAGGTGGCGATCGGCTCCTTCATCTATTCGTTCTACCGCGTTGTTCTGCTCGGCATCGCCGTCGCCTGCGTTGCAGGGTTGTGGTTCCTGCTGCGGAAAACCGCCTTCGGCCGCGTCGTGCGGGCGGGCGTCCAGAATCCGGACATGGTCGGTGCGCTCGGGATTTCCCTGCAGCCTTACATGTCCGCTGTTGCTGCGCTCGGTATCGGGCTTGCGGGATTGGCGGGTGTGCTGCTCGCACCGATCTATGCGATCCATCCGGCCATGGGCAATGAGATCATCACGCCGGCCTTTGTCGTGGTGGTGATCGGCGGTCTCGGATCGTTCTGGGGCGTCGTCGTCGCGGCGCTGCTGGTTGGGCTGGTGAAGGGCGTCATGGTCGGCATTGGCTATTCAGCCGCGTCCACCGCCGCGATCTATTTTCTTATGCTTCTGGTGCTTGTGTTCAGGCCACGTGGCCTGTTCGGCGAGCGCATCACGCGCTTTGAGTGAGGCCGCCCGCGATGCTCAAACGCATTCCTATTCAACTGGTTATTGCCGCCATCGGTCTGCTTGTGCTGCCGCCGATGCTGATCGCGCTCGGCCTGACGACGACGTCGGCGACGGAAGTCGTCGTGTTCGGCATCGCCTGCATGGCGCTAAACATTCTCGTCGGTCACACCGGGCTGGTGTCGTTCGGCCATGGCGCATGGTTCGGGCTCGCGGCCTATGCCGCAGCACTGCTTCAGCGTAACCTGATGCCGGGATCGTTCTTCGGCCCGGCACTCGGTGCCATCCTCATTATTGTGCTGGTCGCGGTGCCGTTCGGCTTTCTCATCCTGCGGCGGCGTGGAGTTTACTTCTCGCTGTTGACGCTGGCACTGGCAGCGATGCTTTACACCGTGTCGTTCCGTTGGACCGATGTGACCGGCGGCGAGAACGGCATTGGCGGCATAGTCCGCCCGGCGATTTTCGGGTTCGATCTTGATTCCCAGACCAACTATTACTGGTTTGTCGCGGCTATCGCTTTTGCAGTGCTGGTGCTGCTGTGGCGTTTCCACAATTCGACCGTCGGCTCGGTGCTAGTGGCGATCCGCGAGAACGAACAGCGCGCGCGATTTCTCGGCTATCCGACCAACCGCTACAAGCTCGCGGCGTTCGTGCTGTCCGCAGCGCTGACAGGTCTCGCCGGCATCCTGCTGTTGTACAAGAACCGCATGACGTCGGCCGATCCGATTTCGGTAGCGTTCTCCGGTGAACTGCTCGCCATGGTGGTCATCGGCGGCATGAGGAGTTTCCTCGGGCCCGCGCTCGGTGCGCTGTTCTTCATCCTGTTCCGTGAGTTTCTCGGCATCTATACCGAGAACTGGCTGCTCTGGTTCGGGCTCGTGTTCGTCGGCTTCATCGTGTTCTCGCCGAACGGCCTCATTGGGGTAGGCGAGAAACTCCTCGCGCCGTTCCGCAAGAAGGTGACCGAGGACGCAGCGATGTCTGCGCGCAAGATCGAAGCGCTGCCGCTGCCGGAATTCCTGAGGCCTAAAGCCGCCATCGAAGGCCCGGTGCTGGCCGCCCGCGACATGGTGAAGAGTTTCGGCGGCATCAAGGCGGTGCAGGGAATCAATATCTCCATCGCAGATCGCACGCTTCATGCATTGATTGGCCCCAATGGCGCGGGCAAGACCACGGCGTTCAACCTCTTGTCCGGCATGTTTCCGCCGGATGAGGGTGAGGCCTCGCTGATGGGCAAGCCCATAGCTGGTCATTCGCCCGAGGAGATCGCAGAAGCGGGCATCGGCCGCTCATTCCAGATTACCAATCTGTTTCCAGAATTGAGCGTCGGCGAAAACATCCGTCTCGCGGTGCAGGCGCGCCACCCGAGCCGGTTCGATCCCCTCACCAACGCGCTGTCCATTGAGGCGATCAATCGCGAGACCGACGAGGTGATCAGTTATCTCGGCCTCGCGGGTATCGAGAAAGCGGAGGCGGGAGCGCTGTCCTACGGCGGACAGCGGCTGCTCGACATGGGTGTTGCGCTGGCTACCGCGCCGCGCGTGCTGTTGCTCGACGAGCCGCTTGCGGGGCTTGCCGCCGCTGAGCGCGAGCGGATTGGCGCGATCATCAAGCGCATTTCGGCCGATCTGCCGGTGTTGCTGGTGGAGCACGATATCGACCGGGTGTTCCAACTCGCCGACCATGTGACGGTGATGAACGAAGGTCGCGTGCTGCTCGACGGAACTGTCGAGGATGCGCGCACCAGCAAAAAAGTCCAGGAAATCTATATCGGTTCCGGTGCCGCCGCCGTGGCCGCAAAGCCGCGCGAAACCTCGGCAAAGGCCAGCGCTTTGCTGACTGTGGACGGCGTCGATACGTTCTACGGCAAAAGCCATATCCTCAACGGCGTCAACTTCACGCTGCACAATAACGAGATCATCGCGCTGCTCGGCCGCAACGGTGCGGGAAAGTCGACGCTTCTCAAGACACTGGTCGGTATTGCGCCGGCCTCAAACGGGTCGATCAAACTTGCCGACGCTGAGCTGGTCGGGCGTGCGTCCGCCGAATGCGCGCGGCTTGGCATCGGCTATGTACCGCAGGGGCGCGGCCTGTTCGCAGGCATGAGCGTCGAGCACAATCTCGAACTCGGCGGCTTGAAGCGGCAGACGGGTAACGGCGTGCATTGGACTCGCGAGCGGGTCTACGAGTATTTCCCGCGCATCCGCGAGCGGCTGGACAGCCCGGCGGACTATCTGTCCGGCGGCGAACAGCAGATGGTGGCGGTGGCGCGTGCGTTGTCCGGTGACGTGCGAGTGCTGCTGCTCGATGAGCCATTCGAGGGACTTGCTCCCGCCGTCGTCGAGCAACTGTTCGAGGCGTTCGACCGGCTGCGCAAGGAGGTCGCGATCATCATCGTCGATCATCATCTCGATCTCGCGCTGGCGTTATCGGATACGACAGTGGCGCTGGAGCGCGGGCGCATCATCCACGAAGGTCCCTCGAAGGCGCTGCGCGACGATCTCGACCTGCGGCGCAAGGTGTTGTGGTTGTAAGGCGAAAGACAAGAAAATATGTCCAATAAAAGAAACGTCGCCATTGTCGGAGTTGGTTTGATAGGACGCGCCTGGGCCGCAATCTTTGCGCGCGCGGGCTGGAATGTGCGAATCACAGATCCGCATGCCCCGACATTAAGCGCGGCGCCCGGGCTGATCCACGACGAACTGCTTTCACTCGCGAAACACGGGCTTGGCGACGATCCGGAAGGCGCGGCGGCGCGCATCTCGGTCGCGTCGAGTCTGGCTGATGCTCTCAAGGATGTGGAGTTTGTTCAGGAGAACGGTCCCGAGAAGATTGATGACAAGATTGCGCTGTTTGCCGAACTGGATCGTCTTGCCGCTCCGGACACGCTCCTGGCGTCGTCCACATCTGCCATCGTGGCTTCACGTTTCACAGAAAACCTGAAGGGCCGCGCGCGCTGTCTTATCGGTCATCCAGTCAATCCGCCCCATCTGGTGCCGCTGGTTGAACTTTGCGGTGCGCCGTGGACATCGCCCGAGGCGATTTCACGTGCGCGCGAGATCTACCGTGCGATCGGTCAGGTACCGGTCACGGTGAACAAGGAGATCAACGGCTTCGTGCTTAATCGTCTGCAGGGTGCGTTGCTGGCAGAAGCATTCCGGCTGGTCGGTGAGGGTTACATCTCCGCCGAAGACCTTGATCACACAGTCAAGGATGGTCTCGGTTTGCGATGGTCGTTTCTGGGGCCATTCGAGACGATCGAACTGAATGCGCCTGGCGGTATCCCGGATTATTGCGCGCGCTACACCGGGTTCTATAAAGAACTCGCGGCAGCGTCCGCCGGACCTGAAGTGTACCAGAGTCCCAACGTCGATCGCGTCATCAAGGCATGGTCGCATCAGCCGACACCTGAGCGCGTTACAAAATTGACGATCCGCCGCAATGAGCGTCTCGCGGCGCTGGTTGCGCATAAGGCTAAACAGAGCGACTAGTTCACGATTCCGAAAAGAAGAAAGAGACAAAAAAATGAGCCGCAAAGTCATCATCACCTGCGCCGTGACCGGCGCCATCCATACCCCGTCGATGTCCAAGGCGCTGCCGGTGACGCCGCAGGAAATTGCCGACGCGGCCATCGGCGCGGCGGAAGCGGGTGCGGCTATCGTTCATCTTCATGCGCGCAATCCCAAAACCGGTCAGCCAGATCAAAGCCCGGAAGCGTTTGCGCCGTTCCTCAAGGTCATCAAGCAGCGTTCCAATGCGGTGGTCAATCTCACGACCGGCGGTTCGCCAACTATGACAGTCGATGAGCGAGTCCGGCCGGCAGAATTCTACAAGCCCGAGGTCGCTTCACTGAACATGGGTTCGATGAATTTCGCGTTCTTCGGGATGCTCAACCGATTCAAGAAATTCGAACACGAGTGGGAGCGCAAGCATGTCGAAAATAAGGATATCGTGTTCCGCAACACGTTCCAGGATATCGAGTATGTGCTGAGCAAGCTTTCGGGGAGCGGCACGCGTTTTGAGTTCGAGTGCTACGATACCGCGCATCTTTACAATCTGAAGTACTTCCTCGATCAGGGTCTGGTGAAGGCCCCGCTGTTTGTGCAGACGGTGTTCGGTTTGCAGGGCGGCACAGGTGCCCATCCGGAAGATGTGCTGCACATGAAGCGCACGGCGGACCGGCTGTTTGGCGACCAGTATGTATGGTCTGTGCTGGGAGCGGGCCGTAACCAGTTGCCGATCGCTGCGATGGCGGCGGCAATGGGCGGTAACATCCGCGTCGGGCTTGAAGATTCGCTCTGGGCGGCGCCGGGACGTATGGCCGAGTCAAATGCGGAGCAGGTGCGCCTCGCGCGCAAGATCATCGAAGGTCTCGGGCTCGAAGTCGCCACTCCCGATGAAGCCCGCGAAATTCTCCATCTCAAGGGCGGGGATACACTCCAGGTCTGATAAACTTGGACGAACAGCGGTTTGCCGCAGAGGGGATAACACCAAGGCCGGATGCGCAGTTGCCTGAACATCAGGACTGATTTGCGGCCTTGGGAAGCGCTTTTGGAGAGCCCGAGAGTCTTGTCCTTATCAATTCGATTCCGGCTCGCAAGCAGTAGCCGAGTGCCAGTCCGGCGAAGACGCCTAGCACCTTGACCCCCGCGTCACGCAAGCGTGCGTGGCGGCCCAGCGAGGCAACCTGTGCAAACTCAATGACGAAGACGGCGAGAACGAGCGAAAGCCCGACGAAGGAAATTCTGTTCGGATAAGCGAGAGTGAACAGCGTCGCAACCGTGAGAAGCGCGAAGAATCTTTCAACGCTGCCAGGCAAGTGAGTGATTGGACGCAACCCGATCGGGCCGTCCGTTACAATCACGATTGCGAGGATAGAAGCCCACGCAAGCACTTGAAATGTCGTTCTGAGCATTGCGCTTTGCTTCGTCCGTAAATCACGCTCGTTCTGAGGCGCTTATAGAACCAATTTTATACGTGCGATCCAGTTCTGATCGATAGGTTAACAAAATGTTAATCGAAGCAATCATTTTGAGGCAAGGTAAGCCTAACAAGCGATGATATCCTGCATTGTCTTTCCCTTTCGCCGTCGTCAGCCTAGGACTAAAAAAAGACGAGGCGGCTCAAATGAATTCATGGCTCGACGGCTCCGATCTGATCGAACTCGCTCCGGGAAGTGCGCAAGCGGGTGTCGACCGCTTGCCGGTTATTGCTCCCGTCATACCGGAAAATACTGCTCCCCGCCGCATCAGCATTTTTGGATTAGGCTACGTTGGAGCGGTATCGGCTGCATGTTTCTCGCGTACAGGCCACACGATTATTGGACTGGACACCAATGACATCAAGCGCCAGTGCTTTCGCGAGGGTAAGCCGCCGGTCGTCGAAGCCGGTCTTGATGACTTCATGCAACAAGGGGTCCGGTCGGGACGCCTGACGGCAACCGACGATATCAATCAGGCGATACGCGATACCGACATCTCGCTGATATGCGTCGGGACGCCGAGCCGCGATAACGGCAGCATCAACATCGATACCGTCTGCAGCGTTGTTGCGGAAATCGGGCGCGCGCTTCGGGAAAAGCAGGGCGATCACCTTGTCACCGTGCGATCGACGATGATTCCTGGTTCGATGCGCAATACGATCATTCCGATCCTCGAGCGCGAATCCGGACGCCGCTGCGGTGAGGGGCTCTCCGTTGCATACAATCCCGAGTTCCTCAGGGAGAGCACGGCTGTTGCCGATTTCTTCGCGCCGCCAAAAACCGTCGTCGGTGCGGACGATCCGAGCGCCGCGCTTCAAGTTGCGAACCTCTACGAGGGAATTCGCGCGCCGCTCTTCACGGTGTCGTTCGAAGCCAGCGAGATGATCAAGTACGCCGACAACACATGGCACGCGTTGAAAGTCTGCTTCGGAAACGAGATCGGAAACATCTGCCAGGCGCTGAACATCGACAGTTACGAGCTGATGAATGTGTTCTGTTCCGATACGAAGCTCAACATCTCGCCTTACTATCTCAAGCCTGGCTATGCGTTTGGAGGCTCCTGCTTGCCGAAGGACGCGCGCGCGCTGACATATCTCGCACGTCAACTCGATGTCGAGGTTCCGATCCTTTCCAACATTCTCCCGAGCAACCGCAATCAGATCGAAAGAGCGATTGCCAAGGTTATTGCGTTCGGCCAGCGCGACATTGCCGTGCTTGGATTCAGTTTCAAGCCGGGCACAGACGATTTGCGCGAAAGTCCGCAGGTCGAGCTCATCGAGCGTCTGATCGGCAAGGGTTTCAACCTCAAGCTCTATGATCCGAGCGTTAATCTCTCAACACTGACGGGCGTGAACCGGCAGTATATCGAGAAGGCAATTCCTCACATCGGATCGATCATGATGACCTCGTTGCGAAAGACCGTCGTCGCGGCCGACGTCATTATCATCGGAAATGCTTCGCCTGAGTTCCGCAGCATCGAGCCGATGCTCAGCGAAGACCAGATCGTTCTCGACCTCGCCCGGCTGTGGGAATCTCCAGACATGAAGGCGCGTTATGTCGGAATCAACTGGTGACCCGCGCCTTGTCAAGGATGGGCGACCACTTCGCGTCCTGATCATCGTCGAGAATCTCTCCGTACCTTTCGACCGGCGCGTATGGTCGGAAGCGAAGACCATGGCGAAAGCCGGCTGCGTCGTCTCTGTAATCTGCCCGAAAGGGTTTAACGCGCAGAAGAGCTACGAACTGATCGACGGCGTTCACGTTCATCGCCACGGGATGCCCTTTGAGGCCAAGCGTGCATCAGGATATCCGCTCGAATATGGCTGGGCGCTGGCTTGCGAATTCTTTCTTAGCTGGAAGGTTCTTTTTGCGCGCGGATTCGATGTGATCCATGCGTGCAACCCCCCGGACACGATCTTTCTGATCGGCGGGTTCTTCAAGCTCTTCCTTGGCAAGATGTTTGTGTTCGATCATCACGACATCAATCCGGAACTCTATGTATCGAAATTCGGCCGGAAGGACGTCTTCTACCGGATTCTTGTTTTGCTTGAGAAGATGACGTTCCAAACGGCGGATATCTCGCTTGCCACGAATGAATCGTATCGCAGGATTGCGCTGACCCGCGGCGGGATGTGTGACGAAAACGTTTTCGTCGTTCGCTCCGGCCCGGATCTCAATCGTATTCAAATCCTTCCGCCAAATCCGCTGTTGCGAAAAGGCCGCCGCTTTCTGGTCGGCTATGTCGGCGTCATGGGCGCGCAGGAGGGGATCGACCTGCTGCTAAATGCCGTGAAGGTCATTGTGGAAGATTTCCGGCGGTCGGACATCCATTTCGGACTTGTCGGCGCAGGCCCCGCGCTCGAGGAAATGAAGACGCTGGCGAAAATGCTCGGCGTGCAGGATTTTGTCACGTTTACCGGCCGCGCCAGCGATCACGACCTCTTCGAGATGCTCAACACGGCGGATGTTTGCGTCAACCCGGACAAGGCTGACGAAATGAATGACAAGTCCACCATGAACAAGATCATGGAATACATGGCATTGAGCAAGCCGATTGTTCAGTTTGATCTGACGGAAGGGCGGGTTTCCGCAGCCGATGCATCTCTTTATGCACGACACAACGACCCGAGGGACATGGCGGGCAAGATCATCGAGCTTCTTGACGATCCGGAACGTCGCGCAGCGATGGGCGCCTTCGGTCGGCAGCGCATCGAACGGAATTTGTCCTGGGAGCACGAGGCGCCGAAGTTGCTTGGAGCTTACGCTGCGCTGATCAAGAACAAAACCAACCGGCCCAAGGCTAAAGCACCGGTCACTGTGACCCCACAAGCACGCTAGGATCGTCTGTCGATATGGCAGGTTCGCTCGGTAAACTTGGATGGTACGTCAATCGGCTGCGGGCCATGAGCATCCCGGAGTTGGGCCATCGGCTGCGCGAAGCCGGAAAGCGCCGCGCATCCGCGACGCGGTCTTACGATTACGCAGGGTTTGCGGCTAAAGCAGCAGATCTGCCGTTTCTTCCGATCGATTTGACCCGACTGCACCTGATCGACGCTGACACGCGGTCGCTTTGGCGATCGGTCGCACCAACCACAACCGCGCCGGGGATCTATCGTGCGCTCGGTCATGACTTCAAGCTGTCCAGCGACATGGATTGGCATCTCGATCCCGCATCGGGACTGCGTTGGCCGGATAACGTCTATTGTTTCGACATCGACTACCGGCATGATCGCCAGCGCGGTGACGTGAAGCTGGTCTGGGAGCTCAACCGCCTGCAATTTGTGCCGGTGATCGCGGCGCTGTCCAGGTTGGAAAATGACGATGAGCTGGCTCAGTCCGCGCTCGATGTGATCGAGAGCTGGATCGACGCAAACCCACCGTTCAAGGGGATCAACTGGATATCAGGGATCGAATTGGCTCTGCGCGTCGTTTCAATCCTGCTGACAATCGGGTTGATTGGCCGGGATCGGGTAGGCGCGCGGCTTTCTCACAAGATCGGAGCCTGTCTGGCCGCGCATGCATACTGGCTCAAGCGTTTCCCATCGCGCTATTCGTCCGCGAACAATCATCTGATCGCGGAGGAGGCGGCTCTCTTTATTCTGGGAACCCTTTGGCAAGGGCAACGTACTGCAACCGATGCATTGGCTGCCCGTGATACACTCATTGCTGAGGTCTTTCGTCAGATTCATCACGATGGCGTGGGTGCGGAACAGTCGCCGACATACACCGCATTCACCTGCGAGTGGTATCTTCTTGCATTCATTGTTGCCAGAGCAGCCGGCGCACCGTTTCCCGATGACGTCATTGCGCGCGTCGCGGCTGCCGGCGAACATTTGCGATGGATGCTTGATGGCGCGGGACATCACCCACGCATCGGTGACGACGACGAAGGCCGGGTCATAGCGTCCGGCGCCGGTCACGAGCCGTTTTATGTGGCATCGATCGTGAGCGGGATCGCGGGTTTGACAGGCCGTCGGGATATCGCTGCGGGTTACGGCGCTCCCCAACTGCGAAATCTTCTTGTCGGCGGGCCCGATGCCGCATCCGTTTCATGCACCGGAACGCGTACGTTCGAGCGCGGAGGATATACGGTCTCAAGAGGCAGGATGAGCGGGCGCGAGTCGCTAGCTGTGTTCGACCATGGCCCGCTCGGTTATCTGTCGATTGCGGCGCATGGCCACGCTGATGCCTTGTCGCTGATGCTGCATCTCGACGCAAAGCCGGTGCTCGTCGATGCCGGAACATATCTGTATCATTCCGGTGGCAGCGTACGCGATCGCCTTCGCGGCACGGCAGCTCATAATACTCTTTGCATCAATGGCACAGATCAGAGTGAAATTTCTGGCGCATTCAATTGGCGGCGCAAGGCTGTATCAAAACATCTCGGTCTCAGCGAGACCGGCCATGGCATCCATGTTTCGGCTCAGCACGACGGATATGCTCGCGATTATGGACTGATGTGCGAGCGCACGGTGAGCATCGACGCCGCCGGGTTGACGGTAACGGAAAAGCTGCTTGCGACCGGGGACGAAGCGTCAAAACCGCTGACCTCGATCAGCATCGGTTTTCTGCTTCATCCGAAGTGTTCGGCAAAGATTGAGGGTGCAGCAGTTGTCGTCACGCGTGATGGCGAGATGCTGATGCATGTCTCTGCTGAGTCAAACGTCTCGGTTACGCTTGAAAGCGCGGAGTATTCACCGGCGTTCGGGGTCATGGGGAGTGCAACGCGCATCGTTTTCTATGCGAACCACCTGAAAACACGAGAGTTCCGCACGCGGATCCATGTTCAGGCTGCCGCCGTTCCCGTAAACGATGTCTCGCCGGCTCTGCAGCCGGATCAGGTGCCGGTCTCGAATTTAGCGGACGCAGGCCCCCGATGAAGAACCTCAACGTCGTCCTCTATTTCGGGGCCAACCTTGTGCCTCGCCTGTCGACCTTCATCCTGCTTCTGGTGCTGACCCGTTTGCTGTCGATGGACGATTACGGAATGTTTGCCCTTATCGTTGTCACGGGTGAAATTCTCGACATGGCAACCGGCGGATGGGTGCGGCTGTTCGTACTTAGTAGTGAGAGCAAGGACCGTGCGCCATCCGCGGGCAGGTTTGGCCGCGCACTTGTTCTAACCGTCGTGTCGTGTGTGCTTTCCTTGTTCGGCGCGCTGCTGCTGTCGATCGTTCAGCCCAGCCTGTCCGGATGGTTCACGGTCGCCGTCGCTGTTTATGTGCTGGCTTTCGCCGTGTTGCGGCTGGGTTTGACGCTGTTGCAAACACAGCAACGTCATGCGCTTTACGCCGGTGTCGAGATCGCGCGGGGAGTACTGTCGCTCGGATGCGGAGTAGGCGCTGTCCTAGCGATTGAATCGACGTTTTTTGCCGCGTCGCTGGGAACTTCCCTGGTGACGCTCGTGTTGGGATTGCTGGCCTGTGCAGTGGCTTTCCGCGATCTGCCTTGGCCCTATTTTCCGCGTCAGGGTTATCGCGCTGCTCTGTTGTTCGGAGTGCCGATCGTATCAGTCACGCTGTTGGCGCAGACAGTCGGGTGGCTCGATCGCTTCATTCTCAATCACGCGCTTGGGCCTGCGAGCGTCGGGCTTTATGCGGCCGCCTACGCATTGGCCAGACAGCCGGTCGAATTGTTCAGCGGCTCGCTTAATCCGTATCTGTTTCCGATGCTTGTCCGCAGTTATTCATCTGAAGGGCGAGAAGCGGCCGGCCGCGTCCAGAGCGGCAACATCCTGACGCTGATTCTGCTGTGCGGCGCTGTGGCAGCCGGGATTGCGCTGCTTGCACAGCCATTTGCTGAGCTGGTCTTGCCGGAAGCGTACCGCTACGAGGCTGCGCGGGTCATGCCGTGGATCGCGTTCGCAACACTGTTCGCAAGCCTGAAAAATTTCTGCTTCGACAACGCCTTCTACATCACGAAGAAGAACTGGCAGCAGTTCGTGAGCATGGCTCCGCCTGCTGTCATTTCTCTGTTGTTCGGGCTGCTTTTGATTCCGCAAGGCGGTCCGCAAGCTGCCGCCATGATCGCGGCGTTTTCATCCTTCGTTTCGCTTGCGGGCAGTGCATTTCTCTCCACGCGCCTGTTGCCGTTTTCTGTTCCCTGGCGCGCCATTGCGGGGCTGACAGTTTCGTTTGGCCTTGCCTCGGCCGCGACCCTTGGCACCTGCGTGCTTTTGGGTGGACAATCGCCGCTGATTATGTTGTTCGGAGGAACCGCGACGTTCATCGCGGTTTATGCGTCAACGCTCTCTGCGTCTGGATTTGCGTTGATGCGGATGCTCGACCGGCCGTGGGAAGTCTGGCGCGGACAATCCGCTGCGACAGCTACCGCCGAGTCAGTATCGTATTGAACAAGTCGAGATAGCTGCTGATTGCGGTCTGAGTATCGAACATGCGCGCGCGCGCGATCCGCGGTGCGGGATCTCCGGGGTCCGCAAGCGCTTGGTTGATTGCCAACGCGAGCGCATCAATGTCGCCATTGTCCACGAGCGTGCCGATGCGGCCGCGTTCCAGAATCTCGTCCGGGCCGCCACTTCGTGTCGACACCACTGGAAGTCCTGATGCCAGCGCTTCGACAACCACATTGCCGAAGGCTTCCCTGCGCGACGTCAGCGCAAAGCACCGGGCCTGCGCATAGCAAGGCCATGGGTCATCGCGATAGCCCGGAAGTTCCAGTCTGTCTGCGACGCCGAGTTGCTTCGCGCGTGCCAGCAAATTATCCCGCTCGGGACCTTCGCCAAAGATCACGAGGCGCGCATCTGCGTGCAGACGGGGAAGCGCCTCGACCAGCGATGCAAAATCCTTTTCCGGATTGAGTCTACCAACGCCGAGCACGACGGGCGGGCGCTGAGTTAGGTCGCTATGGCTGGCCGGGATCGCGTGTTCAACCGATACCGGGTTGTAAATACGCGCCAGCTTGCCCTGCGGCGCCTTCCAGTCGTCGCGGAGATGATCGAGCAATCCATCGGATACACAAACGACCGCGTTAGCGCGTCGCGCCAGCCATGGCGCGAACGAGTACGACATATGGCCGAGCCGGCCGCGTCCGACATCGGAGCGTCCGTGATACGAAAGTACAATCCGGGACTGGCCGCCCGCGAACAGACGGGCCACGGAAAGCTTGACGTTCGCCGCGCCGCCGATCGCGAGCACGACATCCGGCTTCTGCGAGCGCAGAAAACCGGTGAGAGCGAGCACGGAACCGGCGTGCGAACTTCCGAATACGCGGATTGGCACGCGGGCATCGATCAGCGCCCGGTTTTCGGACGCCTCGAAATCGACGAGCAGGGTGGTGCGCCAGCCGGCCTTGAAAAAACCGGATGCCAGCAGAGCTGCTACACGTTCCGCTCCACCCCTGTTCAGGGCCGGCACATAAATCGCGACGTGTTTTGATTGAATAACCATCAATTTGACCATGCACGGTTAAGGTAAATGTCCGATTTACCGCTGGCTGCTTATCGGCTGCGGTACATAGACGTGTTCGCCAAATCAGGGGGAAACCGATGACAGTTCTAGACGTCGCGCGCGGTGCATATGTCCGGTTGCCGCTATCGACGCGGGCCCATCTCGGCCGCTTCCTTCAGTATGTGCCGACTTCGATCAAATTCGGCAAGACTTACCGTCATTGGCGCGGTGTGATTGAACGCGCCAAGACAGACACAGATTTTGTCCGATCCTATCGCCAGCAGGCGCTTGGCGAAGTGGTTCAATTGGCGATCCGAAATGCGCCTTACTACACCCGTACACTCAAGCCCGTGGTTGGTCATATCGCGCCAGGCGAACTGCTGGGAAGCGAGGCATGGTCCCGATTGCCTGTCCTTTCGCGACAGACCGTACTCGACCACCGGGACGAGATGTGTACCGTTCCGCTCGATCGCCTCGATCGCGCCTCGACCGATGGGTCGTCCGGTGAACCGCTGTCGATCATGCTCGACCGCAATCGCAGCCCGATTGAGTACGCATTCATTCACAATGCGTGGTCAAGAACCGGCTTCACGGCGCATGACTGGCGCTGCGTTTTCCGCGGGTTTGATTTGATCGACGGCACAAACTCTCACATGGAGATCGAGCCGGCGTTGAAAGAACTGCGGTTCTCCGTTTTTCATCTTGATGACGCGACAATGGCGTCCTATCTGACGGCCATTCGCGAAAAGAATATCCGCTTCATTCACGGCTATCCTTCCGCGATTGCGATTTTCGCTCAGTATCTGCTCCGGACCGGAACTGCACCATTGCCGCAGATCCGTGGAATCTTTCCGATTTCGGAAGAGTTGTTCCCCCATCAGCGTGATCTCTTCGCGCAGGTCTTCGATCAGGCGACGACCGTGCCTTTCTATGGATTGAGCGAGAAGGTCGCGTTCGCAGTGGAGCGGACCGGCGAGCCGGACACATATGAATTCGATCCGATTTACGGATACACGGAACTGGTCGATGATGACGGCCAGCCCATCACCACGCCCGGTAAAACTGGCCGTGTCGTATCGACCGGATTGATGTTTAGAGGTATGCCGCTCATCCGGTACGACACACGCGATGCCGCGCAACTCGTCGAACTGCCAAACGCCAGTAACGGATATCGGCTCGTTCTGAATCACCTGGCGCCGCGGCGGAGCAGCGAATATCTGGTCAGTCGGTCCGGCTCACTCATCCCATTTAACGGTCTGTGCGTGCCGATCGACCGTCATGACCTGACGCGCGAGGTGCAGTTCTGTCAGCGCGTTCCCGGCGAGGTTGAACTCATGGTGGTCACCGAGGGCGGCCAGCAGCCTGACTTCTCGGATTACCTCACGCGAATGACGGAGCGTGCCGCCGGCGACCTCACAATTCACTTGAAGATTGTCGATGAACTGCCGATGACGGGCAGGGGAAAGCGCAAATTCATCGATCAGCGGCTGGCCATCCCTCACATGACATGAGGCAGATGCAAGCTGCTATGGGGCTTTCGCGACCTGCAGATAAAGTTCGCGAAGCCGCTCGGCGAATGCCGACAGCGTAAAATGCCGTTGATAGATTTGACGCGAGGCGGATTGCATCGCCCCTAAACGAGCGCGGTTGGTTGCTATTTCAAGCAATGCTGCGGCGATCGGCTCCGGTTCACGCGCTACGAGAAGCCCGTTAACTTCACCTTCCACAATGTCGCGGACGTTGCCGACGTCGGTCGCAACAAGGGCTGCGCCGGCACAGGCTCCTTCAATCAAGCTGAGCGGCAATGCTTCGGTGCGCGAGGGCAGGACGACCACGTCTGCTTTGCGCATGTGATCAAGCATTTCACTTGCTTCGATCCACCCCGTGAAAATCATTTTTTTGTCGAGCCCCGCCTCGCGGGCCAGGTCCACAAAGTGCTGGACATCACCATTCCCAGCGACCGTGCAGTGCCAATTCTCTGTCGTCTGACGAAGGCGCGCGAGCGCAGGAATCAGGAGGTGCATACCCTTGTTTTCAGTCAGCAGACCGGAGAACAGGATTGCCAGCGAGCCGGTGTCCTGCTTGGGCAGCGAAAGATCGGCTGCGAAATCCGGAATTCCGTTGGGAACGATCGCGATCCGCTCGCGCTCAACGCCGATCCGCTCGAAGGCGCTTGCATGGACCTTACCCAGCGCGACGACGCAATCGGCTTGGTTGGCAATCGCGCTGAACAGTCGGCCCGGCACTGTGCGTGCAGCAACCTGATCTTCGATAAACTGGCCGTGGAAATGAACAATGGTCCGCGCACCGAATGCCTTCGCGAGTTTCAGGATGGCATATTTGCGCGGTAAGCTTCCACCGGTGGCGAAGTTGATATGGACCACATGTGGCCGAAAGCGGCTCAGTTCGAATCCGATTTTTGCAAGGATGAGTGGAAATGTTGCAATCCAGCGGTTGCCACGCGCATCGCCACGAGACTGCGCAAAGCGTAGATCAATCCCGGACACGTTGTTCTGGGCAATGAATTCGCGAAAATAATGATAAAGCCGGTCAATGCCGCCCTTGCCCGAAGGACCGAAAGGCGTGATGCACAAAACGCGGACGGAGGACATTTTCGGAGTTTCTTGCATTCGTCGCATACCGCGGCGCTGCACATGGCGGAAACCAACATCCACCCATACGCACCGTTTGGTTAGCCAACTGTTAACGCGGATTGCTTACGGTCAATTTCACTGGCCACTATAGCGCAGCTTTCCATGATCCGTTCCGGTTACGCCGTTACCGAGCCGAGCGACAGCCGTATTCTGCTGCGCATGCTTTACATTTCATTCGTCGTTTTTGTCCTGTTCAGGATTGGACTTAACGCGCTCATTCTCAACCAGTTTGTCAATTATACAACGATCGAAGGGTCGACGATCGAGAAGATCCACCCGGCCTTCTACGGGATTGGCCTGATCGCACTTGCGATCCTTTTCAATTATCGCATCGAACTAAGCGCGCAGGATGCCGGAATTCTGCGCGCGATTATCGTGTTTCTGGCTGGCATTTGCGGCTTGCTTCTCATGCTCTCAGTGAGCGGTCAGAGCACATCGTCAGGCTATATCCTGGACACCTATGTCGTCGCGTGCATGGCTGTATTCGTCATGATGACACTGCCAAATCAGTGGCGATCGAGCCTCGGCGAACTGATCCTCTTGTTCCTCATTTTGAGCGCGGTCGTCGGCATCGCCGAGTTCGCGCTCAGGACCCGCTTGCTGCCTTATGCCGCGGGTGAAGATGTTTTCCGCCCGACGGGACTGTCCGATCATCCATTGCAACTCGGCCAGTGGTGCGCCGTCGGCATCTGCTTTCTCAGCGTTGCGCGATGGAGGCCATCGTTCAAGTTGATGGGCGTTGTTATTCTGTTTGTGGGCGCTCTTGCATCCGGAGCGCGTATTGCGAGTGTGGCTGCCTGTGTTTCATGCGCGCTATTTCTGATCCTCGAGCCTATGCCGGCGCGATCGCGGGTCGATTCCATCCAGCGGAAAATGATGCTTGCGATCGCAGGACTGATCGTGCTGATCGCCGTCATTGGTATCATGTTTGCCGCGGGCGCGCTGAGCCGCTTTGAAGGCGGCTTCGTCGATCAAAGCTCGCTGGCGCGCGTCAGCATCTACGGCGTATTTGATTACCTTACCTGGAAAGAGTTCCTGTTCGGTGCGGATATCGCCCGGGTTCAGCGGATCGCGCTCGACATTTTCGGACTGCCTTTCATCGAAAGCTCTTTCGTTGTCTTCACCGTCCAGTTTGGTTTAATCGGTGCGATCCTGTTCGCGCTGCTGCTGGCCAATCTGTTTCGGGCACTTCTGAAGGGGCGATCAGTGATCGTCATCCTGGCCACGGTGATGTTTTTTGCATTGGCACTGACCAACAATGCGTTGTCGGTTAAATCGGCGGACATCCTGATGATCATGTTGTTGACGATGTGCGATCATGCCGCACGGTCCCGGCGCTGGATTTCGTGATGCTGTGGTTTCTGCGCATATTGGCGACGGTATGTGCTGCGATGACAGTGACTGCGGCACATGCCGTTGACGCCGCGATATTCCAGCGCGGTATTGGTGTGCACCGGCCGCTGAACTGGGCGTCCGTGTCGCCGCTTGACGGGTCCTTGTATGCTTGGCCGCCGTTTGCGACCGCAGAGCATTACGTTTCTGATGAGTTGATTGCGGCTGTTCACGCGGCAGGATTTGATTCTGTCCGGCTGACGGTCGACCCGGGGCCGTTTCTCCAGATGACAGGCGAGCGGCGCGACGCGCTCGATACCATCCTGCGGACAACGATCCAGCGATTTCGCGCGCGGAATCTGAGCGTGATCGTCAATTTCCATTCCAATTCGCAGGTTGCCCAATATCGTCCTGAGACGATCTTCGTTGATGCAGAGAGGCCGCTGTTCGCAGCCTATGTGTCGGTGGTTTCCCGGACGGCGGGATTGCTCGCTAACATGAACGACCCGAGCGTGGCGCTGGAGCCTGTCAACGAGCCGCCCGCCGGCTATGACACGGTGACAGCGGCTCGCTGGCAGATGATGATGGAGGCGCTATATCGGGCCGCGCGACGGGAGGCTCCGCGCTTGACCCTGGTGGTCACTGGCGCTCAGGGAGGCAGTTGGAGGGGGTTGGCGCTTCTCGACCCCGCTCCATTCCGCGATGACAATGTTCTTTTCTCATTCCACTATTACGAGCCTCATCTCTTTACACATCAGGGTGTTGAATCCTCGGAGCCGCAGGAGCGCTTCTGGCGCGATGTGCAGGCGCTACCATATCCGGTGATCAAGGAAGAAGAGAGTGCTGCTATCCGCGTCGTACAAGACCGAATATCGGCAGATCCGGCTTTCTCCGCTGCCGATAAAATCCGGCAATCCATCGCAGCAAAGGTCGCAATCGCTACGTACTTTCGCGAAGGTTGGGACGCCAAGGTAATAGATGTCGCTTTCAATGGTGTAGCGGCATGGGCTTCGCGCAACAACATCGACCCCCACCGTATCCTGCTCGGCGAATTTGGCGCGACGCGCAACAATCCTGCATCAAGTCCCGCCGGCGATCCGGCGAGGGCGACGTGGTTGCTGGATGTACGGTGCGCCGCTGAACGCCGGAAATTCCGCTGGTCCATCTGGGAGCTCAACGGGTCCGGCGGAATGGCAATCGTCGATCGCGCCAATGAATCCAGGCTGGATCGTACAACGCTGGACGCTCTCGGTCTTGTTCCGCAAACTTCAAACCCCGGCTGCCCATCATGACCGGGACAGCAGGCGGACGTACGGTGACGATATGCCTCAACCGTGCGCGGTTGTGGCGGTGGCAACATGAACTTGTGACGCGTCTCGCACGCCGTTCCGATATCGATCCAGTTGTGCGTTTGATGGACGGGCCGCCACCGTCGCGCGCGTTCACGCTTCTCCTAATGCTGGAGAATTTTGCCTTTCGTCTGCACGACGAACATGCCTGCGATCTTATCGGCGAGAAGGCATTCGAGCCTTATCTGACAGGTCGCGAAGCGAGAGATGGCGGTCTCTTGCTGGATTTGACCGGATACACCGCGAATGGTGCTTTGTCCGATCTCAGAGTTCTCTACGACGACATGGATTCGGATGATGCGGCTTTGTTGGCCGTGCTGGATGCACGTAGCCCTGCGTTGACGATTGTCGACCGGACCGGACGCACACTCGTATCAGGGCTGCCTGCCGTCGAAGATAAGACGGTAGCGACGCGGGCGCTTGATACAATTTTCTCCGCGTTGGTGCAGTTGTGTGTGAAAGCAGTGACTGCGCCTTTGACGAGCGACGTGCAATCGTCGCCAACAACGTTGATGGCGAAAGCGATGCACCCAGGTCAGGTCTTTTCATTTGGTGCGACAGCACTTGCTCGCAAGTTGAATGCCCGCATTGCGCGGCTCTGTCATCGGGCCCCGCGGTGGTTTGTTGCGTGGCGGCAGAGAAACGAAACGGAATCAAAAACGTCTTTACCAAGCGTAAGCGCTTATCGCCGGCTGGCTGACGATGGCGGACGCTACTATGCCGATCCATTTCTATTCGTGGCAGACGGGCAGACGCACCTCTTCGTCGAAGAGTACGATATAGCGTTGGGAAAGGGGCTGATCTCTACATCGTTGCTAACGTCAGAGGGCTTCGAGCGGCCAAGACCTGTTTTGGAAACGCAATATCATTTGTCATACCCGCATGTCTTCGCGCATGCCGATGCGATATGGATGATCCCGGAGTCCTTGCAGTCGAGAACCGTCGATCTTTATCGTGCGGTAAGTTTTCCCGATCGCTGGGTTCATGAAGCGACCCTGCTCGAAAACGTCGAAGCTTCGGACGCGACGGTTTGTCAGCACGGCGGGCTGTGGTGGATGTTCGCGGCCACACGAAGCTGGCGCGGTTCAAATTGGGATACGCTCAGTGTGTTTTGGGCGCCCCAGCTCGCAGGCCCATGGCAACCACATGCCGGCAATCCGATCCTCATAGACCATCGCTGCGCACGCCCCGCCGGCGATTTCTTTCACCACGACGGCGCATTGTGGCGGCCCGCACAGGATTGCTCGGAAGGCTATGGCACGGGTCTGGCGTTCTGCCGGATCGACGCGCTGGACCGCGAGAGTGTCCGCCAGAGCGTGCACAATACCGTGCGGTTGCGGGATGAAGGTGTGCGGCGCGGGCCGCACAGCCTGAACCGGACGAGTACGATCGAGGTCATCGACCTTTACGGCACTTCGCCTCGATGATTTCGCGTAGGGCTGAGGTTATCGGCGCTGCATAAGGCCCGCCGTTCAAGCAATATTAACCATAACCGGGCCAAACTCCACGCAAGCCCGTGGTGTTGGTTCGGGTGACCTTGTTGCGTTCAGGCAGTCCCATGCGTATGCGGTCAAGTCCGTCATTCTCGATGCGCTCAGCAGGTGCTTGCGCATGACAATGACAATCGACATGCGCGAGGCGCCAGCCGCGGTCATCGATTTTCGTGGCCTTGCGACCGCCTTTGGCCGCCGCAAGAAGCTCATTGCCGCAATCACCGGGACATGCGCGCTGTTGGCGCTTGTGATTGCTCTTTTCATGACCCCGCGATATGTTTCGCAGATCAAGATATTGATCGATCCGCGCGGGCTTCAAATTCTTCCAAATGATCTCAGTCCCGCCGCCGCGTCGGCCGACGCGACGTTCGCAGTGGTCGAGAGTCAGGTCCAGGTCATCACATCGACCGAGGTGCTTGAGAAGGTCGTTACCAAGCTCAACTTGACCAGCGATCCAGAATTCGTCGCGGGTGACGGTGGAGACTCGGCTGGATCATCCTCCGAGGGGGATGCGCGCACAAGAGCCGTGCTTCGCACGCTTCGGAAACGGATCGACGTTCGCCGGCCCGACCGTACATTTGTCCTCGACGTTTCGGTCTGGACATCGTCATCGCCCGAAAAATCAAAGCAGATCGCCGATGCGATTGCTCAGGCCTATCTCGAAGTGCAAGTGCAAATGCAGACCGAGGCCGCAAGCCGAACGGCGAAGGCGCTCGAATCCCGTCTGAGCACGTTGCGCCAGAATCTGACGACCGCGGAGAAGCAAGTCGAGACCTATCGCATTCAGAACAACCTGGTCGGCGGGGAGGGAAGTCTCCTGAGCGAGAAGGAACTGAGCGATCTGACCAACCAGCTTTCCGCCCAGAGGATACGCGGAGCCGAATTGCTGGCGCGGATGGACATTCTTCGCAAGCGCAATGCGAATAATCCGCCGATCGAGACAATCGCGGAGGCGCTTCAGTCTCAGACCATGTTCGATTTGCGCGCGCGTTATGCCGAGGCCAAAAAGGCCGAGACTGATAGCGCCGTATCGCTTGGCCCGTTACATCCAGCCGTTATCACCGCTCGCGCGCAGGTTAAGCAGATTCGCGAACTGATCGATGTTGAGCTTGCGCGAATCCAGCGCAGTCTCGAAACGGAATATCAGCGGACCAAAGCGGTTGAAGGCGAACTCAACCGGCAGATCATCGCGGCGCGACAGGTTTCAGCGTCAGGACAACCGCCCGTTCAAAAATTGAAGGATCTGGAGAATGACGTCGCGGCGCAGCGCGTCGTCTACGAAACGCTGCAACGCCGCGCGAAGGAAGTTCGCGAAGAGGGGATGCTCGATCGGACAAACTCCCGCGTCATTTCTCCGGCGGCCATCCAGCCCGCGCAGTATGTTATTCCCCGAACTCTGGTGGTGGCGGGTGGTCTTGTCATTGGATTACTTGCGGGCATTTTCGCTGCGGCCTTCCTCAATCAGTTTGAAGGCGGTGGCGGTATCCGTGACGATAGGGATCTGCACGAGCGTAGCGAGATATTCAATCTGGCGACCGTTTCCCGTAAGGCGGTTTTGACTGCGAGCCGCGCTGGTCCGAAGGCGAAATCCCTTTATGTCGATGGGCTCGGCGAGTTACCAGGCATACTCACGCAGGCTTTGGAGAAATCACCTGGCGCGATCTTGATCGTCGGAGCCAATGGTCCGGCTGCAAGTTGCGCATTCACATTGACGCTGGCCAAACAGTTCGCCCAGCGCGGCATGCGTGCTCTGACCGTCGATGCGACGGAGACCAGGCAAATTTCCAAGCAGCTTGGCCTTGAAGGCAGGCCGGGCTTTTTTGATGCGATGCGAAGCCCGGTTGCCCTGGATGAACTTGAAGTCGAGGTCGGTGAACTTCGCGTCCTTCCGGCCGGCGCACGCAGCAAGTCCGAACCTTTACCTCAGACTGCGCTGTCGACGCAGAATGGCTGTGCACTTGCCTACAACGGTACAACCTTGATCGACGGGGGAGCCATCGACGGTCAGGACTTCGCGTCTCTGCTCTCCGTGGTGGGGATTATTCTGGTTGTGGTCGACGCCGACAAAGCTCAATACGGGAAGGTTCTGAATGCTTTGCGCACAATGAACCCTTACCAGACGCGTCTGGTCGCGACGGTGTTGCAAACGTAATCGCGATCATGCGGCCACGAGTTGCCAATCAGACACAATCGTGAAGTTCGACGTCGCATCGCTCTGACGCAACAGCGCCAGCCGATCGATCGACGCTGACTGCAAATCCAGAGCTGCAAAGCGTTTCTGCAGGACGTCCAGCAATTCCGTGCGCCGCTCGGCCGGAAGAGAACCTGTTAACGTCATGTGAAACCGGAAGTCTTCGAACACATACGGATAGCCCCAGCGATCCAGATGCATGACCTGTTCGTCCGTTAGCGCTGACACGTTGCGCCGGTCGCGATCCTCGGGTGTCAGCGATGCGCGGAAATCGTCAAAGACGGTGACGCAATCGTCAGCAAGTCTTTGCAGGTCGGGGCAAGAATCACGCGGCACGACTGCGATGAAGCTCGCGATGGCGCGAACAACGGGTGTGATCTGGGGGACTGCGCGCGGTGTCCGCGCGAATTTCCGCATGGCTCTGGCAAGTTCGTCTTCTGTCTTGTCGGGCTTCAGTGAGATCGGCGCCTTCAACGTGGCGTGAAAGCCGTATTTGCGCGGATCGACGGTGAGCTGCTTCCACCCTTCGATCTCCATTTCTATGCCATCGGCGAAGGGCAGCGGCTTGCCTGAGTACGCATCGTAGCCGAGCAGGTCCGCGCCGAAGCGATAAAGCGCATTCTGCGCTGAAGGTACAAAGTAGATGGCGTAGCGGGGAAACTGCGGCATGCGAGTCCTGAGTAACCGGTCACTCAGGCCGGTTCAACCCTGCGGACCGCGGGCGCTGCCAGAAAAATCCGCTGTGGTTCGGTCAGATGAACCACGCGGCCGCCGGCAACCGCCGCAACGACGCGCGGCCTGAGCGGCTCCCGTGCATCGACGAGGATGATGTCGGCCCGCTTTCCGACGGTGATCTGGCCGCGGTCGTGCAGGCCTGTCGCCGCTGCGGGAGCACCGGAGACGAGCGCCCAAGCCTGCGGCAGCGGCAGGATGTTATCTGCGGCCAGCAGGAACGCCGCGAGGAGGGGCGCCGGATAGTAATAATCCGAGGCAAGAATCGAGCACAGGCTCTTGCTCACCATCTCGGCTGCGCTGGTCCATCCGGTATGACTGCCGCCGCGCACAACATTTGGCGCGCCGAACACGGTGAAATCTCCGGCCTCGATGGCCGCGCGTGCGGTTTCCTCGTTGATCGGAAATTCAGCGATATCGATGCCCAAGCTACGGAAACCAGCGCGCTGGTCCGGCGATTCATCGTCATGGGACAGCAACGGAGTTCCGTGGTCGCGGCCAATCGATGCGAGCCGCGCAATCGAGTCCGGGACATTGCTCGCCCTGGCCATGACGCGCTCGACCAGTTTGTCGAGTTCACCTTCGCTGAGACCGGAGCGCTCGACCATGCGGGCGCGCTTCTTCGGGTTGTTCATCGACGCGGCGGTCATGTGCATGTGGTCGTTGAAGGCGAGGAGATCGACGCGTCCCGCGGCTAGCCATTCTGCGATGGTGGGCTCAGCGTCGAGATTGAACGTCTCCTGACGCAGATGAAAGCGGGTGTCGGCCGCGAGCCGGGGCTGCATGTCTTCGATGGCATTGAGCAGGTGGTGTGCGTTTTCGGTGCCGCGCAGGCCGGGTTCCCAAGACCATGTGGTGGCGTGGAAGACCGTGGTGATGCCGTTGGCGATCGCCTGACGGTCACTGTCGATAAGCGCCACATCAATCGGGAAATCGACGCCGGGGCGCGGCATCATCTGACGCTCAAAAGCGTCGCCGTGCATATCGACGATGCCGGGCAGGGCGATCAGGCCGTCGCTGTTGAGGCGCAGGGAAGCTGCTCCGCTGCGCGAGGATATTTCCGCAATCCTCTCGTCTGCGACGTGAACGGATGTGTCGACAAGATCGCTTCCGACCAGCGCTTCGCCGCCTTCGATCAAGATGTCCGTCATATGCCAACTGCCTTCAAAGCCTGATCTGTGGATGCGGTATGCCGGTATTTTTTGCGACCCGGCAGTACGATGGCGCCATGGCCGATCCAGACATCATGCCCAAACGTCACGTGGTGACTGCGTCGCCAGGCGAAAAACTCGGCTTCATCGGGCTCACCGGGAAAGTAGGCGCTGGCACGATAAGAGAAGTGCGCCTGCGCCGCACGATGCATCGGATGATTGCCAGGATTGATCCTCGTCATCGCGGCGATCGAGCAGAACTTTCCGATGGTGGCATAAGCGATCTGACTGTCATTCACGACATAGGAGTAATCCCCGAGCGTGACCTCGTGCAGCACCGTACGCGCGCCAATTTCGCAATAGGCCCCCGCGCTGCTGTCGCGCAGGCTCGCGGTCGGATCGATGAACGATTGGGCGGATAGAATCTTGCCGGCCATGAATGCTTGATCTCGGAAAGGTTTGAGCTCGGCGAGAGCCGGCGCTTTGGCGTGAGGTCAACATCTCTTCATGACGTTTCGTGACGACATCATGAAGTTTGGATGACGCGGGCCTTTCGTCACAGCATTTGCGATTTCGGGGGAGAGCAACCGCCGCAAGTGGAGATGTCACACAACTGTAGGAAACCCACGCTAGCGAGGGGAAAGGATACTTAGACGGAGTCAGCGCATGCTTGAGGTAGACGGATTAACGTGCCGGTTTGGCGCGAAGACGGCCGTCGACAATGCGTCTTTCTCGATTGAACCGGGTTGCTTCGTCGGCGTGATCGGCCGCTCGGGAGCCGGAAAATCGACGTTGCTGCGGATGATCAACCGGCTGGAGAAGCCGACCGGCGGACGAATCCTGTTTGAAGGCGTGGATGTGACCGCCTTGCAGGGCCGCGATCTGCGCCGCTGGCGCGCGCGGTCGGCGATGATCTTTCAGCAGTTCAATCTGGTCGGGCGGCTTGATGTCCTGACCAATGTCCTGATGGGGCGTCTCGCGGGCGTGCCGCAATGGCGGTCGCTGATCCAGCTCTGGCCGCAGGACGACAAGGCCATTGCGATTTCCGCTCTTGAGCAGTTCGACATGATGCCGATGGCCGCGCAGCGCGCCGACCAGCTTTCGGGCGGTCAGCAGCAGCGGGTGGCGATCGCCCGCGCGCTCGTCCAGCAACCCGACATCATTCTGGCGGACGAGCCGATTGCATCGCTCGATCCGCGTAACACCCGGATCGTGATGGACGCGCTGCTGCGCATCAACAAGCATTTCGGCATCACGGTGATCTGCAATCTCCACTCGCTCGATCTGGCGCGGACATACTGCGACCGCCTAATCGGCATGTCTGCAGGCCGTATCGTGTTTGATGGGGCTCCTGCGGCGCTTACCGACACCATCGCACGCGAGCTCTACGATCTCGAAGCCGGCGAAGTGATGGACGAGACCCCGGACTTTGTGCCCGGAACTCTGACCCCGGCTTTCGGGACTGCCGCGGTTGCATAAGCGTGCCGATGTCGTGAAGCGGTCTTTGGATTGCGTCATGCTTTGAGTCATCGAATTCGACCTGAAATCCCTGCGATAACCGACCACACAGAGGACACCATGATCAATCGACGTATCGTCATTGCGGGCGCTGCTGCGCTCGCCTTCAGCGCTACCGCTGTTTCCGCCCAGGAGTGGAAGACCAAGTATTCCGAACTCACTTTCGCTGTCGTCCCTGCCGAGAACGCGTCGGGCGTCACCGAGCGCTGGGCGCCGTTCATTTCCTATTTGAGCAAGGAACTCGGCGTGAAGGTGAACCTCCGCATCGCCAATGATTATGCCGCGGTGATCGAAGGACAGCGCACCGGGACCATCCACATTGCCAGCTACGGCTCGGCGTCGTTCGCCCGCGCGCGTCTGACTGGTGTGCAGACCGACGCTTTTGCCCATGACCGCAACATCGACGGCACCACCGGTTACTATTCGATGTTTTTCGTTCTGGCGAAGAGTCCGTACAAGAGCATCGACGACCTGAAGGGCAAGAACCTCGGTCTGGTCGATCCGAATTCGACCTCCGGCAACAATGTTCCTCGTTTCGAGCTGAACAAGATGCAGATCACCGACGCGGAATCATATTTCGGCAAGGTGGTGTTCACCGGCAGCCATGAAAACGCGCTGCTGGCGCTTTCGCAGGGAACGGTCGATGTCGCAGCGAACCAGTGGACAGCCGATAACGACTCGACCCTTGCTCAGATGCTGACCAAGGGCATGCTGAAGAACGCCGACGGCTCGGCGATGAAGAAGGAAGACTTCCGCATCGTTCACAAGTCGGCGCCGATCCTGAACGGCCCATACGCGGTTCTGACCGATATGCCTGCTGACCTGAAGGCGAGCATCGAGAAAGCTTTCTTCGAATCTCCCACCAAGGACAAGGCTGCTTTCGACCGGCTGTCTGACGGACAGAAAAAGGACTTCGCCCCGGCCACCACCAAGGATTGGGATGGCATGATCGAACTGATCAAGTTCGTCGACAGTCTTCGCAAGAAGAAAGCATCCTGACTGACGGAGGGACGGACAGATTGCCTGTTCGGCCCTTCCTCTTTCGCTCATAGAGCAGTTTCATTTTGACAATCAGCCTTTCCAGCTATCCGCCCCAGCAGATCGCGGCGCTCGAAGCCGCGTATAACGCGGCGATCTCTCGCAAGCGTCTGCGCTTTGCGGTGGGTCTCGTCGTATTCGTCGCATTGCTGATCGTCGCGGGCTTTGGCGCCGAGGTTGCGCCGAAGACTTTTGTCGAGAAGATCGGAAACTTTGTCGGTTACTTCGACCGCATCCTGAACCTCGACACGGGCAAACGGGTCTGGACCGATCCGGCGGAGTGGTTCTGGGGTTGGCAAAAATGGCTGAAGCTGCTCGCGGAAACGCTGCTGCTGAGCTATGTCGGTACCACCATCGGCGCGCTCGGCGCGTTCGGCCTTAATTTCTTCGCCGCTGCCAACTTGTCGCCGCATCCGGCTTTGCGGTTTGTCGTGCGCAGATCGCTGGAGTTCTGCCGCACAGTTCCCAGCATCGTGTTTGCGCTCATCTTTGTGATCGCCTTTGGCCTTGGGCCGATGGCGGGCGTATTGGCCATCGCGATTCATTCGATAGGTGCACTGGGCAAGCTCTATTCGGAGCAGGCCGAAAATATCGACATGAAACCGCTTGAAGGCGTCCGCTCCACCGGTGCGAGCTGGATGTCTGCCGTCCGCTTTGCTGTGCTGCCGCAAGTGATGCCGGGGTTTGCCAGCTACACATTGCTGCGCTTCGAGATCAACGTGCGCGAGGCGTCGGTGATGGGTTTTGTCGGTGCCGGGGGCATCGGCCAGGAACTCGTCGTGGCGGTTCGCAAGTTCTTTTACTCCGACGTCAGCGCCATTCTCCTGATGATCATTGTCACGGTGTTCATCATCGATATCTGCACCGGCTGGCTGCGCGGGCGGCTGTTCGGATCGGAGCAGCGCTCATGACACCGGCAGCCCGAGATCCGAAGGAACTTGCGCTACAGTATCCGGACCTTTTCCGGGGTTCGCACACGGCGCGCATGAAGGCGCTCGCTGTCGGGTTGGCCGCGATCGCGCTGTTTTTCTTCGGCTGCTGGTATCTGGAATTCTCGATTGATCGTCTCGTGACCGGCTTCAAGCAGCTTGGCTGGTTCATCACGCTGATGATCCCGCCCGATCCCGGTACCTCGTTTCCGACCTATCTTGTCGCGATGGGAGAAACACTGTCGATCGCCTTTCTCGGCACGCTGCTGGCGGCGGTGCTGGCGCTCCCGGTGAGCCTGCTGGCGGCGCGGAACATCATCCCATCTGTCTTCCTTCGCTTTCCGGTACGCCGCTTTCTGGATTCGATCCGGGGCGTCGATACGCTGATCTGGGCGCTGGTGTGGATCAACGTCGTCGGGCTTGGACCGTTTGCCGGTGTGCTGGCGATCGCGACATCGGACTTCGGCGCGTTCGGCAAGCTTTTCTCCGAGGCTATCGAAGGTGCGGACCGCAAGCAGGTCGAGGGCATACGCGCGGCGGGTGGCAGCAAGCTGCAGGAGATTCGCTTTGGCCTGATGCCGCAGGTTCTTCCTGTGCTTGCGGGTCAAGTTCTCTACTTTATTGAATCCAATACGCGCTCGGCGACGATCATCGGCATTGTCGGAGCCGGCGGCATTGGGCTGCAACTGGCCGAACAGATCCGCGTGCTGGAATGGCAGAAGGTCTCGACCCTGATCCTGATGATCCTGGCGGCGGTTGCGGTGATCGATTTGATCTCAAGCCGGCTTCGTTTTGCGATTATCGGCCGCGCCGGTGAAGCGCGTCACTGACTTTCAGGTCCTACTTGTTCTCGATCACGAACTGGACGCGCTCCGCCGCGAAGCGTGCACGGGTGGTGAGCAGGGGCGTTCCGTTCGGCTCCGCATCAAGGCTGTCGGCGATCAGCACGGGGCGGCCAAGGGCGAGATCGAGCCGCGTTGCGTCGGCGGCGTCGGCGATAGAGGCTGAAACGTTGGTCCATTCGCGGCGATAATCGCGTACGCCGAAATGTGCGAGCAGTTTGGTCATCGAGCGGGTCTTCTCGTAGACGCGTCCGCCGTCGGCGAAGCGATTGGCGTCGAGCCAGGTGGTTCCGAGGCAGATCGGAATGCGGTTCGCCATGCGCAGAGCATCGATCCGCAGCAACGGCGCATCCGTCTTGAGTCCGAGTCGCTTGGCCAGGTCACGCGTCGCCGGTTCGACTGACGCACTCAGCAATTGTCCACTGGCCTCGAGGCCGCCAGCACCGACGATCTCGGAGAAGCGCGTTCGCGAGCGCAGCGGATAGGCGATGCGTGGCGCCTCGACATAAGTTCCGCTGCCGCGTTCCGCGCGCACCAGTCCGCGTTCAGCCAGCGCCGCCAGCGCGCGCCGCACCGTATGGCGGTTGACGCGATGGATTTTCGCAATCTCCAGTTCTCCGGGCAGTCGCGTATCGCGGGCGTAGATTCCGTCGGCGATAGCCTGCTCGATGGAATCTGCCACGCGACGCCACAGCGCGACGCCTGTTGTCGGCTCTCCCGACAGACTCATGGCCGCAACGGCATGTTTGGACGGCCAATTCCTGACGCTGTGAAAATCATGTCGACGTCACCAGTTTGTCATGGCGCTGCGTTACGAAGTTGTCTACTAACATAGACAACTTGGAATCGGCAAGCTGGACATGACCCAACCGCACGCCACATCGCAAATCAGTCGCCGCGACGCGATGTCCGTGCTCGCGCATGCCCCGACGGAGTGGATTTTGGCCTGTCTCAAAGCGCTCGATGTTCCGCCTTATGAGGCGGCCCGGCAACCCGAGAGTGGACTTGTCATGGTTCGGGGGCGGATCGGCGGTGACGGCGCGCCGTTCAACCTCGGCGAGGCCAGTGTTTCCCGCGCAGCGGTGCGACTGGCCTCCGGTGAACTTGGCTTCGGCTATGTGCTGGGGCGGGACGGCGAAAAGGCGAGGCTGATCGCCCTGTGCGATGCGCTGATTCAGAACAGCGGCTTCAAGGCTGACGTCGAACAAAAAGTCATTGAACCGTTGCGATGCGAACTGGAAGCCGCGCGGAACCAGCAGGCGGCGGAAACCGCGGCAACGCGGGTCGATTTCTACACTCTGGTCAGAGGCGAGGGCTGATGATGACGCTTCATACCAGCCTTAGGTCCACCGGTGGCTTTGCTGATCCGGTACAATCATCGCAATCGGTGTTTCGCAGTGTGATGAATGCGTTGGCGCGTCCCGGCTCGATTCAAACCATTGTTGAGGCGATCCATGCGCCATCGTCGATGATGGCCGCCACTGCCGCGGTCTCACTTGCTCTGTTCGATCACGACACACCGATCTGGATTGACGGCCGCTTTTCCGCAGAGCCGGCGATTGATGCATGGCTACGGTTTCAGACGGGTGCGCCGCTGACAAGCGATGCATCCCGCGCTGCGTTCGCCCTAATCCATAACGGCGCGGCACTACTGGATTTCGAGACCTTCGCGTTCGGGACGCCGGAATATCCGGATCGTTCGACCACGCTGGTGGTTCAGGTCGATACGCTCACAGAGGGGCCGGAACTGATCCTGAGTGGTCCCGGTATTCGTGGCACGTCCGCGTTGCGCGCGGGTCCGCTGCCTTCCGATTTCGCCAGTTGCATGCAGGCCAATCGCGCGCTGTTTCCGCGTGGTGTCGATTTGCTGCTCGTGTGCGGAACCGAACTGGTGGCGCTGCCGCGCAGTACGCACGTTGCCGCGAGGGAGGCCTGATCCATGTACGTTGCTGTCAAAGGCGGCGAACGCGCCATTGAGAATGCGCATCGGCTGCTCGCCCATGAGCGTCGCGGCGATCCGGCTGTTCCCGATCTTTCGCTTGCGCAGATATCCGGGCAGCTCTCGCTGGCGGTCGATCGCGTCATGACGGAGGGCTCGCTTTATGACCGCGAACTTGCTGCGCTGGCGATCAAGCAGGCGCGGGGAGACATGATCGAGGCGATCTTCCTGTTGCGCGCGTTCCGCGCGACATTGCCGCGTTTTGGCGCGACAGAGCCGCTCGACACCGCGAACATGCAGGTGCGCCGCCGCATTTCGTCGACATTCAAGGACGTGCCCGGCGGGCAGATCCTGGGGCCGACGTTCGACTACACCCATCGGCTGCTTGATCCGTCGCTCACGGAAGGCGCGGCGATCCCGGAACCGGCACAGGGTGCTGTTGATGACACCTCGATGCCACGTGTGACCGATATTCTCGGCGCAGATGGTCTGATCGAGCCGTCGCCGGCGGCAGGCGTTGGCCAGCCAGTCGGTGATCTCACGCGGGAGCCGCTGAGCTTCCCGGCTGATCGCGATCTGCGCCTGCAAAACCTTGCAAGGGGCGATGAAGGCTTTTTGCTGGCGTTGGGCTATTCGACCCAGCGCGGCTTTGGCCGGACGCACCCCTTCGCGGGCGAAATTCGCTTTGGCGAAGTCGAGGTCGAATTCGTCGCGGAAGACGCGGGCTTCGCGGTGCCGCTCGGGTCAATCACGCTGACCGAATGTCAGATGGTCAATCAGTTCAAAGGCTCGGCTGCGCAAGCGCCGTGCTTCACGCGTGGTTATGGCCTCGCCTTCGGGCAGAGCGAACGCAAGACCATGTCGATGGCGCTGGTAGACCGCTCGTTGCGCGCGCGCGAGCTGGGTGAGGAGGTGCGTTCGCCTGCGCAGGACGAAGAATTCGTGATGTCGCATTCCGACAATGTGCAGGCGACGGGCTTCGTCGAACACTTGAAACTTCCGCACTATGTGGATTTCCAGTCCGAACTCGGCCTGCTGCGGAAACTGTGCAAGGAATTCGAGGTTGCCAAGGAGAGCGACGTTTCGCTGGCGGAGGCTGCCGAATGAACGCGCCCGTTTACAACTTCGCTTATCTCGACGAGCAGACCAAGCGGATGATCCGCCGCGCCATCCTCAAGGCCATCGCGATTCCCGGCTATCAGGTGCCGTTTGCCAGCCGCGAAATGCCGATGCCGTATGGCTGGGGCACCGGCGGTGTCCAGGTGACCGCGGCGATTCTCGGCCGCGAGGATACCTTGAAGGTGATCGACCAGGGCTCCGACGACACCACCAATGCGATCTCGATCCGCAAATTCTTCGAGAAAACCGCGAACGTGACAACCACCACGGTGACATCTGACGCGACTGTGATCCAGACGCGACACCGCATCCCGGAAACCGCGCTGAATGACAATCAGGTGCTGGTCTATCAGGTGCCGATCCCGGAGCCATTGCGGTTCCTTGAACCGCGCGAAACCGAGACGCGGCGCATGCATGCGCTCGGCGAGTATGGTTTGATGCACGTCAAGCTGTACGAGGACATCGCGCGCCACGGCCACATCGCCACGACCTATGCCTATCCGGTGAAGGTGAACGACCGATATGTGATGGATCCGTCGCCGACGCCGAAGTTCGACAATCCGAAAATGGATAACTGTGCGGCATTGCAGCTGTTTGGCGCGGGGCGCGAGAAGCGTATCTATGCAATCCCGCCGCAGACCAAAGTCACATCGCTCGATTTCGAGGACCATCCGTTCGAAACCTACCGTTTCGACGCGCCTTGCGCGCTTTGCGGATCGAGGACGTCCTATCTCGATGAAGTCGTGGTCGATGACAAAGGCGGCCGGATGTTCGTGTGTTCCGATACCGACTATTGCGAAACGCGCCGCGCGGACGGCCATCAGGGCGCCGGCTTCGGCGCCGATCATCAGGTGACGTGATGCGCGACGACGATCAGCCGCTGCTTATCTGTGATGGCTTGAGCAAGTCTTACGGCCGGCAACTCGCCTGCAAGGACGTCTCGTTCCAACTTTATCCGGGCGAAGTGCTGGCGATCGTCGGCGAGTCAGGCTCCGGGAAATCGACCCTGCTGCAAATGCTGTCGACGCAGCTTCAGCCGAGCAAGGGCCGTGTGTCGTATCGCATGCGCGATGGCATCACTCGCGATCTCGCGACCTTGGGTGAGGCGGAGCGGCGCTTTCTGTTCCGTACCGACTGGGGCTACGTGCATCAGGATCCGGCGATGGGCCTGCGCATGGCGGTATCAGCGGGAGCCAATGTCGGCGAGCGGCTGATGGCGGTCGGTTGGGGTCACTACGGCAAAATCCGCGAGACGTCATCGTCGTGGCTGGAGCGTGTCGAGATTTCGATCGACCGGATCGATGACGCGCCGAAGACGTATTCCGGCGGCATGCGGCAACGGCTTCAGATTGCCCGCAACCTTGTCACCGAACCGCGTCTGGTCTTCATGGATGAGCCGACAGGAGGGCTCGATGTCTCGGTTCAGGCAAGGCTGCTCGACTTGGTGCGCGGACTGGTCAACGAACTCGGGCTCGCGGTCGTCATCGTGACGCACGATCTTGCGGTAGCCCGGCTGCTGTCGCACCGGGTTATGGTGATGAAGGGCGGCGAGGTGATCGAGACAGGGTTGACGGATCAGGTGCTTGACGATCCGCATGAACCCTATACGCAACTTCTTGTTTCTTCGATCCTACCGGCATGAGGGTGCTATGTCTCCGATGATCGACATATCGAGTGCAAGCAAGACATTTACGATGCATCTGCAAAACGGTGCTCGGCTGCCGGTCGTGTCAGGTGTGTCGATGCAGGTCAATGCGGGTGAATGCGTCGTGTTGTCTGGCCCATCCGGCGCAGGAAAGTCGTCGATTCTGAAAATGATCTTCGGCAACTACCGCTGCGACCATGGCCGCCTCTTGGTGCGTCACAACGAAGCGATGATCGATGTCGCCAGCGCGCAGCCGCGCGATATCCTACGGATCCGCAGACAGACCATTGGCTATGTCAGCCAGTTCCTGCGTGCAGTGCCTCGGGTCGCCACGCTCGACGTCGTGGCCGAGCCACTCATCGCGAACGGTGTCGCGCGTGATCAAGCTCGCACGCAGGCGGGGACATTGCTGCGCCGTCTCAACATCGCCGAGCGGCTTTGGGCGTTGCCGCCTTCGACCTTCTCCGGCGGCGAGCAGCAACGTGTCAATATCGCGCGTGGCTTCATATCCGACATGCCGATCCTGTTGCTGGATGAGCCAACGGCATCGCTCGACGGCGTTAACCGGAAGATTGTGGTCGATCTCGTCGCCGAAAAGAAAGTGCGCGGGGTAGCGATGGTGGCTATCGTTCACGACGACGAGGTCCGTCATTTGATTGCCGATCGTATTATCGACGTCACGTCGTTCGCGGCGGCAGCGTAAGAGGGAAGAATGATCTCCAAACGGAACGAAGGCATCTTTGGCAACGCGCGTGTGGTCCTGAAGGACCGCGTCATAGAACGCGGCTGGGTTGCAGTTGCTCATGGCACGATCGCCGAGGTGGGTGAGGGTGACGCGCCTGAGCGCGGCGAGGACATGGGCGGGGATATTCTGATGCCCGGACTGATCGAATTGCATACCGATCACCTGGAGGCCCACTACGTGCCGCGCCCCAAGGTGTTCTGGGACCCGGTTGCGGCTGTCGTCTCCTACGATGGGCAACTCGCCACCAGCGGCATTACCACGGTGCTGGATTCCTTGCGCGTCTGGCGCGAGGAAGGTGCGGAGGACGTCGACGGTCAGGCGGGCATTCTGGCCGAAGCCATTTCCTCGGCTCGCGATGCGAAGCTGCTGCGGGCGGAGCATTTCCTGCACCTGCGTTGTGAAATTCCGATGCCAAGCGTTGTCGAGGAGGCGAAGGAACTGGTCGGCCGGCCGGATGTGCGGCTGATGTCGCTGATGGATCACACGCCGGGCCAGCGCCAGTTTCGCGACGAAGGCAAGCTGCGTGACTATTATCGCGGCAAGAGTGGCGGTCTGACGGACGCAGAGCTGGATGTGATGTTCGAGCGGCGTTTTGTCTATCAGAAGACTTACGGCGAAACCAATATGCGGGCGATCGTAGAGCTTGCGCAAAGCTACGGCATCCCGCTCGCCAGTCATGACGATACCACCGAGGAAAATGTCACCGACGCGATCCGCGATCGCGTGTCGGTCGCCGAATTTCCGACCACGATGGAAGCGGCACGGGGGCTTCATCAGGCGGGCATCGCTGTTCTGATGGGCGCGCCAAACGTTGTGCGCGGTGGTTCGCATTCCGGCAACATCGCCGCTGTCGATCTCGCCCGCGAAGGGCTGCTCGACATCATGTCGTCGGATTACATTCCCTCGAGCCTGCTGATGGCGGCGATGCAGTTGCCGAAACATGTACCGGCGATCGACCTGGCCGCAGCGGTGCGAACCGTCACCAAAACCGCCGCTGAAGCTGTTGGTCTCGCAGATCGGGGCGAAATCGTCGCCGGCAAACGTGCCGATTTGATCCGCGTGCATCTTGCGCAAGATCTGCCGGTGGTGCGCAGCGTTTGGCGTGAAGGACATCGCGTAGCATGACCGATATTGCAACACTGTCCGCGCCAAGCACGGATTTGATAGGGCCGGGCCGATTGGTTCTGGTCGTCGGCCCAAGCGGGGCAGGCAAGGATACGCTGATCGGGCTGGCGCAGGCGGCCTGTGCGGGCGACACCAGCGTCGTCTTCCCGCAACGAGTTGTGACGCGGGAGGCTTCGTCCTTCGAAAATAATGAGGCGGTCAGCCCGACACAGTTCGGGCAGATGCTGGCGCATGGCGACTTCGCCTTTCAGTGGGAGGCACATGGCCTGCGCTACGGTGTGCCGCGCTCGATCGTCGATGGCATCCGGGCCGGACACGTTGTTGTCGTGAATGCGTCTCGCACCATTGTCGAGTTTGCGCGCAGGTCCTATGCCAACGTGACGGTGGTCTCTGTGACGGCTCCGCCGGAGATTCTTGCGCAACGTCTTGCTGCAAGGGCGCGCGTCAGCGATGGCCAACTGGACGACAGGCTGCGAAGGGCCGTTATTTCCGCCGTGCCTGATGTCGTCATCAATAACGTTGGCCGTGCGGAGGATCACGCAGCCGAGCTTTTGCAGGCGATCAAGCGCCTTTGAGAGGTATCGGCGGCGATCAGACGACGCCGCCGTTTGCGCGCAGTACCTGACCGTTGACCCAGTCCCCGTCGGGGCCTGCAAGGAACGACACCACGCCGGCGATGTCGCTCGGCTCGGCCAGCCGCTCAAGCGGTGCCATCCTGGCAAGGCGATCAACGAGCTCCGGCGATTTGCCGTTAAGGAATAACTCAGTGGCGGTGGGGCCGGGCGCAACGGCATTCACGGTGATGTTGCGGCCGCGCATTTCTTTGGCGAGGATTGCAGTCATTGTTTCAACGGCGGCCTTGGTCGCGGCATAGATGCCGTAATTTTCGAGCTTCGTCCCGACGACGCTCGTTGAGAAGTTGATGATGCGCCCGCCATTGCGCAGCCGTTTTGCAGCCTCCCGCATGCCGTTGAACGTGCCCTTCAGATTGATGGCGATCATGCGATCGAACGCGGCATCATCGGCTTCGGCAAAGCTCGCGAGCTGCATAACGCCGGCGTTGTTCACCACCACGTCAACGCCGCCGAAGGCTGCTTCCGCAGCGTCGAACATGCGGCGGACGGCTGTTGGATCGCTCACGTCTGCCTTTGCGGACAGGGCGCGTCCACCGGCTGCTTCGATCTTGCTGGCAAGCGCTTCAGCTTCGGCCTGGTTGCCTGCATAGTTGATGAACTTGCGGCGGGAGCCCTTGCCGAAGTGCTGCCGGATTTCCCGCCGTCACCGTCGCCGGTGTATGTGCTGTACCCGCAGAATCGCCAGCTTTCGCCGCGCGTGCGTGTTTTTATCGACTGGCTGGCCTCGGAGTTCGCGGATCGGATACTCAACAGGGCAGCCGCTCAAATCTGAAATCAGCCGCACGCGTCATCGACAAGCGGTGGGAAATATCCGTTACGCCATGGTGCCGGCATAACGCGGCAACTCTGCGGATTTGTCTGGCTTCAGAACACCCATCACGGCGCGTGCGTGTCCGAGGCTGATAACCGCGATGTCGCGCGTTGGCTGACCGGCGCGCGGCTGCGCCTTCTCGACCAATAGCAGGCCGCCTTCCTCGTAAATTTTTACGGTACCTACGCCGGTCCAGAGCGTTTCGCGGGCATCGTAGAAATCCTCAACACTCTCCGTTGTGAATGCGATCTGGTCGACCGCGAGTTTGTAGCCGAGGCGTTCGAAACGGCTGACGATATCTGCATCGGACATTTTGATGCGCGTGCGCGGCAAGCTCAACTTGGGTTCCCTCCCTACAGGTCAATGCAGGAGAGCTCCGTCGCTCGGTCCGGAAGGTGCATCGATCTGTGTGCTTGTGTGAAGAATCGCGCCGTTTATGGCGTCGTTGTTGGCCGTAGGTTCGAACTGACGGGTATCCAAGTAAAGCCCCATTGTTTGAAATTTTCCCCGGCGTCGCGTGGGAATGAATTGTTGCGCTGCACAGTTCCCCGAGCGGGCTCACAAACTTGTGCCAGAGCGCTGGAAATTGGATGACATCTTCCCGAAAGTCCGTGTTAGTTTTGCAGTTGACGGCGACACAAAGTCCCGTTGCGGAATGGGAAGGAGACCAAGAAAATGGCCTGGAAGACTCCAAAGATCGTCGAAGTGCCAGTTGGTATGGAAATCAACATGTACGCCTGCGCGGCGCGGAAGTAGGCCGCGCCTCGTTATCAGGTTTGCAGCGAAGCTGCCCGGTTTGCGTCAGGAATTCTTCCCATCGGGAGTATTCCTGCGCGACACCGGTTTTGTTGCGTTTGTGACATCGAGTTCCGTGACATGAACTCCTGTCACCATGAAGTTCAGTCACATTGAATCGAGCGCGGAGCTTCCTTATGCGCGTCGTCGTTCTCGGGGCTGCGGCGGGCGGTGGTGTTCCTCAATGGAATTGTAATTGCGAGGTCTGTCGCGCGGCCCGCGGTCCGCAGCCTGAATTGCAGGCGACCCAAGCCTCGATTGCGATCAGCGCCGACGGCGAACACTGGTTTCTGGTCAACGCCTCGCCGGATCTGCGCCAGCAGGTTATCGCGACACCGCAGCTTCACCCCAGGACGGGCCATTTGCGCCATAGCCCGATTGCTGGTGTTATTCTGACAAATGGCGAGGTAGATGCCGTCGCCGGACTTTTGTCGCTCCGTGAGGGCTGGCCATTCACCATCTACGCCCATCAGCGCGTGCTTTCCGTTCTCAAGTCGAACAGTATCTTCAACGTGCTCGACGAGAAGAGGGTGCGTCGCCAACCGATGGAGTTTGATACGGCATTCGAACCCGTGCTTCCGGACGGCTCACCATCCGGGCTCGAAGTTCTGCCGTTTGCCGTGCCCGGTAAACGCGCCTGGTATCTTGAAAGTGCTCCACAACGCGATGGCGACGAGCCTGGCGATACGCTTGGGTTGCGGATCGCCGACAAGAGAAGCGGAGAGTATCTCTATTTTCTTGCAGCCTGCGCGGCGCTTACCCCTGATCTCAAGCAGCGGCTTCAAGACGCGCCACTGATTTTTTTCGACGGCACGCTCTGGCGCGACGACGAATTGATCGCAGCCGGGCTGGGGGCGAAAACCGGCCAGCGTATGGGGCATATGGCGATGTCGGGCGATGACGGCGCCATCGCGGCGCTTGCGGACCTCGGCATCGCGCGTAAGATTTTCCTGCATATCAACAACTCGAATCCGGTTCTGTTTCCGGACTCTGCGGAGCGCAAAGCGGCCGAGAATTCAGGATGGCAGATCCCCTCGGACGGAACGGAGATCACCATTTGATCGCGACGAGTGTGTTTGCATTAAAGGCGGGAACGCCGCTTGGGTCGGCGGATGATCTTGAAGCGGCGCTTCGGCAGATTGGGGCGACGCGGTATCACAACCTGCATCCCTTTCACCGGTTGCTGCATGGCGGCAAGCTGAACAAGGGGCAGGTGCAGGCTTGGGCGCTCAATCGCTACTATTATCAAAGTTCCATTCCCATCAAGGATGCAGTGGTGATCTCGCGGTTCCGCGACCGCAACATCCGGCTCGAGTGGCGGCATCGCATTGAAGATCACGACGGCGATATCGGCACCGAAGGCGGCATCGAGCGCTGGCTGAAGCTGACTGAGGGCCTCGGTCTGGACAGCGCCTATGTGGAATCCGCGGAGGGTATTCTTCCCGCGACACGTTTCGCAGTCGATGCCTACGTTCATTTTGTTCGCGACAAGACGCCGCTTGAGGCGATCGCATCGTCGCTGACTGAGCTGTTCGCGCCGAACCTGCACGAGGAACGTATTTCGGGAATGCTCGCGCATTACGATTTCATTAATCCGAACATCATGAGCTATTTCAAGCGGCGGATGGAACAGGCGCCACGAGACGCGAACTTTGCGCTCGATTTCGTCAAGCGCCATGCCGCGACGCCGCAAGAGCGGGAAGCCGTCTGCAATGCGCTGATCTTCAAGACCAACGTGCTCTGGGTCCAACTCGATGCGCTTTATCACGCGTATGTTGATGGCCACGTGCCGCCGGGCGCCTTTGTGCCGGAGCCGGGCTGATGGCATTGCGAAGCCGCCGGATCGACATAAGTGAAGGGAGCCGGCCGGTGCTGGCCCGGCACGCCAAGCTCAAGTTCGACGAGGCCCGGAAGGTCTGGGTCATTCTGGTGCCGGAGCGGGTGCTTGCGCCGGACGAGATTGCAGTCGAAATCCTGCAACTTTGCGACGGCGTTCGCAGCGTCGATCAGATCATTGATGTGCTCGCTGCCAAGTACACTGCCGATCGTGGTATGATCGGCGCGGACGTCATCGCCATGCTGCGGGATCTCGCCGAAAAGGGGTTTCTTGCAGAGGCACAGGACACGAAATCATGAGTTCGACGCTCACCGATGCCTCTCCTGTTCACGCCGATCCGGCGGATGGATTGGCGGTGCTGGAACAGCGCAAATCGCGGGCGGAAATGTTCGGCATTCCTTTGGCCGTTCTGGCAGAGCTGACACACCGCTGTCCTTTGCAGTGTCCGTATTGTTCGAACCCGGTGGAACTGGAGCGGGGCGGGGCGGAGCTGACCACCGACGAGTGGAAGCGTGTGCTGAGTGAACTTGCGGCAATCGGCGTGCTTCAGATCCATTTTTCCGGCGGTGAACCGACGGCGCGGAAGGACCTGGTGGAACTGGTTCAGCATGCAACCGATGTCGGCCTGTATACGAACCTCATCACCTCCGCTGTCTTATTGACGAAGGACAAGCTTGCCGCCCTGGCCGATGCCGGGCTTTGTCACGTGCAGATCAGTTTCCAGGGCAGCGAGCAGGGCGTTGCCGACCGCGTCGCCGGCTTGAAGGACGCGCACGCAAAGAAGATCGAGGCTGCGGGCTGGACGCGCGAGCTCGGCCTGCCGCTGACGGTCAACGCCGTGATGCATCGCCAGAATCTGTTTCAGCTTGCCGATATCATCCAGATGGCCGTCGATCTCGATGCCGACCGGCTCGAAGTCGCCAACGTGCAGTATTACGGCTGGGCGTTGAAGAACCGTCCCGCACTAATGCCGACGATAGAACAGATCGACGAGACCTCCCGCATCGTCGAGGAGGCTGAGGCCCAGCTGAAAGGCATCCTCGCCATCGACTACGTCGTGCCGGATTACTACGCGCTGCGTCCAAAGAAATGCATGGGCGGCTGGGGGCGGCAGTTCTTCAACATCTCGCCGTCGGGCAAGATATTGCCATGTCACGCGGCGGAAACGATCACCGGTCTTGCGTTTGAATCTGTGCGGGATCATTCGATCGCGTGGATCTGGCAGAACTCGGAAGCGTTCAATCGCTATCGCGGCACCGGCTGGATGCCTGAGCCGTGCCGGAGCTGTGAATACAAGGAGATCGATTACGGCGGCTGCCGCTGTCAGGCATTTGCGCTGACCGGCAATGCCGGCAACACCGATCCGGCCTGCGCGTTGTCGCCGGTACACGAGCAGATATTCAAGACCGCGATGGCGGAGGCGGCCGGAGACAACCGCCGGTTCATCTATCGCAACTTTGCAGGCGGCACACTCGAGGCTGATCCACATGGAGCCTGACGCCGCCGACATTGCGCCGCCCAAAAAAGCTGACAGGTTTGCGCCGCTATCCATGCGGCATCTCGCGGTGGGCGAGGGTCACGAGCTTTATGTGGAGACAGTTGGCCGTGCTGACGGCATCCCGGCGGTCTATCTGCACGGCGGCCCCGGCAGCGGCTGCCAGCCGGACCATCGCCGGTTGTTCGACCCGTTGCGGTTTCATGCGGTGCTGTTCGATCAGCGCGGGGCGGGCAGGAGCCGTCCCAAGGGATCACGTGAAGCCAATACGCTGCCGCATCTGATCGCCGACATGGAGGTCATTCGCGAGACGCTGGGCATCGAGCGGTGGCTGGTCGTCGGCGGATCGTGGGGCGCGACATTGGCCCTTGCTTATACGCAGGCGTACCCCTCGCGGGTCAGCGGCATCGTGCTGCGTGCGACTTTTCTCGGCACTCGCGATGAGCTGGAATGGACATTCATCGGCGGCTTGCGGCGCTTCTACCCTGATCTGAACGATGACTTTCTCAGCCTGCTGCCGCCGGACGAACGCGACCAGCCGCTCGACGCCTACTGGCGGCGTATTCTCGACCCGGAGCCAGCCGTACATGGACCGGCGTCTCGCGCCTGGCACGACACCGAGCGCATTCTGTCCGAACACAAGCCTTCAAAAACACGGCTTGATCTTGCTGCGGTAGCGAATGATGAGCGCGGTCTTCCATCGTCCCCGTTTATGGAAGCGCATTACTTTCAAAACGGCTGCTTTATGAAACCCGGACAACTTTTGGAAAATGCCGGACGCCTGAAGGGCATTCCCGGAGTTGTCGTGCAAGGCCGCTACGATCTCCTGTGCCCGCCGTCGACTGCCCACGCACTGCTCGCTGCATGGCCCGATGCAAAACTGCAAATGGTCGAGACTGCGGGGCACTCGCTGTACGATCCCGGCGTGAAAGACGCCGTCGTTGCAGCCATCGAAGAGCTGTCACGCGCCTAGCAGGGCGGAGCAAGGCGTTTTCCAATTGCAAGTCGAACGGAAAGTATCGGACACTGTCACCAAAGGCTCACGCGTACCCCCCAACAGGGTACGTGATAAGGGCCTTTTTCACAGGGAGGAATGAATGACGATGTTAGTATCCGCGTCGCGCAGCATGCTGCTCGCGAGTGCTTTTGCTGGCTTGTTTGCGCTGAGTGCCCACGGCCAGCAGCCTGCTTCTCCATCCAGTTCACCAACTCCGGCGGCCGCGCCTGCTGCTCCAGCGGCCGCGGCCCCGGCGCCCGCTGCGACCGCACAGGTCCCGGCTGCGCCCGCGCTGCCGCCCGGTTCACCGCTGATCGGGCGACCGGACAATGCCGCCGCCGCCAAGCTGGCCCCGATCGCGCCGCCACCCATTCCAGCTGCTGCGGATAAATTGCCGACGGCCAAACTGAAGCTGCCGCCCGGTTTCAATATCGAGGTCTATGCGTCCGGCATAGCGAATGCGCGCTCGCTACGCGAAGGTGACAAGGGGACGGTGTTCGTCGGCAGCCGCCTAGGTGTTTAGTCCCGGCATTTGATGGACCGGATTTAGTCTGAATCGTTCTGGCTCTTTTGTCCACGTTTTGGCGATGAATTCGTAGGGTGTAAGGCCCTTCAGGGTCTTGAGACGCCTGCCGTA
>Ga0307490_1000034_pt1 | contig 41683 bp, 43 predicted proteins | sample SI3UmetaG_FD_202118 | JGI IMG/M metagenome (GOLD analysis project Ga0307490, IMG submission 202118) | Sea-ice brine microbial communities from Beaufort Sea near Barrow, Alaska, United States - SI3U | ecosystem: Environmental > Aquatic > Marine > Coastal | place: USA: Alaska | collected 2017-05-06
CGTTGCGTCCGGGAGGCGCGATAAACGCAGACGGCGCAAGCTTGTCTGCGGGGTCACCGTCCGGGCCAACTACGTGGCTCTGCCGTTCGCGGCTGGACGCGGTGCGGATGAAGGCGGCGAAAGCCGTTGGATCAGGGATGACTAGCTCTCCAGTCCGCACCCGGAAGTACGGTCCCCTCGCCCAAAATCGCCGCAATGGAGCGCCGCAAGGCGATGCGCTTTCGGAGAACCATCGCCTCGCACGCGGTGCCGGAAGCGAGACAAACACAAGGTGCGCCTCGCGGCGCTCCATGCCCCTCGTATGAGGGCGCGAACGAGGCAGGCCTCGCGCGCGCATTGAGGGGCGTAACCAAAAGCACACCTCGCACGACGCGCGAGAGCGATGACGCGTGGCTGTTTGAAAATTGAATCAGGAGTGGCGCGTGATGGACCATCACCCTCAATTGTCATCACCGGGCTTGTCCCGGTGATCCCGATGAGGTGAGCACGGTGCCTGTGTTATCGGGATGGCCGGGACAAGCCCGGCCATGACGATTCAGAGATTGTGCGCGAGGATTGCGCGCTACTGCTTGAACTCAACGACCGAGAATTCGCCGCTGCGGATGCGGCCGGCGAGGCCTTCGACGAACTTCGCCACGGCGTCTTCGCCATAGGTGCTGACCAGTTCAGCGAATGCGGCGAACAGGCTCGCCTGCGCCAGACAATCGCCGTCGACGCCGTCGTGACGCGCTTCCGCCCAGGCCTCGTTGAGGTAATTCAGCGCCGCCCGCTTCTGATCCTGATCGGGCGAAAATCCGTGAGCGGGCGTCCATGGATAAGGATGCGACATGAAATCAATTTGCCTGTGGAACGCGTCCGGGCGGACTGCACGGGTTGAAACTGCACAGAGCATTAGCATGCAGGGCAAAGCCCGCGAGCCGGTTCTTTAGGAAAGGTTAACGGCGCGAATTCAAGTTATCGCATTATTTCCAGCATTCCCGTTCGGGCCGCGGAAAGCTGTCCACCGGAAATTTCAGTTGGCGTAGCGCGCCGTCAGGTCCCGCGAGATTTTCGAGCCTTCTTCCAGGTAGCGGCGGATGGCGACATTCGCGGCCGGCGTGCAGGAGCGATAGGTCTGCTGGAACCCGTTATAGCCGCGGTTGAAGCTCGCGATCATGCGGCTGCGGCGATCGCCGGACGGGGTCTCGGCATCGACCAGCGCCTGCATTTCGGCGCGCCATTTCTGGCCTTCATTGGTGCCGCAGATTCCGCGCAGGTAATGCAGCGTGCCGAGGATTTCGGCCAGCCGCTGCAGATCGCCGTCGAACGGCGCAGCCGCATCCTGGGCCCGGACCGGAACCAGTCCGGCCACGGCGGCCATCAGGAAAATCGCGAAAATTCGCTTCAACATGAGGGCCGCATATGCCCGTTCAACGGGCCGGAAGCAAGGCAGAGACTAAAGGCCCATGATGGCGCACGCGGAGCGGATCGTCTCGTCCAGCCCTTGGGTCACCCGCAGCCCTTGGACTGCCTCTCGCGGGGGCAGCCATTTGGCATCGTCCAGTTCCTCGTTGAGCGCGACTTCATTGGCGACCCAGCGGGCGGCAAACGGCAGGACGACAAAATGGCCGTGGCCGCCGGTCCGTGGGGGGAGGGCTTCGCGATAGCCGATCAGGCCGACGATCTCGATTTTGAGCCCGGTCTCTTCCCGGACCTCGCGGGCCAGCGCCTCATGCAGGCTTTCGCCGAATTCCACCCGGCCGCCGGGAAAGGTGTAGACGCCCTTGGCCGGCTCGCGGGCGCGGCGGACCAGCAGGATCTTGCCGTCGCGGAAAATCCCGGCGCTGACGGCGAGTTGCGGGCCGGTGTGGGAAAAGCCGGTCACGGTCAGCGGTTCATGATCTGGTCGATGTCGTCGGCATCGCTGCTGCTGCCGTTGATCATGGAGCCTGCCAGGGTGACGAGCGGCTTGACCCAGCCTGCGGCCTGTTCGGCCAGGATGGTGCGGGTTTCGTCATGCCGGACCTGGCGCATGGCGTCGCCAACCGTGGTCAGGATCGAGGTCATGGTCGCGGTGATGTTGTCGAACTCGGCGCGGACTGCGGGATCGCTCGAATCATAGGCGCTGATGGCAAGGTCGCGGGCCTTGAAATTCGAGGCCGCGAAATGCTCGCGATAGCTCATCGGCTGCCAGCCGAGAAAGTCCTCGAAACACTCGGGAATGTCGGGGATCATCTCAAGCAGCATGATCGCTTCGTTGAAATGATTCAGGTAATCGGTGGCCAGACCGGTGCGGGGATTGATGTTGGCGTCGCGCAGCCGCTGGGCGCGGGCGGCCATGTCATCTGCCAACTGGGCGTCTGAGGGGCCGCACTCGTCGTCAGCGGGGGACATTGCGTGCAGGGCGGAATTCGACATCGTGATGGATGTTTGGGCATCGCAGGTTAAAGGTGGCTGAACAAGTTTCGCTTATGTGTCATTTTCCACCGCTGAGGCTTTATTTTCGAGTCTTTTTATTTATGTGCGGGCGATACCTGATTACATCATCCCCCGAGGCGCTGCGCCGGCTGTTCGGCTATGACGAGCGGCCGAATTTTCCGCCCCGGTACAACGTTGCTCCGACCCAGCCGGTGCCGGTGGTGATCCTCGAAAACGGCGTCCGCCAGTTTCGGCTGATGCGCTGGGGCTTTCTGCCGTCATGGGTCAAGGACCCCCGCAAGTTCGCAATCGTTATCAACGCGCGCGCCGAAACCGTTCTTGAGAAGCCGTCGTTCCGCAACGCCATTCGGCGGCGGCGGTGCATTCTTCCGGCGGATGGATATTACGAGTGGAAAACGTCGCCCACGCGCAAGCGACCGCATCTCATCCGCCGGCGCGACGGCGAGCCGATCGGTTTTGCAGGCGTGGCCGAAACCTGGATGGGACCGAACGGCGAGGAGGTCGATACCGTGGCTATCGTCACGACGCCCGCAGCCCCGGAGATGGCGGCGCTCCACGACCGCGTTCCGGTGACGATCGATCCGCAGGATTTCGATCGCTGGCTGGGAGGCGGCGAGATCGATCTTGAGCCCGCGCTGGCATTGCTGGTCGCGCCGCGGGCGGGGACTTTCGTTTGGCACGAGGTTTCAACCGCGGTGAATCGCGTCGACAATGACAGCGCGGACCTGATCCTGCCGTGCAGCGAAGAGGATATCGCCATCGCCGAGGCTGCGGGCCGCAAGCAACCCAAAGAACCGCAAAGAAAGATCAAGGTCCCTGCGCCCGAAGAGGACAACGGGCAGGGATCGTTGTTCTAGAGCTGCTTCCCGCCGGTCACGTCGCGGAAAATGTTCAGGGCCGCGTATTGCAGAAGCATAATTGTTTTGGCGTCGACAATGCGGCCGTCCACGATCATCGCGAGCGACTCGGAGATCGGCAATTCGAGCGTCTCAATATCTTCGCCTTCGTGCGCAAGACCGCCGCCATTTCCGATCTTCATGTCGGGCTGATACTCGGCGACGAAGAAATGGAGTTTTTCGGTGACCGCGCCCGGACTGGTGAAGGCTTCGAATGTCTTTTGGATGGGGCCAAGGCGATAGCCGATCTCCTCTTCGGCTTCGGACCGGATGCGCGCTTCCGGCTCGGCATTGTCCAGCGAACCGGCAGGTGCTTCGACCAGCAGGCCATCATATCCGTTGGCATAAGTGGGATAGCGAAACTGACGGATCAGGATCACGGTCTGCTGCGCGCGATTGTAAGGGAGTATCGTGACGCCATCGCCGCGATCGAAGGTTTCGCGATGCTGTGTTTGCCATTCGCCGCTGGAACGCCGCCAATCGAAGGTTGTTGCTCGTAGCTTGTATTTGTTGTCGGAGAGCAGGCGGATGTCTTTGATGCGAATGCGGTCACTCACGCTCATGCAGTTACCTTTAAGACGTGTCGGAAGTTGCGGTCAGGGCGTCATCGGGCGGCCATCGAGCCACTTTGCGTAGATGACGCGCTCCTGCTCCTCATAGTCGAGCGTCTCGTAGAACGCCTGCGCATGGGTATTGCCGGGGCGAACCATCAGTTGAAGTTTTTCGATGCCGCGCTCGCGCAGCCAGTCTTCGGCGGCGTTGAGGATGGCGCGGCCGTGTCCCGTCTTGCGGTGAGCCGGATCGACCGCGACGTAATAGACATAGCCGCGATGTCCGTCGTGGCCGACCATTACGGTGGCGACGATGGCATTTCCATCACGACCGATTAGAACGTCGGAATTCGGCTTCTTGCGCGCGCGATCGAGATCGGCCTTGGGCTCGTTCCACGGTCGCGTCAGTTCGCAGCGTTCCCACAGTGCGACGATGGCAGGGATGTCGGCGTCCTCGGCGGCAGCGACCGCCAGACTGCTCTTTGGCGAGGTCGATGAGTCCGTCACAGCACCTTGCCCGGATTGAGAATGTTGAGCGGATCGAGCAGATGCTTGATCGACCGCATGATGTCGAGCGCAACCGGGTCTTTGACGTTCGGGAGTTCGTCGCGCTTCAGCACGCCGATGCCGTGCTCGGCGGAAATCGATCCGCCATGCTTTGCGACGACCGCGTGCACCACGTCATTCATGTCGTGCCAGCGCGCGAGATAGTCCGCCATGTCGGCTCCAATCGGCTGACTGACGTTGTAATGGATATTGCCGTCGCCAAGATGACCGAATGCAAACGGGCGGGCGCCGGGAATGAGTTTGGTCACTGCGGCATCGGCTTCGCGTAGAAAATCCGGCACGGCAGCGACCGGGACGGAAATGTCGTGCTTGATCGAGCCGCCTTCGGGTTTCTGCGCCGGTGAAATGACCTCGCGCAGTTTCCAGAACGCTGCGCGCTGGTCGAGATTGGCGGCGATCACGGCGTCGTTGACGATGCCGTCCTCCATGCCCTTGCCAAGGATCGCTTCGATGGTATCGCGCGCGTCGTCGCGTGGCGAGGAGACTTCCATCAGTACGTACCAGGGGTGACGGCCGGACAGCGGCGCGCGAATCGAAGGGCCGTGTTTGACCACGAAGTCGATGGCGATCTGGGGGATCAGTTCGAAACTGGTCAGGCTTCCGGCAGCGATGTTGCGCGACATGTCGAGCAACGTGAGCGCGTCTTCAGGAGAGGCGATGGCGGCGAATGCGGTCTCGATGGAGCGCGGCCTCGGAAACATCTTCAGCGTCGCGGCGGTGATGATGCCGAGAGTGCCTTCCGCGCCGATGAAGAGATCGCGCAGGTCGTAGCCAGTGTTGTCTTTCTTCAGGCTCGACAGGCCGTGCATGATGCGCCCGTCGGCGAGCACGACTTCCAGCCCAAGCACGAGATCGCGCGCGACACCGTAAGCCAGAGCGGCGATGCCGCCGGCATTGGTGGAAAGATTGCCGCCGATCGTGCAGCTTCCTTCCGCGCCGAGCGACAGCGGAAACAGCCTGTCGGAATCGGTGGCGCGCTGCTGCGCATTGGCAAGGATGACGCCCGCTTCGACGGTCATGGCGTTGGATTGCGTGTCGACAGCGCGGATTTTATCTAGACGCCGCGTCGAGATCACCACTTCGCCATTGTGCGGCGTTTGCCCGCCAACGAGTCCGGTGTTGCCGCCTTGCGGCACCAGCGCAGTTTTGGTCTCGGTGGCCAGCTTGCAGATCGCCGAGACTTCCGCGGTCGAACCCGGACGAAGAACCAGCGGTGAGTGGCCCTGAAACAGCCCGCGCTCTTCGGTGAGGTAGGGGGCGGCGTCATGAGGATCGGTCACCGCATATTTTTCGCCGACGATCGCGGCAAAGCGCGCCAGCAACTCAGGCGACAAAACGGTAGGCGGTGGCTGCACGATATTCATGTTCTCTTCTTTGTTTCTTCCTGACGTGATCAGCTCCGCGGAACGGCGGCGCGTTGCAGGCGATCGTTGATGGCTTCGCCGAGACCTTCATTCGGCACTGCCATCACCGCGATGGCACGGGAACCGCGCGCGTCGAGCTCGCGAAGATAACCGAAAAGATTCGCGGCGGCCTCCACCAGATCGCCGGCTTCCGACAAATTCATGACGCTGGCCTGCTCGGAGCCGGGAATCATGCGAGAGCCGAATGCCAGCAGTGCTTCGCCAGCTTCCAACCGGTGAGCATTGAGCCGGACCGGGGTGCGCGGCGCATAGTGCGAGGCCAGCATGCCCGGCGCCAACGGAAGAGCCTCGGCTGAGCCGGTGTCTTCCGGCATACGGGCGAGTTTCTCGCCCAGCACGCGCTCGATGTCCTCGCGGGGAAGCCCACCGGGCCGCAGCAGCAACGGCGGCTCGAAACAACCGACGATGGTGGATTCGACGCCGACCGACACGGGGCCGCCGTCGACAATGAGATCGATGCGACCGGAGAGATCACCGAAGACGTGCTCTGCCGTCGTCGGCGAGACGTGTCCCGAAATATTGGCCGACGGCGCGACGATAGGCTTGCCGAAAGCTCGTAAAATATTATGGGCGACCGGATGTGCAGGGACGCGGACGGCAATCGTCTCGAGCCCGGCAGTGGCAAGATCGGACACCGGACATCCTGAGGCTTTCGGCAGCACGAGCGTCAGCGGTCCCGGCCAGAAGGCCTCCGCGAGGCGAAGACTCTTGTCGTCGAAACGCGCGATCCGCTTTGCTGCCTGCAGGTCGCCGACATGTGCAATCAGCGGATTGAACGAAGGGCGGCCTTTCGCCTCGTAAAGCCGGGCGACGGCGCGGGCATTGGTGGCGTCCGCGCCCAGTCCGTAGACCGTCTCGGTCGGAAACGCGACAAGCCCGCCGCCCTCAAGGCAGCGCGCAGCGGTGTCCGCTGCGCCGGCGGCGGGGATAACTGCCGTATTCAAACCAAGTTTCATCGCATGAGCCGCGCCATCGTGGCGTTTTTTGAGGGATTTGATCCCTTATACAGCTTCTTGCGGTCCGCGAGAGCCGACGCTATACCGGCGCCCATGTCGGAGTGTGGCTCAGCCCGGTAGAGCACTGCGTTCGGGACGCAGGGGTCGCAGGTTCAAATCCTGCCACTCCGACCATAACTCCCAGAAAAATCAGAGTATTTAGCCTTGTGACGGCCCAAGAGCGGCCGGTTGCTGCCCTTTTGTGGACGGGTTGGCTGCGCAAGGCGCCCCGTTAGCGCCCGCCTACCTTGGTCCAGTTCTCACCGCCGCAAATCGCTCCGAGACAGCCCTCGACGCGGAGCGTGTTGGGTCCCATCCAGGCGATCTTGCTCTCATAGACCCCGCCGTCGTCAGCGTTGTAGATGCGGCCGGCCCAGCGGCCGGGGCCGGCAGGATTCATTCCGATGAAAAGCTGAACACCGATCATCGGGCGGGAGGCGAGGGAAGGACTCGGATTTTTCAAGTCGGTCTGCGGCTGGCCCGTGGCCGGATCAATCGCTTCGCGCAGCCAGACCACTTTCCCGCAAAGTGAGCTTCCACATTGGGAGACCTGAATTCTGGCGTCACCCTTCTCCGTGAGCCAAACCCCGGCGGGCGATCCTTCGTCGCTTGCCTGTCCAGCGCTCCAACTGCCCAACAAAAATACCAGCGCCAAAACAAGATTCAATTTTGAATTCATGACCAACCTGTACTGCTCCGAAGCCCCCGGCGCGGAGCGAACCTATACAGGCCGATCCGTTATTCAAGCCGCGGAACCATTCTGACCGGCGTGTTTTTAGCGATTGTCACCTCGCAGACACCATTCGTCAGTTTTCGCGCCGGGCTGCGGCGAACTGTCGTCGCTGATGCGTCCAGGACCGCGTAAATCGCGCCATGGATATTGCTTTCACGGCGGTCTTTGGTCCTTATACAGAAGCCTGATTCAGGCCTTTATTACTGCTGCCAGCCGGTCGAGGGGCATGCACGAACTTATTCGCGATATTACCTTTTCGATCCTGTTTGCCTGGTTGCTTGGGCTTGGCGCGCATTTTTTCCGCCAACCCCTGATTCTTGCCTACCTGGTCGCCGGGTTCGCGATCGGCCCTTACGGCGTGGGCTGGGTCAAATCGCAGGAATCGATCAGCACGATCTCCGAACTCGGCCTGATCTTCATGCTGTTCATGATCGGGTTGGAAATCGACCTGAAGAAGATCATCCGGGCGGGCCGCGTCATCCTGTTCGCCGCCGGCGGTCAGTTGATAGGCGCCTGTGTGCTTGGCCTCGCGTTCTTCGTCGCCATCGGGCTGTCGCTGGGCGGGGGCAAGTTCGACGCACTCTATCTGACGGTCGCCTGTGCGCTGTCGAGCACGGTTATCATCGTCAAGGTTCTCTACGAGAAACGGGAACTGGATACGCTGCCGGGACGCATTACGCTTGGCGTCCTGGTGCTCCAGGACATTTTCGCGATCCTGTTTCTCGCGGTGCAGCCCAGCCTCGCCGATTTGCAGATCAGTATCGTACTGTTGTCGATCGGCCGCGTCGGGCTGCTGGTGGCGACGGCGATGATCCTCAGCCGCTTCGCGCTGCCGAAGATCTTTCACCAGATCGCGCGCAGTCCCGAACTGGTCATGCTTGGCGCTCTGGCATGGTGCTTCCTGATCGGCGAAGTCGCCGAACGCCTGCATTTGTCGCGTGAGATGGGATCGCTCGTGGCGGGCGTGTCGCTCTCGACATTTCCCTACGCGCTCGATGTCACGGCGAAGGTCACCACGCTGCGGGATTTCTTCATCACGCTGTTCTTCGTGGCGCTCGGCATGACGATTCCCATTCCGAATTCGTCCACGATCTGGCTGGCGCTGGTCATTGCTGCGTTTACGGTGGTCAGCCGCATCCTCACGACATTCCTGCCGCTCTACTTCATGAAGCAAGGATTGCGCGCGAGCCTGCTGCCAGCGCTCAATCTCGCGCAGATCAGCGAATTCTCGCTCGTCATCATCCAGACCGGCATCGTGGCGGGACACATCACAGCGGAGACATCCAGCGCGGCGTCGTTCGCGTTCGTGATCCTCGCGGTTCTTTCGACCTTTGTGATCATGCGCAGCGATCCGATCACCCGGTGGGCCATCGGTGCGCTGAAGGGAATCGGATTTCGCGACCTCGACCACACCCATTCGGCCGACGCCGAGCACGAGGGCGGTCACGGCGCGGCGCGGCGCATTGTCATTCTCGGATTCTTCCGCGCGGCGAGCGCGCTTTTGAGCGAGATCGAACGTCAGAATGCGTCCCTGCTCGAACAGATCAGTGTGGTCGACTTCAATCCGAACGTGTTTCGCACGCTCACGACGCGCGGCATTCATGTCATCTACGGTGACATCAGCAACATCGACACGCTGCTGCATGCCGGTGTCGGCAAGGCCGAGATCATCATTCTCAGCGTGCCGGATTCGCTGCTGAAAGGCGCCAACAACGAGAAGCTGGTCCGCCATGTCCGGTCGATGAATCCCGATGCGAAGATCATCTCGACGGCGGACCTGCTGGCAGATGTGAGGGATCTTTACTCTGCCGGCGCGGATTATGTGACGGTGACCCGCATTACCGACGCCGAAGAACTTTACAAGGTCATCGACGCAGCCGACCAGGGTTTGCTCGAAGAGAAGCGCGCCGAGATGGACGGCCTTCTGAGCGAGCGCCGCGAAGTCCTGCCCTGAGGTTCTGGCCGGCGGCTCTCCTGAACGCGTTCCGCCATGCGGAAGTTCGCTCGTTTAAAACTGCGAAATGCGCTTCCTGCGAGCAAATCGGACCCTTGCCCGGCTTTGGCAGGGGCATATCTGTTATTCCAGGCAGTCAAAGGCCGGCAGATGACGGCCATGTGGACGGGACGGTTGCGCGGGCCCGCGCCCTGCGCCATACGATCTGCACCCTTTTTGAGAGCAAGAGCGCGTTATGGCCCATCCTATCCCTGAAGTTTTGAAGGCGTTTGCAGCGGGCGAAATCGTCGTGGTGACCGACGACGACGACCGCGAAGGCGAGGGCGATCTGATCGTCGCCGCCACGCTTTGCACGGCGGAGAAGATGGCCTTCATCATCCGCCACACCTCGGGCATCGTCTGCGCCCCGATCACGGCCGATAACGCCCGCCGGCTTCGGCTGGATCCGATGGTCGCCCATAACGACTCCAACCACACCACCGCGTTCACTGTGTCTATCGACTACAAGCCCGGCATGACCACCGGCATTTCGGCGGAAGAGCGCACGGTCTGCTGCCGCGCGCTCGCCAATCCCAATGCAGGCGCCAGCGACTTCGCGCGCCCCGGCCATATCTTCCCGCTGATCGCGCGCGATGGCGGCGTCCTGCTGCGCTCGGGCCACACCGAAGCGGCGGTCGATCTCTGCAAGCTGTGCGATCTGCCGCCGGTCGGCGTCATCAGCGAACTGATGAACGACGATGGTACGGTGATGAAGGGCGAACAGGTCGTGCAGTTCGCGGCCAAGCACAACCTCAAGCATGTCACCATCGCTGACATGATCTCGTACCGGCAGGCACGCGAGAAGCTGATCGAGCGGGTCTCGACCTTCACCGTCGACAGCCCTATCGGGCAACTGGACGGCTATGCTTATAGGTCGCCGTTCGATCCGATCTATCACGTCGCTTTCGTCTACAAGGGCGTCGGCAATGGGCAGAACGTGCTGGCGCGTTTCCACAAGCCGAACATCGTGAAAGACATCTTCTTCGGGTCGGGCCGGATCCTCGCGGCGCTGGAGCACTTCAAGAAGAACGGCAGCGGCGTGCTGGTCTATCTGCGCGACGGCGCCGCAGGTGTGCCCGTCGCACCGATTGCCGAAGACAGTTCAGCGGAAGCGGACCGTCACCGGCAGTGGCGTGAAGTTGGCGTCGGCGCGCAGATCCTGCGCGATCTCGGCGTGTCATCGATCCGGCATCTCACCTCATCGGCGCACGATTACAAAGGCCTTTCGGGATTTGGCATCGAAATCATCGGCAACGAGCCGTTTGAGGGCTAAGTGCCGCATCGTGCTCGTGCGCGCGGGAACAGGTTTTAAGCTTGCAACCTGACGCCGACGATTTATCGTGATTTCATAACAGCAGACTAAAGCTGAAAGGATTTTGTCATGAGTGCCCGCCCGCAGACCAAGGACAAGCCAGCCAAGGCGACGTTCCAGTGGGACGATCCGTTCCTGCTTGACGAGCAGTTGACCGAGGACGAGCGCATGATCCGCGATACCGCGCGCGCCTATGCCCAGGACAAGCTGCTGCCGCGCGTGACGCAGGCGTATGCCGAAGAGAAAACCGATCGCGCCATCTTCAACGAGATGGGCGAGCTCGGCCTGATCGGCATCACGCTGCCTGAGGAATATGGCTGCGCCAATGCGAGCTATGTGGCTTACGGCCTCGTCGCGCGCGAGATCGAGCGCGTCGATTCCGGCTACCGTTCGATGAACAGCGTGCAGTCGTCGCTGGTGATGTATCCGATCTACGCTTATGGCGACGAGACGCAGCGCAAGAAGTATCTGCCGAAGCTCGCCACCGGCGAGTGGGTCGGCTGCTTTGGCCTCACCGAGCCGGACGCCGGTTCCGATCCCGATGGCATGAAGACCCGCGCCGAGAAGGTTGCCGACGGCTATCGCCTGACCGGATCGAAGATGTGGATTTCCAACGCGCCGATCGCCGACGTGTTCGTGGTGTGGGCGAAGTCCGCCGCGCATGACAATAAGGTCCGCGGCTTCATTCTCGAGAAGGGCATGAAGGGCCTGTCCGCGCCGAAGATCGGCGGCAAGCTGTCGCTGCGCGCCTCGATCACCGGCGAAATCGTGATGGACGGCGTCGTTGTGCCGGAAAGTGCTCTGCTGCCGAACGTCTCGGGTCTGGCCGGTCCGTTCGGCTGTCTCAACCGCGCCCGCTACGGCATTTCGTGGGGCGCCATGGGTGCGGCGGAAGACTGCTTCCAGCGCGCACGGCAGTACACGCTCGACCGCAAGCAGTTCGGCCGGCCGCTGGCCGCGACCCAGCTTGTGCAGAAGAAGCTCGCCGACATGGAAACCGAAATCGCGCTTGGCCTTCAAGGTTCGCTGCGCGTCGGCCGCCTGATGGACGAGGGCAAGATGGCGCCCGAGATGATCTCGATCATGAAGCGCAACAACTGCGGCAAGGCCCTCGACATCGCCCGCGTTGCCCGCGACATGCATGGCGGCAACGGCATTTCCAGCGAGTATCACGTGATGCGTCACGCGCAGAACCTGGAGACCGTGAACACCTACGAGGGCACCCACGACGTGCACGCTCTCATCCTCGGCCGCGCCATCACCGGCATTCAGGCGTTTTCGTAACGGCGTCTTTGAACGCGTTTTTCACATCAGGGTTGTCATGGCCGGGCTTGTCCCGGCCATCCACGTCTTTAAACCTCTTTGTAGGGAAGGCGTGGATGCTCGGAAGTCCGGGCGCGGCGAATGAAGAAATTCGGAATGGCAGCATAATCCATGAGCGATAACGACGACATTCCGTTCAATCGGGATTTCCCGCTTGCGCCCGGCGTCGTGGACGAAGTTGTCCCCGGCGTGAGGCGGGTGTTGTGCAACAATCCCAGCCCGTTCACGTTCACCGGAACGGTGAGCTACATCGTCGGCAACGGCAACGTCGCGATCATCGATCCGGGCCCGGCCGATGAAGCCCACATCCAGGCGTTGCTCGACGCGGTGCGCGGCGAGACCGTGACTCATATTTTTCTGACCCATACCCACAAGGATCACTCGCCGGGCACTCCGCGGCTTAAGGCCGCGACCGGTGCAACTGTTTACGCCGAAGGGCCGCATCGCGCTTCGCGTCCGCGTTATGGCAGCGAACTTGCGCCGACAGAGTCCGGCGCGGACTACGAGTTCCGCCCGGATGTGATCCTGAAGGATGGTGAAATCGTCACCGGTGACGGCTGGCGGCTCGAAGCGGTTGCGACGCCCGGACACACGGCCAACCACATGGCTTTCGCGTGGGCCGAGCGCAAGCTGATGTTCGTCGGCGATCATGTCATGGGTTGGTCGACCTCCATCGTCGCGCCGCCCGACGGATCGATGGTCGATTACATGGCCTCGCTCGAACGGCTGACCCAACGTGATGAGCAACTCTATTTCTCCGGCCATGGCCCGGAAATCCCCGACGCCGTGCGGTACGTGAGGTTTCTCGTCCGCCACCGCAAGGCGCGTGAGGAGTCGATTTTGTATCGGCTGGCCAAGGGCGAAGCCGATATTCCGACCATCGTGCGCGCGAGCTATATCGGCATCGATCCGCGGCTGATCGGTGCGGCAGGTTACTCGGTGCTGGCGCACCTGGAAGACTTGGTTGCGCGCAATGTGGTGGCGACCGACGGGGATCCCACCATCGATGGCACCTATCGCTTGGTCGCGCCCTTGGCCTGAGGTTTGGCCGGCGTGATCAGCTTCTTGACCGGCTGGGCGGTGTCGACGGCGTCATTGAGCTCTTCTGCGAACTTGGTGATGCGGGCCGCGTTGGAGCCGAGATCGTGCTCGAAATAGCGCGACGATGAGCGCATATCGACGCGGGCACTATCGCCATCCGGTGTGATGCGGATTGCGACATCCTCGCGGAAACCCATGATCGGTGTTCGCGCCACCGCCTCGATCCTGCCGATCCGCTGGGGCGGCAAGGGCGGCCGTTCGTCGATCACCAGCCACTTGTGCCGGTTCACCAGACGCAAGGCCATTTCGTATGCCTTCTGGGCCGGCACGTCGATGCTGATGGGTTCGACATCAGGATATGCGGTGCGCTGCTGTTCGGCTGAATAAAGCCCTGCATAGACAGCAGGGTTCGCGCCGTCGCCGGCGCGCAGCCGCGCCAGCGCCTCGAACCGGGGCGGGTCGATCGGGTCGGTGGTGATGTCGTGAATCGCCGGCAGCGTGCGGAACTGGAATGCGAGATAGGCCGGGTAGGCGAGGATCGCGGCGTCGATCAGGAAAGCCAGCAGAATGCGGCTCATGCCGCGCGAGCCGTTCTGCCAGATCGCGGCGAAGGCCGCGAGGCCGACCAGGATGGAGAGGCCGGCACAGGCCAGCGCACCGAAGAATGTCGTCAGCGCCGGTTTGAAGTCGAGAAATCCGAACCGGACGATGACGACTGCAACGATCGATGCAACCAGTGAAAACACCGCGAGGCGGCGCGACCACGACGCGAGGGCGGAGATCGGCTCCATCTGGTAAGCGGCAGCAATTCGGCGGGCCATGCCTTAACAATCCATTCTGGCGCCGGGCTGAACAGGCGCGCGCCGGTCAACTAGCGCATTTTCAGGGCCAGTGGGAAGCAGTTCGGGCCGGGAATCGGAAAACGACCGGCGACCGGGCACGAAAATGCCCGGCAACAAGGCCGGGCATGATGTTTGGAACCAGTCATCTTGTCGGCGGTCAGGCCGCAGCGACCGGGAATTTATAGTCCTTGAACTGATCCCGAAGCGCAGTCTTCAGGATCTTGCCGGTGGCGGTATGCGGAATGGCGTCTACGAACTGCACGTCATCCGGCATCCACCACTTGGCGATTTTGCCGTCCATGTATTGCAGGATTTCGTCGCGGCTCGCCTTCTGCTCCGGCTTGAGCTGCACGATCAAGAGCGGACGCTCGTCCCACTTCGGATGATGAACGCCGATGACAGCGGCTTCCAGCACCTTCGGATGGCCGACCGCGAGGTTCTCCAGATCGATCGACGAAATCCATTCGCCGCCCGACTTGATGACGTCCTTGGAGCGGTCGGTGATCCGCATGTAGGCATAGGCATCGATGGTGGCGACGTCGCCGGTGTCGAAGAAGCCCTTGTCGTCGAGGATGTTTGTCTCGACGCGGTAGTAGCCCTTCGAGACCGCCGGCCCGCTCACCTTGAGGCGGCCGAAGGTCTTGCCGTCCCACGGCAGCTCCTTGCCGTTGTCGTCGGTGATCTTCATCTGCACGCCGAACGGCGGATAACCCTGCGTTTGCAGGATATCGAGCCGGGGGTCGCCGGTCAGGTTCTCGAACGGCGGCTTGAGCGCGCCGACCGTCCCGATCGGGCTCATCTCGGTCATGCCCCAGGCATGGCGGACTTCGCATCCCATGTCGACGAACGCCTTGATCATGGAGCGCGGCATCGCCGATCCGCCGCAGATCACGACCTTGAGGTCGGGCAGCGTCTTCTTCTCGGCGGTCATGTATTGCAGCAGCATCAGCCACACCGTCGGCACGCCGGCGGTATACGTCACCTTCTCGGTGGAAAGCAGTTCGTAGACCGACGCGCCGTCGAGCTTGGCGCCCGGCATCACCAGCTTGGTGCCCATGGTGGGCGCGGAGAATGCGATGCCCCAGCTATTGGCGTGGAACAGCGGCACCACCGGCAACATCGTGTCGCTGGCGCGGGTGCCGAGCGCGTCCGTGTTGTTGGCCATCAGCGCGTGGAGAACGTTCGAGCGGTGCGAATAGAGCACGCCCTTCGGGTCGCCCGTGGTGCCCGAGGTGTAGCACATCGCCGCCGCGGTGTTCTCGTCAAATTCCTTCCACTGGAAATTGCCATCGACTTCGGCGATCCACTCTTCATAGGAGATCGCGTTCTTCAGCGTGGTCTGCGGCATGTGAGCCTTGTCGGTGAACACGATGAAGCGTTCGACGGACGGCATCTTGTCGGCGATTTTTTCCAGCAGCGGAATGAAAGTGAGGTCCGTCATCATGATGCGGTCCTGCGCATGATTGACGATCCAGACGATCTGGTCCGGGAACAGCCGCGGATTGACGGTATGGCAAATGGCGCCGATGCCCATGATGCCGTACCATGCTTCGAGATGACGCCAGGTGTTCCATGCGATGGTGGCGACGCGGTCGCCGATCTTGATGCCGTGCTTGTCGAGCTGCTGGCCGACTTTCAGCGCGCGGGAACGAATTTCGGCGTAATTGGTGCGATGAATGGGCCCTTCGACCGATCGCGTTACGACTTCCTGCTTGCCGTGAATCGCTGCTGCGTGATCGATAATCCGATGACACAACAGGGGCCAATTTTGCATCAATCCAAGCATTCGGTATTCCCTCCTCAAGACGTTCTTTTTTGTTGGTGTGATCGGCACTCCCCGAAGGGATTGGAATGAACTTTAGCGCGGACCGCGCGGCTCGCAAATGGCCTTGTGACTGGCATGCCACGGGTCGGTTGCCAGTGCTCGTTATTTTGGCTTTGGCGGGGGTCCTTACCTGTGCGGCTTCGATGGAGGCAAGTGCCAAGGTGCCGCTGCCGCGGCCGCGGCCTGCCGACGCGCCCGCCGCAGTTGAGCCGGAGGGCGGCCCGGCCGATCACGAGCCGCCCACGCAAGCGCCTGCGGAGGTCAAGCCGCCTGAGCTTTCGGCTTGCAGGAAAGCGCTGACCGAAGACATCGCGATTGCGCCCTCGATCCCATCCATCAAAGGGCTCGGCGGATGCGGCGGCGAGGACCTGGTGCGCCTTGAGGCGATCGTGCTGTCGCCGACCCAGCGGGTGGCGGTGAAGCCGGCAGCGATCCTGCGCTGCGCGATGGCCGCCGCAGTCGCGGACTGGGTTCGCACCGACATGGCGCCGCTGGCGGCGAAACTCGGCACAACCATCACTGAACTCGACAACTTCGATTCGTTTGAATGCCGGGGTCGCAACCGCGTCAGGGGAGCGAAACTCTCCGAGCACGGGCTTGCCAACGCGCTCGACGTGAGAGGCATGACGTTTGCGAACGGCAATACGCTGTCGCTGACCGATCGCACGGCGTCACGCGAAATCCGTGAGAAGGTGCTGGCCTCGGTCTGCACGCGCTTCACCACCGTGCTTGGGCCAAGTTCGGACTGGTATCACGAGGATCATATCCACCTCGATCTCGCGCAGCGGCGGAACGGCTACAAACTTTGCCAGTGGGGTGTTTACGATCCGCTGCCGGCGATCGCGCCGTTGCTGCCGGCCGAGCGGCCAGAGGAAGCTCCGCCGCGTCCGACCGCGGACGAGAAGGCTGCATCCGGGAAGCCGCCCGAGACCGCACCGGAAGCCGGTCCGGAGGACTATGACGGCAAGCCGGCGGCGCCTGCCAAGCCGCGTGGCAAGTTGTCCCGGCGGAGCGCTCAATAAAAAAAGCGCCGGACTGGCCGGCGCTTTTGGTCTGGTTCAGTTCAGTGAAGGCTTAGAACGGACCCGTTCCGCCGCTGACGCCTTGCAGAGCCATCTTCGAATTGACGGGCGAGTCGCCCTGCTTCGGATCGAGCACCACCACGACCGTGCCCTGCTTGGCGCGGCTGTAGAGGTCGATCACGTCCTCGTTGGTCATGCGGATGCAGCCCGAGGAAATCGACGCGCCGATATATTCCGGCTGATTGGTGCCGTGAATGCGGAACAGTGTGTCGCGATTGCCCTGATAGAGATACAGCGCGCGCGCGCCGAGCGGATTGTCCGGACCGCCGGGCACCGACTGCGGAAGACCCTCGATGCGCTTGTGGATGTCTGCGGTCGGTGTCCACTTCGGCCATTCCTGCATGTTGCCGACGCGGGCGATGCCGGAGAACGCAAGCGCCTCTTCGCCGACGGTGATGCCGTAACGGATCGCCTTGCCGCCCTCGAGGACGTAGTAGAGATAATGATTGTCGGAATCGACGACGATGGAGCCCGGCGATTCCTTGCGGTGATAGCTCACGATCGCACGCCGGAACGGCGCCGCAACCTCGACCTTCTCATAGCGCACCTTGGCCAGGAGTTCCTTATCCCGCGGCTTGAGACTCGCTTCTGGAGATTTCTCATAGCTGGCCGAGGTCGCCTGCATGCAGCCGGCGAGCGAAAGACCTGCGAGGAGAACGATAATTTTTGAGCCGAACGAGGACATTCCGAAGTTCCAAAATGAGGCGCGGGGCGTGTCTTCACGCCAAATCTAGCCGGAAGAAGCTTCCGATTTCTTACCCTTATTTGCGCTGAAACGTGTCGTTTTTCCAGCGGTTCCATGCGGGTTTTGCCATGCAGCACGTGACCTGTGGCATTTGCGCCTCAGGAGGAGGGGCGATTAAACCGGAGGCTGCTTAAAGGCCCGGCATGGGCCCGGATTTTCGCCCCTCGGACCTATCCCAACCCGCCTCTAGGCGCGCCTTCCTGGAGTTGTCCGGCGAATCGCTCTCCGGAAAATCGATCACGTCCCCGTTACGCGGTCCGGCGGAAATCTATACCGAGCCTATCGGGCTGGGCGGGTAGACCAGCATGTCCTGCCGCCGACCGGGATCGTCCGTAACCCATCGGACCGTCCGGCCCAGCCTGTCTTTGATCGAGTCGGCTACGCCGTCCTGCATGACAGTTCTATGTCTCGTCGCCGCACTTGCAGGAATCGGAGAGATTGCGCTTTGAGAGCAGATAGACCACACGTTGTCCGCAAAAGAGATTCCAGGAGTCGCTTATGTTGTCGGTCTTCGTTCCCACCGCATCGTCGTTGAAGAAACTCGACAACGTCGAAGCCGACGCGCTGCCGCCTAACGCGATCTGGATCGACATGAAGTCGCCATCTCCTGGCGAAGACAAAGCGGTCGAGAAACTGGTCGGGATCGTAATCCCGACCCGCGAGGACATGCAGGAAATCGAGATTTCCAGCCGCCTCTATGTCGAGAACGGCGCGCGCTACATGACCGCGACCCTGATGTGCGCCGCGGATTCGCACGTGCCCCGCACCACGCCGGTAACCTTTATTCTGACCGACCATCGCCTGGTGACCGTACGCTATGACGAACCGAGGCCGTTCGCGCTGATTGCCGCGAAGCTGGCGCGATCATGCTCGCCCAACATCACAGGTGACGAACTCTTGCTTGAACTGCTCGACGCGGTGATCGACCGTTGCGCCGATATTCTCGAGCGTGTCGGAGCAGACGTGGACAGTGTCTCGTCGCAGATTTTCGAACCTTCCGCAGAGCGCGGCCATGCGCGCACCTATTCACAAATTCTTCTGACCATCGGCAAGAAAGGCGACCTCACCTCGAAGGTCCGCGAGAGTCTTGTCTCGATCGGCCGGCTGATTTCCTTCGTCACGGTTGAGACCGACGCCGGGCGCTGGAGCAAGGAGCAGAAGGCGCAGTTCAAGACCTTGCAGCGCGACGTGTCATCGCTGACGGACCACGCCTCCTATTTGTCAAGCAAGATCACCTTCGTGCTCGATGCCATGCTGGGCGTTGTCAATCTCGAGCAGAACAATATCATCAAGCTGTTCTCGGTGATGGCGGTAGTGTTGATGCCGCCGACGTTGATCGCGTCTGTCTACGGCATGAACTTCAAGTTGATGCCCGAACTGGAACAGCCGTGGGGCTATCCATCGGCGCTGATCGCGATGCTTGTCGCGGCGGTTGGGCCGTATTTGTTTTTCAAGTGGAGGCGGTGGTTGTAGCTATTTTGCGAGCTTCGCAATCGCGGCTTTGATGGATCGCGCGGCGCTGTCGTAACCGGCCCATGCCTTGGTCTTCGCGAGCAGCGCTGGCACCGTTCGCAACGTATACTTCATCGGATCGAGATCGCTGCGCACTTGCGCCCATGTCATCGGCATTGACACCGGAGCGCCGTCGCGAGCACGTGGCGACAGCGGCGCCACTGCCGTCGATGTGCGGTCGTTGCGCAGATAGTCGAGGAAGATTTTGCCCTCGCGCTGCTTCTTCGACATGTTGAGCAGGTAGTGCTCGGAACTGTCCGCCGCCATCTGCTGACACACGGCCTGCGCGAACGCTTTGGCAGTCTTCCAGTCGATCTTGTCCTTCTTTGCGTCCTTCAGCGGGGTGACGACATGCAGTCCTTTGCCGCCGGTGGTCTTGCAGAAGCTTTCCAGCCCGAGATCCGTCAATCGTTCGCGCATCTCGCGTGCCGCGTCGACCACAGCGGAGAACGCGACGTCGGGTGACGGATCGAGATCGAATACGAGCCGTCCAGGCACATCAGGCTCGTTCTGTGCGCAGTTCCAGGGATGCAGTTCGAGTCCGCCGATCTGCGCCACCGCGACAAGACCCTCCACGCGATTGATCTGCACATAGGGCTTCTTGTCGCCGGAGACCTTCACCAGATCGAGTAGCTTCGACATGCCGGTCATGGCGTGGCGTTGAAAGAAAGTCTCGCCGCCGATTCCATCCGGAGCCCGAATGATCGAGCAGGGCCGGCCCTTGATATGTGCGATCAGCCAGTCGCCGACCTGCTCCATGTAGTGGGCAAGATCGAGCTTGGTGACGGGTTCGCCGTCGCCGCCATCGGGCCACATCGCCTTGTCGGGATTGGAGATCGTGACGCCCATGATCGTGTTGTCGCCACCGCGCGAGGCCGCGCCACGCGCCGCGGGAGTCTTGCCGTTCGTCTTCGCGGACAATGTCGCGACATGCGTCTTGGCTGGCTTGTCTGCGGTTACCTCGCTTGCTGACTTGTCCTTGCGCAATCCCTTGAACGCGGCCTGACGGACCATGTTGTCTCCGGTCCAGCCGGCGAACTCGATCTCGGCCACGAGTTCAGGTTTCAGCCAATGCATGTCGGATGTCTTTTTCGGCGCGCCTTCGCCGCCGAAGGGACTCTTCGCTGCTGCGTTGGACTTTAGCTCAGGCATGATCTGCTTGACGGTGGCCTGGCCGTAGCCAGTGCCGACGACGCCGACATAGGCGAGGTGGCCGTTCCGCGGGACGCCGACCATCAGCGAACGGAATTTTCCGCCGTTGCTTTTCCATCCGCCGATCACGACCTCATGCCCGGCGCGGACCTTCGCTTTGGTCCAGCTATCCGAGCGTCCGGAACGATAGGATGCGGTGACTTTCTTCGACACGATGCCCTCAAGCGACAAGGCGCGTGCGGATTCCATGATGGTGTTGCCGTTGGACTCGAAATGCTCCACGTAGCGGATGGTTCCTTGATCGCGCTTTCGCTTGCCGTCGAGCAGAAGCTTGAGCCGTTTCTTTCGCTCCGACAATGGAAGCGGCCGCAAATCCTCACCCGTCGCGAACAGGAGGTCGAACGCGAAGAAGACCAGATCATCCGTCTTCTCATCGGACAGCGCCGCCTGCAACGACGCAAAACTCGGATGGCCTTCGTGATCGAGTGCGACGATTTCACCATCGACGATGGCGTCGGGAAGCTTCGCTGCCTGTTTCGCGATCGCCGAAAATTTTTCGGTCCAGTCGAGACCTTTGCGCGTACTCAACGTGACTTCGCCACTCTCGATACGCATCTGGACCCGGTAACCATCGAACTTGATCTCGTGCACCCAGTTGCTGCCGGAGGGCGGGTTCTCGACGGATGCGCACAATTGCGGCTCGACGAAATCGGGGAGCTTCGTAACGCGCTTTATCGCCGTCTTGGATTTTGCGCTGACAGCAAGCTTTTCCTTTGCGGCCGAGGCCTTGGCATTCCCTTTCTTGTTGCGCTCGTCAGCCGCGAGGCCCTTGTTCGAATTCCATACAGCATCTGCCCCCGCGCGTTTCGATTTGCCTGTCATGAATGGCGTCGGTGCGTGGCCCTTTCCGGCAGCGATCTCGGCCATCGTGCGGCTCGAGGCGACGGACGTGTCGTCGTCGAGAAGGTTGTTGGCCTTGCCTTCGCGGGCATATTCGTCGCGATGCTTGATCAGCAGCCAGTTGGTGCGTTTGCCGCCGTTGCGGTCGTGTTTCATCCGTACCAGCACCCACTCGCCATGGAGCTTGCCGCCTTCCAGCGCGAATTTGAGATCGCCTTTCTTGAAGCCACGCTCGGGATCGTTCGACAGCCAGTAGCCGCGGTCCCAGAGTTGCACGGTGCCGCCGCCATATTGGCCTTTGGGAATGGTGCCTTCGAAATCGCCATAGTCGAGCGGATGATCTTCTACCTCAACGGCCAGGCGCTTGTCCTTCGGATCGAGCGACGGGCCGCGCGTTACGGCCCATGACTTGAAGACGCCATCGAACTCCAGCCGAAGGTCGTAGTGCAGCCGCGTGGCATCGTGCTTTTGAATGACAAAACGCCGCGCCTTGGCCGGCGCCACAGAGGTGCGGCCGCTCGGCTCGGTCGTCTTCGTGAAATCACGTTTTGTTCGGTAAACCTTAAGTTTCTTTTGGGCCACGGCGAGGCATTCCCAACGGTGCAATAAACGCGGAACAATTGTATCATGCGCCATCAGGCGGGAGTTCAGGAACCAAAACCTGCGGGTCCTGTTGAGGTTCCGTCCTGGGTATGCGTTCGAGTTGGAGGTCGCCGATGTTGCCGCGTGCGTACTGGAAGGGTTCGCTGAAACTGTCGCTGGTCACTTGTCCGGTGGCGCTCTATCCCGCCTCGACCACGGTCGAACGAACCCGGTTTCACATGATCAATACCGAGACCGGCAACCGGCTGAAGCAGCAGATGGTCGATTCCGAGACCGGCGAAGTGGTGGAGAAGGAGCAGAAGGGCCGCGGCTACGAAGTCAGCAAGGGCGAGTACGTCCAGATCGAAAAGGAAGAGCTGGAATCCGTACAACTCGAAAGCAACCACACCATCGACATCGACAATTTCGTCCCGCGCGACGAGATCGACCGCAGATATCTGGACAGTCCCTATTACATGGTTCCGGACGGTAACGCCGGCCTCGATGCCTTTGCGGTGATCCGCGATGCAATGAAGGATCAGGACCGCGTGGCGCTTGCGCGCGTCGTGTTGTCAAACCGCGAACGCATCGTGGCGATCGAGCCGCTTGGCAACGGTCTGATCGCGACCACGCTGCGATATGCCTATGAGGTGCGGAACGAGGAAGACTTCTTCGCCGACATCAAGACACCGAAAATCTCGAAGGACATGGTCGAACTCGCCGCGCATATTCTCGATAGCAAGGCGGCGAACTTCGATGCCTCCAAATTCGAGGACGAATACGAAAACGCGCTGAAAGCGCTGGTCAAGCAGAAGGCATCTGGCAAGACCATCAAGTCTGTCGAGAAGCCTGCGAAGGCCGACAATGTCATCAGCCTGATGGATGCGTTGAAGCAGAGCCTGAAGGGCAAGGCGCCTGCGCAGCGTCCGGCACGTGCATCCCGCGCCGAGCCACGTCCCGCCGCGAAGAAGGCAAGCCGTTCGACCGCGCGGCAGAGGAAGGCCGGTTAAGCTTACGCCGCCTGCGCGGCGATCAGCTTTTCACGCAGCGTCTTGATATCGGCGGTCAGCTTCATCACCTCGGGAATCGTGAGGTTGGTGGAGCAGCCGATCGCCTGCGGAATTTCGATTGCCTTCTGCTTCAACTCGGCGCCCTTGGGCGTCAATTGGATCCGTACAACCCGTTCGTCGTCCTGATCGCGTGTCCGGCGCACCATGCCGGCGGTCTCAAGCCGCTTGAGCAGCGGTGTGAGCGTGCTCGATTCCAGCAAGAGTTTCTCGCCGATCTCGCCGACCGTTCTGCCGTCTTTTTCCCAGAGCACGGCCATCACCAGATACTGCGGATAGGTCAGCCCCAACGGGTCTAGCAGGGGCTTGTACAGCCGCGTGAAGGCGTGCCCCGCCGAGTAAAGGGCGAAGCAGACGAAATTATCGATCTTCAGCAGATCGTCCGCAGTCGGTCGGGCGGCCATGGCCTGTCCTCAAAGTGTTCGATCCAGCAAGGGATCACATCGCTATTTAAGGCGCGCGCGATTGAATCGCGCAACGCATTTTTGCAGGGCTGCCATCCAAAATATATGTTGCGCGATTGTATCGCGCGCGATATAAATAACCTCGTTCAGTCCCCCGGCGGGAGGCAGCGTAAGGTTGTTGGTCCGCATCTCGAGTGAAACCCAAGGAGAAAGTCCATGCCCACGAAAGTTCTCTATCGCACCCAGGCCACTGCAACCGGCGGCCGCGACGGCAAAGCCTCCACCACGGACGGCACGTTTCAGGTCAACCTCGCGACTCCCAAGGAACTCGGCGGTGGCGGCGGACCGGGCAACAATCCTGAGCAGCTTTTCGCGGCCGGCTATTCGGCCTGTTTCATCGGCGCCATGAAGGCGGTTTCGGGAACGGTCGGTGTCAAGGTGCCGGCGGATGCGACCGTCACGGCTGATGTGGGTATCGGCCCGCGTTCGGAAGGCGGCTTCGGTCTCGATGTCGCGCTGACCGTGGCGCTGCCTGGCCTCGATCGCGCCGACGCGGAGAAACTGGTCGCAACCGCGCACCAAGTTTGCCCGTATTCCAATGCGACGCGCAACAGCCTCGATGTGAAGATCAACGTCGTCTGATTGCAACGTGAGACCAAACAAGAGAGCGGGGCCTTGGCTCCGCTCTTTTTGATGCCTACACGTGCTGGCCGCCGTTGATGTGGATCTCCGCGCCGTTCACGTAAGAACTGGTCTCCGTGCACAGCACGTAGATGATCTTGGCCACTTCATCCGGCGTGCCGAGCCGGTGCATCGGGATTTGGCTATCGACAATCTTGTCGGTGCCCGGCGACAGGATCGATGTATCGATCTCGCCCGGTGCGATTGCATTGACGCGCACGCCGACACGGCCAAAGTCCGACGCCATCTCGCGTGTCAATGATGCGAGCGCCGCCTTCGATGTTGCGTAGGCAGCGCCCGCGAACGGATGCACGCGCGAGCCCGCGATTGATGTGACGTTCACCACCGATCCCTTCGCGGCTTTCAGTTCTTCAATCAGCCCGCGCGCCAGCATCACCGGTGCGAAGAAGTTCACGCGGAACACGTGGCTCCAGACATCGACATCGGTGTCGATTGAGCCCATCCGCGCGCCGCCTTCACCCTTGGGCGAGATCGCGGCGTTGTTGACCAGCGCATGCAGCGCGCCGCCGTCGAGCCGTTCGCGGATTTCATCGATGGCGCGCGCCGTGTCTTTGTGATCGGCAAGGTCGACCTGGATGTGATCCTCGGGGCCGGCGTCCCACGGGCATTGCTCGGGAAACGGATGCCGCGAGCAGGTGATGACGCGCCAGCCTGCGCTGGAAAAGCGGATCACGGTGGCGTGGCCGATGCCGCGGCTGGCGCCGGTCAGCAGCAAGGTGCGCTTGGGCGCGTTGGAATCGGCGGGAGTTGAAGTCGGCATGGATAAGGGTCTCGCCTTCGGCGTTCGCGTTCAGGACATATCAATTATGGATAGAGCCGCGTCTTGCTCCATTCGGCATCGGGAGCCGCGCGGCGGAATTCGATGCGGTCGTGCAGGCGGAACGGGCGGTCATGCCAGAATTCGAAGGCCTGCGGCGTGATGCGCCAGCCGCTCCAGCCGGGGGGGCGGGGGACCTCCCCGATGGCATACTTCGCCGTGTTGAGCGCAATGGCTTTTTCGAACGCCAGACGGCTTTCCAGCGGCTGCGACTGCTTGCTGGCCCAAGCGCCGATCTGCGCCTGCTTCGGGCGGGTCGCGAAATAGGCATCGGCCTCGGCGTCGGTGACCCGGCTCACCGTCCCGCGGATGCGGACCTGCCGGCGCAGCGACTTCCAGTGAAACAGCAGCGCGGCTTTGGGGGTGGCGGCGAGCTCCCGGCCCTTTGCGCTGTCGATGTGGCTGTAAAACACAAAACCGGCGGTATCGAAGCCCTTCAGCAGCACCATCCGCACATCCGGCAGCCCGTCGGGGTCCACGGTGGCGAGCGCCATGGCATTGGGATCGTTCGGCTCGGACTTCACGGCCTCGGCAAACCACACCGCAAAAAGCCCAAAAGGCTCGTCCGCAGCGGTGAAATCACCGGAAATTAACTCGGCTGGGGTTTTGATGGAGTGTGGACCGTTCATGTCTGGAGTATCCGGTTGCGTACCCTGGCGCCTCTTCGTGCCAAGCGTGTTCTCGAACGTTCCCTATATAGGGTACGAGAGGGCCGCGGCCTATCGCCGATCGGGCGACTTGTGACCGCCGCTGCGGTATTGGCTGTCGGCTGCTCCGCAGGCGGATGCAGCATGGGACCCTTCGGCAAGGACGCCAAGAAGGACGACGTCTCGGACGTCACCGGCTCGATCAGCCCGATTATCCGCTCTCACGACGACACCAATCTCACCGAGGCCGATCTCGCGCTGGCGCGCAATGCCGCCTCCGATGTGCTGACCCGCGGACAGAAAGACGTCAGCCAGCCCTGGGAAAACCCTGAAACCGGCGCGCGGGGCTCGGTCACGCCGCTGGCCTCGACCTATACAACCGAGGGCCGGACCTGCCGGGATTTCCTTGCCAGCTATGTGCGCGGCGCCAATGAGGGCTGGTTGCAGGGGGAAGCCTGCCAGCAGGGCAAGGGACCCTGGGAAATCCGCAACATGAAACCCTGGAAGCGCAGCTAAACCCGTTGCGGGGTTGTCACGAAAACACCACATAGGGCAAAGGGCTCAGCCCTCACCTGAATTCCTGCAAGGAGACGGAACGAATGCGCGACCCCTATGAGGTCCTGGGGGTGCAGCGGGGTGCCAGCACTGCGGCGATCAAGAGCGCGTATCGCAAGCTCGCCAAGAAGCACCACCCCGATGCCAACAAGGGCGACCCGAAAGCGGCCGACCGCTTTGCCGAATTGAACAGTGCGAATGAAATCCTTGGCGACGAGGACAAGCGCAAGCAGTTCGATCGCGGCGAGATCGATGCCGAGGGCAAACCGAAGTTTCAGGGTTTCGAGGGCGGCTTCCCCGGAGGCGGCGGTGGACGCCGCGCGGGACCGGGGGGCTTCGAATACTCTTTCCGCACCGGCGGCGCACCCGGCGGTGGTCCAGGTGCCGGCGGCTTCGCCAGCGGCGGTGCGTTCGAGGACATTCTCAAAAGCATGTTCGGCGGCCAGGCCGGCGCTGCTGGAATGGGCGGCGGTCCGCGCGGCGGCGCTAGCACCTTCGAATACGACACGCCGTTCGCCACCGACCTCGATGTCGCCGTCACGATGACGGTCGCGCTCGAGGAAGCCATCAACGGTGCGACGCGGCGCGTCCGTCTGCCGACCGGCAAGGAACTCAACGTCAAGATTCCGGCAGGCGTCACCTCCGGCCAGCAGATCCGCCTCAAGGGGCAGGGCGAAACCGCGCCCGGCCATCGCCCCGGCGATGTGCTGATCACGGTGAACGTCGCGCCGCATCCTTATTTCAAGATCGACGGCAACGATCTGCGCCTCGATCTGCCGGTCACGCTGTACGAAGCCGTGCTCGGTGCGAAGGTCCGCGTGCCGACGCTCGACAGCGCGGTGCATCTCTCTATCCCGAAGAACACCTCATCGGGGCGGACGTTCCGCCTGAAGGGCAAGGGTCTGCCGATCAAGGGCGCAACGGGCGCCGACGGTTTCGGCGACCTTTATGTCACCACGCGTATCGTGCTGCCGGATGCCAATGACGCGGAGCTTGAAGCGCTGATGGAGAAATGGCGTACCGAGCATCCCGCCAATCCGCGCAAGGATTTTGAGTGAGGGTGTTGTTTCACTTTCTATAGTTGCGCGCACTCTACATGTTGCTTGCGTGATCTCCTCCGGTCGTCCTCGCGAAGGCGGGGACCCATACTCCCTGAGTTCGCGATTTTGAGGGAGATGCTGGAGCAATCTCGCCATCACCACGACGCCCGGTGGTTTTGGGTCCCCGCTTTCGCGAGGACGACATCGTGTATTTGGCGCGTACCTGCCTAACTCGTTGGTTGTCATGGCCGGGCTTGACCCGGCCATCCACGTCTTACCGTGATCTTTGCAAGAAAGACGTAGATCACCGGGTCAAGCCCGGTGATGACGATTGTGGGTGTTGCAACAGCGTGCGCCACCTCGACTTTCCGATTCAGTTTTCAAACAGCATGCGCGTGTGGGGCTTGCCCCATTCGCGCCAACGAAAGACGAGCGTGATCGTTCTCGCGCCACGCGCGAGGTGAGCTTTTGGTTGTGCCCCTCAATGCGCGCGCGAGGCCTGCCTCGTTCGCGCCCTCAATACGAGGGGCATGGAGCGCCGCGAGGCGCACCTTGTATCGTTTCGCTTCCGGCATCGCGTGCGAAGCGATGGTCTCCGGAGGCGCATCGCCTTGCGGCGCTCCATTGCGGCGATTTTGGGCGAGGGGACCGTACTTCCGGGGGCGGACGGGGGAGCAACTCGACCCCTGATCCGGACGGCTTTCGCCGCCTTCATCCGCACCGCGTCCAGCCGCGAACGGCAGAGCCACGTAGTTGGCCCGGACGGTGACCCCGCAGACAAGCTTGCGCCGTCTGCGTTTATCGCGCCTCCCGGACGCGACGGGTGCGAACCATGCGCGCGGGCGCCGCATCCTGCTCCGCTTCATGAGCGCCCTCGAGAAGCGCCCCTCACGAACAGGGTGACAAGGAATATAGTCCTATAAGGATCATTTGTCAATCCGTGCCGCAGAACCAGAAAAGTTCCGTTGCCGGAACGATATTTTACAACCGGTGGCAATCCAGCCCCGGAATACCCATATATTGATGATGACCAGCAAATCGCAGACCAAGCCGCGAACCCCCGAACAACTGGCCCGCGTCGAGAGACAGCGCCTGGCCAAGATCGAGGGCGAAATCGCACTCGCCGAGGTCGACAAGGAATATGCCGACGTCCGCAAGAACATGGAACGCCTGAAGGCGCTTCGGCTGGCGAAGGAAGCCGAAGAGGCCGCCAACCCGCCGCCGGTCGAGCCGAAAAAGAAGAAGGCCGCGCCGAAGAAGCTCGCTGTTGTCAAAGCGAGTGAAGCGGAAGCCGTCGGCGGCGAGTAAAGCAGGCGCCATATTGAAGAGCTCGATACTCCTTTGTCATTCCGGGGCGCGCTTCGCGCGAGCCCGGAATCCACAGCCACCAGGAAGGTTTCGCAGTCATGGATTCCGGGCCTGCGCCAAGCGGCGCATCCCGGAATGACGGGTGAAGCATATCGCTGCGCTTCATCCGGCTACCCATGATGCGGCGTGTTGTCAGTATTTAGCGCGTTCGACTACAAACTATGACAGCGGTATTTCGGCGGTGCGACCACGCGCAGCAGTTCGGCACATGGCAAGGCCGTCTATCGTCGCAATGTAAACGCCGATAGAATTCGGCATCCGCGTTAGGCGTTTCGCCACAGAAAGACTCACTTGTTACTGGAACTTGGAATCGTCACGGTTCTCATCGTGATCAATGGCCTGCTCGCGATGTCAGAGCTTGCCATCGTCTCATCCCGTCCCGCGCGATTGTCCGGTCTGGTTGAGAAGGGCGTCAGTGGTTCGCGGCGCGCGCTCGTGCTGGCCTCCAATCCCGGAAAATTTCTTTCCACCGTTCAGATCGGAATCACGCTCGTCGGCGTGCTGTCAGGCGCGTTTTCAGGCGCGACGCTCGGCGCGCGCCTGTCCGCGTGGCTTGTGAGCGTCGGGTTGTCGCAAACCGTCGCCGATGCCGTCGGCGTCGGCGCGGTTGTCACCCTGATCACCTATGCATCTTTGATTGTCGGCGAACTGGTGCCGAAGCAGATCGCGCTGCGCGATCCCGAGGCGGTCGCGGTGAAGGTCGCGCCGGCGATGGTCGTGCTCGCGAAGGTGTCGCTGCCGCTGGTGTGGGTTCTGGATCGGTCCGGCAAGGCGCTGCTCTGGATGCTCGGTCATCGCGGCGGAGCTGAAGAGAAGGTGAGCGAAGAGGAAATCCACACGCTGGTTGTGGAAGCCGAGAATGCCGGCGTGCTTGAGCCCGGCGAGAAGGAAATGATCGCGGGCGTGATGCGGCTCGGCGATCTTCCGGTCGGCGCGGTGATGACGCCGCGTCATGAGGTCAGCACGATCAATCTGACGGACCCGCCGGAGGTGATCCGGCTTGCGTTCAAGCACAGCTCGCATTCGCGGCTGCCGGTGTTCGACGGCGAGGAAACCCTCGGCATCGTGCAGGCCAAGGACATGCTGGATGCGTACCTGTCCGATGAAGAGCCGGATATCCGCGCGCTGATCCGCGAAGCGCCGGTGATTCCCGAAACCGTCGATGCGCGCGACGTCGTCGCCATTCTGCGCGACTCAGCCGTGCACATGGGACTGGTCCACGACGAGTACGGCACGTTTCAGGGCGTCGTCACCAGCGCCGATATTCTCGAATCCATCGTCGGGAGCTTTCACACCGAGGAGGGGCCCGCCGAACCCGCTTTCGTCAGGCGCGACGACGGATCGTTTCTCATTTCAGGCTGGATGCCCGCGCTCGAATTCGCGCGCCTGCTCGACATCGCGTTGCCGGCGTCACGGTCTTACCAGACATGCGCAGGATATCTGCTCGAGAACTTCGGCGCGATACCGTCGGTGGGACAAAGTATCAGCGCCGACGGCTGGAGGTTTGAGATTGTCGATCTCGACGGGCGGCGCATCGACAAGGTGCTGGCCAGCAGGGCGTAGAGCAAATCTGTCATTCCGGGATGCGCCGCTTGGCGCAGACCCGGAATCCAGAATTCGAGAAATCTGATGGTTGGCCTGGATTCCGGGTTCGCGCGAGGACGCGCGCCCCGGAATGACGACGAAGCAATCGGATTGCTTCGTCGCGAGTGCTCCTCGCAATGACGGCTTCTTTTGAAGGTTATTTACCGGTTACAGCCCGGCCTTCTCGTTCTGGTCGTAGACCAGCCGCGCGACGTGTTCGAGGCGGGTGCGATCGGTGCCGCCGCTGACGACGTAACCCACGCCGCGATCGGCCCAGAACAGCGCGCCGGTGCCGTCGTTAACGGCGTACCGCATCTGCGTCGTCTCGGTTTGCGCACGCGCGGCGAAGATCGTGAAGCGCTCGCCCGACGCCGTCTCATACATCAGGAACGATGCAGGGCCGGTGGGGCCGGGCAGCAGCCGGCCGCCGACGAGCTTCAGGCCGGTGGCGTCGAGTTCGGGCGCGCGGACTTCCCAGCCGCAGCGCTTGCTCAGCCACTGTTGCAGATGCGCCTTCTCGCTGCCCGCCACCTCGACGGGATGGCGCACCTCGACCACATAGAGTTTGTGCGCGCCGAGCGCATTGCCGGTGAAGCTCGCGAACGTCGACGGCGTTGCGTTCGCGCCGCGTGCGACCCAGCCGATACCGCCGCCGACGGCGAACGCCAGCAGCGATGCGGCGATGGCGCCCATCATCCAGCGGCGCGGCGTCCGCGACAACTGATCGACCGAGAGTCGCGGTGGCACCGGCTCGTCCGCGACGGAGTCATATTTCGCATGCAGCGCGTCGCTCATCGCCCGCCACGACGTGACCCGCTCGGCGTCCTCGGGATGTGCCGCGAGCCAGGCCTCGACCGCCGCGCGGCGCTCCACGGGGAGTTCGTTGTCCACGTAGGCGTGGAACTCGTCCTCGGTCACCGGAATGTTGTGGTCGGTCATCAGCGTTGTCTCTCGTATTCGAAGTCTTGCAGCAGCAATGGCATCAGGTTTGTGCAGAAAGTGGGGTGGAGGTTACGCATGATACAGAGTTGACCTCCACCCCGCGCGCCGATCGCATGGCTTTCAGCGCGCCACCCTCTCCACGAGGAAGAGGGAGAAGAAGCGTGTCTCCCCAGTTGTCGCGCATCGATTCCATCTCGCATTGTCCCCTGCTGTTTCATTTCACCCGCCTCAGCATCGGCCGCTCCCCTTCGAGTGCGGCTTTCACATGCGCCCGCGCGCGCGCGAGGCGTGACATCACCGTGCCGATCGGCACGCCTTGAATGTCGGCGACGTCGCGGTAGCTCAGGCCTTCCAGCACCACCAGCAGCAGCACCGCGCGCTGGTCTTCCGCCAGCGTCGCGAGCGCGCGGGAAATATCGCGGCCTTCCGCCTCGGTGCCGGAGGCGTCGGCGGTGGTGTCGTGCAGTTCCATCATCGCCGGCTGCCGCGCCAGTGAGCGGCGGCGGTTGCGGTTCAGGTTGGTCAGGATCGTGTAGAGCCAGGCGCGCAGGTCGCCGCCGAGGAAGAGCTTCTCGGAGCGCAGCGCCCGCACCAGCGTATCCTGCACCAGGTCGTCCGCGATGTCGGCGTCCCGCGCCAGCGCCCGCGCGTAACGCCGCAGGGCCGGAATCATGGTCTCGACGCTGTGGCGGAAATCGTTGCTCATTCAGTTCGTCCGGTCCGGCGGCTCACAGGCCGTTCTACCCTGAAAAACACCGAAAACGCGGGAGTATTCCGCCGTTTCTGCCCGTTATGGTTAGGGGCCATGCGCCGCTTGTCCGGCTTGAACGGCTATGGCGCCTATGTCATGAGGGGCCTCCTTTCCTTCGGCAATCTGGACGTGAATTCATGGCTGAAAATATGGGCCTGATGCGCGGCAAGCGCGGCGTGATCCTCGGCGTGGCGAACAACCGCTCAATCGCCTACGGGATCGCGAAATCGTGCCGCGATCAGGGCGCGGAACTCGCGTTCACCTGGCAGGGCGATGCGCTGAAAAAGCGAGTCGAGCCGCTGGCGAAAGAGCTCGGCGCGATCACCCTCGGCCATTGCGACGTCACCGATGCTGCGAGCATCGACGCGGTGTTCGCCGAGGTGAAGAAGCAGTGGGGCAAGATCGACTTCGTCGTCCACGCCATCGCCTTCGCCGACAAGGACCAGCTCGACGGCCGCTATCTGGAAACCACGCAGGAGAACTTCACCAACTCCATGCTGATCTCGTGCTACTCGCTGACCGCGATTACCCAGCGCGCCGAACACCTGATGACCGACGGCGGTTCGATCCTGACGCTGTCCTATTACGGCGCCGAGAAGTGGATGCCGCATTACAACGTGATGGGCGTCGCCAAGGCTGCGCTCGAGGCGAGCGTGCGCTATCTCGCGGCCGATCTCGGCGAGAAGAACATCCGCGTCAACGCCATCTCGGCCGGACCGATCAAGACGCTGGCCGCATCCGGCATCGGCGACTTCCGTTACATCCTGAAGTGGAACGAGGCCAACGCGCCGCTGCGCCGGAACGTGACGCAGGAGGAGGTCGGCGACAGCGCGATGTATCTGTTGTCCGACCTGTCGCGCGGCGTGACCGGTGAAGTGCACCATGTGGACTCCGGCTATCACGTCACCGGCATGAAGCGCCCCGAGGCGCCGGATATTTCGCTGGGTGGGAAGGAATAGCGTTACCTAAAACGCGCGGCGTCATCCTGAGGTGCGAGCGACGTTCGTCGCGAGCCTCGAAGGATGACATGTCCGGTTTCTGGTCGTGCCGCCATCCTTCGAGGCTCGCCGCAAGAACGGCTCGAACCTCAGGATGACGGCCAAGAGCAAAAGAGCATCGATGCCATCTCCCACCGTTTACTTCGTCCGTCACGGCCAGACCGAATGGAATGCCGCGGGCCGCTTTCAGGGCACGCAGGACATTCCACTCAACGATCTCGGCAAGGAGCAAGCAATCCGCTCCGGCGAATTGCTGACCGATATCCTCGCCCGCGATTCCCACAACCCCGCGAAAGTCCCGTTCGTGTCGTCGCCGCTCGGGCGCGCGCGCAACACGATGGAGTTGCTGCGCGGTGTGCTTGGCGTGCCGCCGCATGACTATGAGCTCGACGATCGCCTGCGCGAGATCGGCTACGGCCACTGGGAAGGCTCGACCTTGCCGCAGATGGAACTGTCGCATCCCGAAGTCTTCGCGGAGCGCCAGATCGACAAGTGGGGCGTGCCGCCGCCGGGCGGCGAGAGCTACGCATCTGTGACCATCCGCATGCGCGACTGGTACGACTCGCTGATTCAGGACACCGTGGCGGTGTCGCATGGCGGGTCGATGCGGGCGCTGCTGGTGGCGCTCGATGTCGAGACGCCGGTCGGCGCGGCGGAGCTGACCGTGGAGCAGGGCGTGGTCTATGTTTTCGCCGACGGGCAGGTGACGAAGCATAGTTAATGCTTCGTTAACGCGGCACTTTAAGTGTCTCAGATTTGACCCTAACGGGCCCGCGCGTTACGACTTTACGTCAATTTCGGCGAATAGGGGCCCAGCGGCCCGTCGGGTAATTTCCTATGTCCTTCAACACCTTCGGCCACATGTTTCGCGTGACGACCTTCGGCGAAAGCCATGGGCCTGCGCTGGGCTGCGTGGTCGACGGCTGCCCGCCGCAGATTCCGCTGACGGTTGAAGAGATTCAACTGGATCTTGATCGCCGCCGCCCCGGCCAGTCGCGGTTCACGACCCAGCGGCAGGAAGCCGACCAGGTGAAGATCCTGTCCGGCGTAATGGACACCGACAAGGGACAGGTCACCACCGGCACCCCGATCGCGCTGATGATCGAAAACACCGACCAGCGCTCGAAGGACTATTCCGAGATCAAGGACAAGTTTCGTCCCGGTCATGCCGACTTCACCTATGAAGCGAAGTACGGCCTGCGCGATTATCGCGGCGGCGGGCGCTCCAGCGCGCGCGAGACCGCGGCACGCGTTGCCGCCGGCGCCGTCGCGCGGAAGATCATTCCCGATGTGCGTGTGCGCGGCGCGCTGGTGCAGATGGGTCCGCACAAGATCGATCGCGCGGCGTGGGACTGGGATGAGGTCGGCCGCAATCCGTTCTTCTGTCCCGACAAGGCGAAGGCCGAATTCTTCGCCGAGTATCTCGACGACATCCGCAAGCGCGGTTCATCCATCGGCGCGGTGATCGAGGTTGTTGCCGAAGGCGTGCCGGCCGGATTGGGCGCACCGATTTACGGCAAGCTCGACAGCGACCTCGCGCTGGCGCTGATGAGCATCAATGCGGTGAAGGGTGTTGAGATCGGCGCGGGTTTTGGCGCGGCTGAATTACATGGTGAAGAAAACGCCGACGAGATGCGCATGGGCAATAACGGTCCGGTGTTTCTGTCGAACCATGCCGGCGGCATTCTCGGCGGCATCTCCACCGGGCAGCCGGTGGTGGCGCGCTTCGCGGTGAAGCCGACGTCATCGATCTTGACCCCACGCCGCACCATCGACAAGTCCGGCGCGGATACTGACATCATGACCAAGGGCCGTCACGATCCCTGCGTCGGGATTCGCGCGGTGCCGGTTGGCGAGGCGATGATGGCCTGCGTGATCGCCGATCATCTGCTGCGCCATCGCGGTCAGGTCGGCGGCTAGCTGCCGGTCTTCCGCGGCTTTTTCTTTGGGGCCGGTGCTTCCGCCTGCTTCAGCCCTTCCGATGCGTTGCGCATCACCTCGTAACCCAGCATCGTGAAGCGGATCAGAAATCGCAATTCGTCGTCGGAATATTTCGACCACGCCTTGTGGATCGACTGCTGCAAGGATTCATAGAACTTCCCGATCTTCGCCTCGCTCTCCGGAACGACCGTGATAAAAACCTTGCGGCGGTCGCTGTCGTCGCGCTCGCGGCGCACGAGACCCGCCTTCTCAAGGCGATCGATGACGCCCGTGATCGCCCCCGTGGTCAGACCGGTCACCTCGGCCAGCCGCCCCGCCGTCACCCGGCTTTCCAGATTCAAAAAGTCCATGCATTCCAGATCGGAGCTGCTGATCCCGACGCGGCTCGCGACGGTCTGACTGAAAATGACGCCCATGGCGGACGACCGCCGGGCGGCGTGTTCCAGTTCCTGTATCAGCGCGGCGCGCGCCTTCGATCTTGACAAGGCGGATCCTTTATCTTAGCCAGAGAATATCTCAGAGACTAAGATAATTAGTCTCCGTACCTTTTTAGCACTGTGGCAACCGTCGGAGCAAGGCATGATGATCAGACGCACGCGCAAGGCTATCATCATCGGAGCCGGAATCGCCGGCCCCGCCACCGCGATGTTTCTCCGCTCCGCGGGTTTCGAATCCCAGATCTTCGAGGCATGGCCGCGCGCCACGGGAATCGGCGGCGGTTTGCAGATCGCGCCCAACGGCATGCATGTGCTGGATGAACTCGGCCTTGCCGATGAAATGGTGCGCATCGGCTCGGTCTCCGAATCGATGCTGTTCACCAATCAGAACGGCCGCCTGCTCGGCAGCATCAACCGGGACATGCTTGAGCGCTTCGGGCAGCCGGCGGTGAATGTCTCGCGGGCGGCGTTGAACGACGCAATCATGGCGCAGGTTCGCTGGGCCGGAATCGAGGTTGGTTTCGGCAAGCGGCTGGTCAGGATCGAGGATCTGCCCGACCGGCCGATCACCGCGTATTTCGCCGACGGCACTACCGCCGAAGGCGATCTGCTGATCGGCGCGGATGGTGTTCACTCCATCGTGCGCGCGCATGTGAATCCCGGCGGGCCGGTGCCGTTCGATACCGGACTGGTGGGCTTTGGCGGCTTCATTCCGAGATCGGTGCTTGAGAAGGCCAAGGCCGGCCCGCATGTCATGATGACGCTCGGGCAACGCGGCTCGTTCGGTTACGGCTATTGCAGCCACGACGAAGAGGACGGCGCGATGTGGTGGGACACCCAGTCCTCCAACGGTCTGGATGCCGGCGCCTTCCGCGCGATGAGCCAGGAGCAGATCAAGCAGCACATCCGCGCGTTTCATGCCGGGTGGCACGATCCGATCCCGGAGATCATCGATCACGCGCGGGATATCATCGTCACCGACACGCTCGACATCGCAACGCTGCCGCAATGGTCGCGCGGGCGGGTGGTGCTGATCGGCGATGCCGCGCATGCCACCACGCCGCATGCCGGTCAGGGCGCATCGGTCGCGCTGGAAGATGCGCTCCGGCTGTCGCGCCTGTTGCGCAGGGGCGACGAGTATGGCGTGACATTCGCGAAGTTCGAGGCTGAGCGCCGGCCGCGGGCGGAGCGGATCGTCGCCGCGGCGCGCCGTAACGGCGGCAGCAAGGGCGACATGAGCCGCGCCGGCGCGCTGGTGCGTGACATCGCCATCAAGCTGCTGCTGCCGGTGTTCGCGCACAGACAGGACTGGATGTATCAGTACAACCCGCGCGTTCTCTAGCGGCGGAGGGAATGCACCGGACAGGCGGCGGATATTCCGGCTTGTTGCCGCGAAATAATTGGGCTGGACGGAGGAAATAAGCCGGGCCTGCGGCGTTGATATTTGGCCAGTATTGCCGCTGCCGATGGACACGGGTCATGGACACGCGTGCCGGCTCGAGCCTAACGCCGTTTTCAGTGGAGGTTGTCACTCGCGCCGAACTGGAATCCTGCGCGGCGTGGCGCTTGATGTTTGCCGGCCAGCGCAAGGATCATCGCTACTACGAGATCGTTGAGGACACCCTTCGCGAAGGCTTCGACTACCGGTATTTCGCGATCCGCGACGCGGCCGGCATGATCCGCGCCGTCCAGCCGTTCTTCCTGATCGACCAGGATATCCTTGAGGGGATCAAGCCCGAACGGCGGCGCTGGGCGTCGTTCATCCGCCGGTTCTGGCCGCGATTTCTCAAGATGCGGGCTCTGATGGTCGGGTGTGCGGCGGGCGAGGGCCACCTTGCCCATGCTGACGATCTGTCTGCGTCGGTGGTCGCGGAGGTGCTGGCTCACGGCACCATGACGCACGCGAAAATGCTCGGCGCAGGCCTCGTTCTCCTGAAGGAGTTTCCCGCCGCGGAACGCGGCGCCCTCGCATGCTTCATGAAAACCGGCTTCTGCCGCGTGCCAAGCATGCCGATGACCGTGCTCAACATCGACTATGACAGCTTCGATACTTATGCCTTGAAAGCTATGAGCGGCAACGCACGCAGGCACTTTCGCAAGAACCTCAGGGCCACCGAAGGCAAGCGTTTGCGGATGACCGTCGCCAGCGACGTCGCCGGTCTGCTCGACGATATCTATCCGCTCTATCTGCAGGTGTATCACCGCTCCAGTCTGCATTTCGAGAAACTGACCCGGGACTACTTCCGCCTGCTTGGCGAGCGAATGAAGGACAAGGTTGTCTTCCATCTCTGGCACCGGGGAAACCGGCCGGTGGCTTTCAGCCTCTCCATGGTGCAGGGCGACCGGCTCGTCTCGGAGTACCTCGGTTTCGATTATGCGGTCGCGCTGGAGCTGCATCTCTATCATTACGTGGTCCGGGACTTGATCTCCTGGGGCATCGAACACGGTTACAAAAGCTTCGGCAGCAGCGGCCTCAACTACGATCCGAAGCTGCATTTTGGGCACCGGCTCGATCCGATCGACCTTTACGCCCGTCATGTTTCGCCGCTGGTCAACGCCGTGTTCAGGGCGACCCTGCCGTGGCTGCTGCCGGTGCGCTACGACCAGACGCTGAAGAAATTCCCGAACTATCGCGACCTGTGGTGAGCGCGGCCGGTCGCCGGCCTTGACCGGAGACCGCCCGCCGTCGCAAAACGGGGTTCATGCAAGCCAACAGCCTTCAAAGTTTGATCGACTGGCTGGTCGGCGGGGCGCGGTCGGCGTCGCGCGTGGATCAGTTCATGTTGGAAACCTGCGAGCGCGTGGTCGCTTGCGGCATTCCGCTCTGGCGTGTCGGCGTCTTTGTCCGCACGCTTCATCCCAACATGCTCGGCCGCAACTTCGTCTGGCGCAAGGGCGAGGGCGTTGTTATGGGCGCCATGGCCCACGGCGAGCAGGAATCGGACCAGTACCTCTCAAGTCCGCTGGCGATTGTGTTCGAGCAGGGACAGGAAGTGCGCAAACGGCTGTTGGACGCGGGCGCTGGCAATGTGCCGTTCTTCGCCGAGATCCGCGGTGAGGGTGCGACCGACTACATCGCACTTCCGCTCCTGATGTCGGATGGAACGATTCATGCGGTGAGCTGGATCACGCAGCATCCGGGCGGTTTCTCCGAGGCTCAACTCGCCGATCTTCGCCTGATGATGCCGCACCTGACGCGCATGATCGAAATCTGGCTGCTGCGGCGGACCGCAGCCGGGCTGCTCGACAATTATGTCGGCGCGCGCGCCGGCGCGCGCATTCTCGCGGGGCAAATTCGCCGCGGCCATACCGAGACCATGCATGCCGCGATCTGGCTGTCGGATCTGCGCGGCTTCACGCCGCTGTCGGACCGGCTGTCGTCCGAAGCCGTGGTCGATGTTCTCAACACCTACTTCGACTGTCAGGTACCTGCGATCCTGAACCACGGCGGCGAAGTCCTGAAGTTCATGGGTGACGGCCTGCTCGCGGTGTTTCCCATCACCGGCAAGGAGGGTGATACCGAAACGGTCTGCAAGCGCGTGCTTGAAGCGGCGCGGGAGTGCAGCGCCAATGTGGCGGCGATGACTTACGCCTACGAGTCCGAGACGTTGCGCGACTTCCGGTTCGGCCTCGCGCTGCATATCGGCAAGGTTCTGTACGGCAATATCGGCGGCGGCGACCGGCTCGATTTCACCTGCATCGGTCCTGCGGTGAATCTCGCCGCGCGCATCGAGAAGATGACCAGCCGACTCAACCGCACCGTGCTGGCGTCCACCGTGTTCGCCAGCCATGTCGATGCCGGCTGGACTGATCTGGGCCTGTTCTCGGTGGCGGGCTTTGCCGCGCCTGAGCGAGTCTACGGCCTGCCGGATGATGCCGCATTGATGAACGGCTCGCCAGCGTCTGCGGCCAGCGCCTCATCTCCGTAAATTTAACCGTCGTTCATGGAAATAACATCCTGCGCGAAGCGTTATCGGTTAGGGGCGCGCTCAGGTAGGAGTGAGCCATGTTCAGAAAACTCATGATCGGTGTTGCCACAGTTGCGGCGATTGCTGTGTTTGCGCCGCTTGATGCCGTCGCGCGCGGCGGTCACGGCGGCGGTCACGGTGGCGGTCACGGCGGCGGCTTCCATGGCGGCGGAGGATTTGGCGGTGGCGGCGGATTCCGCGGCGCGGCTTTCTCTGGCGGCGGTGGTTTCCGCGGGCCTGCTTTCTCTGGCGGCGGATTCAGAGGCGGCAGTTTCGCCGCCATGCGCGGTAGCGGATTCGGCGGACCGCGGTTCGCCGTGGCACCAGGTGCCGCCAGATTTGCGGCGATGCCGGGCGGAGGCGCCCGCTTTGCCAATGCCGGTTTCCGTCATGGCAGATTTGGCCACCACCATCACCGCCGCTTCGTACCGTTCGGGGTCGGGTTCGGCTTCCCGTACTACTACAACAACTATTACTACGACAATTATTACGCCGGTTATGACGAGGGCTGTTATCAACTGACGCAGGTGCCGACGCCTTATGGCTGGACCTGGCGCCGGGTCTATGTCTGCGGCTGACGCTGCGAGACGACACTGAGATGAACGGAGTGGACGTCAGTCGTCCACTCCCGGTGGAAGGCTTTCGGAATACCGAACCTTTCCCGCGATCTCACATCGGCCAATGCCGAGATCGGCCAGTGCTTGGTCGCTGAATGTCATCAGTTCGGCGGCGGCTTCGGCTTCGCGCCGCTTGCGCTGATACGCAGACCAGAGGTCGCGCAACGCGCCAATGTACCATCCGCTGTCCGGCCGACTGATATTCGTGATGAGATTGCTCATGACGCCCTCGCTTGCCGAGCGCGCTCGCGTGAGGGCTTGTCCATTGCTTTCGGAGCCGGGTGCTTCACAGCAATGCGGCAAAGCTTGATGACGCCCGCCACCAGCCAGACCAATGCGGCCCTGATGGCCTTTGCACGCTCGGCCTGTGCCTGCCGGGCAATCCTTGTCTTGAGTGCTGCATAGTCCAGGGGCGACAGCGACGCTCTGTCGAACGAGCCAATATCGAAGCGATCGGTCTTCATCGAAGTCTCCTGCGACGGCCCGGTGGGGCGTTGCGATGGGAAGCTTTACGCCGGACCTGTCATCATATAAAATGAATAATACTGATATTTATGATCTTCAGGAGAGATGTATGGATTTGGCCGCGCTTCGGATATTTTCAGCCGTTGTCCACGAAGGCGGCATAACGCGCGCCGCGGAGCGGCTGCATCGCGTGCAGTCCAACGTCACCACGCGGATTCGCCAGCTTGAAGACGAACTCGGCGTCGAGCTTTTCATTCGCGAGGGCAAACGGCTGCACCTGGCTCCGGCGGGACAGGTGCTGCTCGGCTACACGGATCGGCTGCTGGCGCTGGCGGACGAGGCGCGCATGGCGGTGCAGGACCCGCGGCCGCGCGGTGTGCTGCGCCTCGGCGCGATGGAAAGCACGGCGTCGGTGCGGTTGCCGGAAACGCTCAACGAGTATCATCGGCTGTATCCGGATGTGACGCTGGAATTGCGCACCGGCAATCCGCCGACACTCGCCGCCGCCATCCTCGCCGGCGAACTCGATACGGCTCTGGTCGCGGAGCCGATCGCCGACGCGCCGTTTGAGAAAGTATCGGTGTTCGACGAGGAGCCGGTGATCGTGTCGTCGGCCACGCAGCCGCGGCTCGACCGCAACGGCGAACTGCCGCGCACCATGATTACCTTCGAGCACGGCTGTCCGCACCGCAAGCGGCTGGAGACGTGGTACGAGCGCCGCGGGCAAATGCCGGAGCGGATCATCGAACTCGGCTCCTATCATGCCATGCTCGGCTGCGTCGCGGCCGGCATGGGCATCGCGCTGCTGCCGCGCAGTGTGCTTGCGACATTCCCGGAAAACATGCGCCTGAAGGTGCACAAGCTGCCGCCCGGCGAGAACCGGGTCGAAACGGTGATGATCTGGCGCAAGGGAGCCGGTTCGCCGAACATCATGGCGCTTGAGAAGCTGCTGTCCGGCCGCCGCAAATGAAAACGGCGGCTGAGGCCAGCCGCCGTTTCGGATGTGATGGGGCGACGTTTAAGCCGCGCGCACCGTAGTCAGGAATTTCTCGACTTCGATCTTGAGGCGGCTGCTGTCGCTGGACAGCACCTGCGCTGACGACAGCACCTGACCGGAGGCTGCTCCGGTCTCACCGGCGCCGCGGCTCACATTGGTGATGCTGGTGGCGACCTCGCCGCTCAGTGCCGCGGCCTGCTGCACGTTGCGGGCGATCTCCTGCGTCGCCGCGCCCTGTTCTTCCACCGCTGCGGCAATGGTCGAGGAGATTTCCGAGATCAGGGTGATGGTCTTGCCGATCTCCTTGATGGTTGCGACCGATTCCTGGGTCGCGGTCTGCATGCCCGCGACCTGGGCGCTGATCTCGTCGGTGGCCTTGGCGGTCTGCGCGGCGCGGGCCTTCACTTCGGAGGCGACCACGGCGAAGCCGCGGCCGGCGTCGCCCGCACGGGCGGCCTCGATGGTGGCGTTGAGCGCGAGCAGGTTGGTC
>Ga0307490_1000038_pt1 | contig 30042 bp, 23 predicted proteins | sample SI3UmetaG_FD_202118 | JGI IMG/M metagenome (GOLD analysis project Ga0307490, IMG submission 202118) | Sea-ice brine microbial communities from Beaufort Sea near Barrow, Alaska, United States - SI3U | ecosystem: Environmental > Aquatic > Marine > Coastal | place: USA: Alaska | collected 2017-05-06
GTGCATATCGGACGCAATACGGTCTTCACGCTTCGACGGGGATTTTGTTCAATCACGAAAGCCCGCAGCGTCCTCTTTCGGTTGTGTCGCAGAAAATTGCCTATGCTGCGGCCGCAATCTCGGTCGGCTTGACCCATACATCCGAGACTGACGAACGAGGTCAGCCGATACTGCGCGATGGAAAAATCGCATTGGGAGATCTGAGCGTTCGGCGTGATTTTGGCTTTGCAGGTGACTACGTGGAGGCGATGCGGTTAATCGTCCAACACCATACGGCGGATGACTACGTTATCGGCACTGGTGAAGACCACTCGATCGAAGAATTTTGCAACGAGGCATTCAGCTTGGTTGGCCACAAATGGACGGACCATGTCAGTGTCGATCCAGGTCTGCTGCGAAAAGTCGACAGTCACTATACGCACGCTAACGCTGCTAAGATTCGCTCCGTGCTGAACTGGCGGCCAAAGATCGGTTTTCGCGAACTTGTTTCCATAATGGTCAAGGCGCAGATCAATTTCATCCAGAGCAACGCGCCACTGAGCGGAGAGCCCATTATAGGTCACCGCAGCGTTGAATGCTGATGCGGGTTCTGCACGCCTACAAAGTTTATCTACCGGGCGCTTATGGCGGCATTCCCTCTGTCATAGCGATGCTGGCAAGACTCTCGCGATCGGATTTTACAACAGAGATCCTTGTTGCACGGGAGTGCGGCTTCGCACGCAAATATAGTTTCGAAGGAGTGGAAGTTGAGGCCGTCTCATCCATCGGGATGGCTATGTCGACGCCGCTGGCTCCAGCTTACCCGTTCAGGTTCGTCAAGCGGGCAAAGGCCTCTGACATTGTCGTTCACCATGCTCCCTTTCCGTTAACGGATTTGGGAGTTTTGCTGATGCCAAAAGAGCCGGTTCTTATCGTTCACTGGCATGCGGAAGTGATCGGTCGTCTTCGTCTGATGCGACTGTTAAAGCCGTTCATCCGCCACTCACTGAAGCGCGCGGATACGATTGTGGTTTCCGATCAGGCTATCGTCGAGAAATCCCCCTTTTTGAAGGATTTTTCCGACAAGTGCGTCGTTATTCCTTATGGATGCGACGTAACGTACTGGGGGGAATTGAGTTCAGCGCAGCGAGAAGTCGTCGATAGCTTGCAAAAGCAACACCCGAGGCTTGTGGTCGCGGTCGGCAGGCTCGTCAGTTACAAGGGTTATGAGGTCTTTCTGCGCGCAATGCAGAACGTCGATGCTTACGCGGTTATAATTGGGGAAGGTCAGCTCAAGGCCGATCTCAACAGACTTGCGGCAGAACTCGACATTCTTGATCGGGTGAAATTTCTGGGCGTCCTTCATCCGCACGAAGTTAAACAGTACATTCATGCTGCCAAGGTGCTGGCATTCCCCTCAGTGACGGAAGCCGAGGCGTTTGGGATCGTTCAACTGGAAGCGATGGCTGCCGGCAAACCCGTCGTGAACACAAATCTTGCGACGGCAGTGCCGAACGTGGCGCGCGACGGCCGGGAGGGGTTGACCGTTCCGCCAAGCCAGCCGGTCGAATTTGCAGAAGCACTTCGCCGTTTGTTGGATCAGCCTGACTTCGCCGCCCGGCTAGGCGCAGCGGGAAAAGAACGCGCTTATGCTGAATTCAGCCAGCCGTTGTTTTTGTCGCGCATGCAAGACGTCTATAGAGACGCCGTTCGGCGACGCCGATCGACTCGGTGAGCGATGGCTGGCGAAGTGCTATAAACCGCGGAGCGCGACTCTGTAATGACCATATGTTCTTCAGCGGCTGAACAAATTTCTGAGATAAGTTGTTAATGATGGCTGATCTCTTACGAAGAAGCGCACGGCTGCATCTCGCGATGCGCGATGTTCTCGATGGTGCGAAGCTATGGCCGTTATGGGGAAAGCTGGGCTGGAACGATATTCTGCAACGTTATCGGCGGTCGTTTCTCGGACCGTTCTGGCTCACTGTCAGCATGGCCGTGATGGTAATCGCGCTCGGTATTGTGTATTCGCAGATATTCAAGACTCCCATAAACGATTTTATGCCGTTCCTTTGTCTGGGTCTGCTTATCTGGAATTTCATCAATACGGTCCTGAACAATGCTGGCGCCTTGTTCACTGGTGCCGAATCCTACGTCAAGCAAATCAGGCTGCCATACTCGATCTACCTGTATCGGTTCATTTGGAGCAATGTCATTGTCTTCGCCCACAATGCCGTCATCTATCTGGGCGTCATGATCTACTACGAGGTCTGGCCGGAAACGTTTCTTTACGCCATTCCGGGGCTTTTGCTTCTGGTGCTTAACGGCGCTCTCGCTAGCCTGTACATTGGCATTATCTCGGCGAGGTTCCGCGATATTCCGCAGATCATCGTGAGCCTTACCCAGATTGCATTCTACGTCACTCCGATCATCTGGAAGCCTGAAATTCTTGGGTCGCGTTCCGCTATCCTGCTGTTCAATCCCTTTCATCATCTGATCGAGATTGTCCGCGGACCATTGTTGGGACAGTTGCCTTCGTTGGAGTCGTATACAGCGGTAGGCATCATTACGGCGGTCAATCTGGCGGCCGCCGCCGCCTTCTTCATTCGCTTCCGGGCACGTATCTCATATTGGGTCTAGGCGATGTCAGAAACAGCTCTCGGCCTTGACAGGGTTTACGTCTCATTCCCGATTTATCAAACCGGATCGCGTTCCCTTAAAAAGAATCTGCTTTCACTTGGCTCCGCGGGGCGGATCGCCCGCGATGCAAACGATCACATCACCATCGATGCACTGCGCAACATCTCGCTGAAGATCGAAACCGGCGACCGTTTGGCGCTGGTCGGTGCGAACGGCGCGGGGAAAACCACGCTGCTCCGCGTCATGGCGGGAATTTACGAACCTATTTCCGGAACCGTGACTGTCGAGGGCCGCATTTCGCCGATGTTCGACATCGGTCTTGGCATGGACATGGATCTCAATGGGTATGATAACATTCGGCTGCGGGGCTTGTTGCTGGGCTTGCCCTCGGCACAGATTGAGAAGCTGATGTCAGAGATCGCCGAGTTCACCGAGCTCGGTGATTACCTCAACATGCCGGTGCGGACTTATTCGTCGGGCATGATCCTACGGTTGACGTTCTCGGTGGCAACAAGTTTTCGGCCGGAAATTCTGTTGATGGACGAATGGATTTTGGCTGGCGACGGGGGTTTTCTTGCCAAAGCGGAAGGGCGCATCAACGCCTTGATCAGCAATGCGAGCATTCTGGTGCTGGCTTCGCACAATCTCAAGGTTTGCCGCAAATGGTGCAACAAGGCGTTGTGGCTCAACAACGGAGAAATACAAGCGTTCGGATCGTCAGCGGATGTCATCGATGCGTTTGAAGCGACTATGAAAGTCTGATTAGCATAAGAATATGCAATGAATTGGGCCTGCGGTTGACTCAATAGTTGCTTTACGACAGAGATGGCCGGCTTCATCCTTGCTCATTTGTTGAGACGAAGCGGACGCATCAGTGACACAATGGTATTAGCTTTTGAAACCAAGCTCCGCGGCAAACGCGTATTTGTGACGGGCCACTCGGGGTTCACTGGGAGCTGGCTTTGTACATGGCTGTCGCGAGCAGGGGTCGAATTGTTCGGCTATTCGCTGCTGCCTGACAGCACTCAGCCACTCTTCAGTTTGATTGGTACCGACGTTCCGGCGGTCTACGACGACATCATGAACTTTGAATCGTTGCATGACGCCATGCAGACGTTTCAGCCGGACATCGTCATTCATCTCGCGGCCCAGCCGCTTGTCCGCCTGTCGTATCGTGAGCCGCGACGAACCTTCGCGGTCAATGCTATGGGGACAGCCAATGTGCTGGAAGCGGCGCGGCTCACACCGTCGGCGTGTGGTGTCGTCTGCATCACGACCGACAAGGTGTACGACAATCGTGAATGGGAATGGGCTTATCGCGAAAATGATCCGCTGGGCGGCAAAGATCCTTACAGCGCATCCAAGGCCGCGGCCGAGATGATTATCAAGGGATATGCGAGCTCATTTTCGGGTTCTGGAAAAGGGCCTTACATCGCAACGGCGAGAGGCGGAAACATTATCGGAGGGGGGGACTGGTCCGAAGACCGGCTCATACCAGATTTTGTGCGCGCTTTGGTCTCAGGCAATCCTTTGACCCTTCGGTTTCCTGATGCCACGCGTCCGTGGCAGCATGTGCTGGCGCTGGTTCAGGGTTACGCGATGCTGGCCGCTGGACTTTTGTCCGACGATCCACGCCCGTTTGCACGTGCATGGAACCTCGGCCCCGCCGATCCTGTTCAGTATTCCGTCAGACAGGTCACGGACCTTCTGGCTACCCATTGGTCGCGGCCTGATCTCAGATATCTTGATGAACCAATGCCTGAAGCGCGTGCTCTCGCACTGGATAGTAGGCTTGCACACAATGCACTGGATTGGCGCTCGCCCTGGACCGTCCCGACCATGATTCAAAAGACGGCAGAATGGTATCGTGCTCACTATGCCAACACGCCGCCGGGTTCAAATCTGCCGGGCTCAATGCATGATTTTACCCTCGGCCAGATCGATGAATGGCGAGACGGCCTGAAACGCATTGAGCTATCCTGAGGTGCGTTATCTCGCTACGGGTGCCACCGACTTCGTTGAACAGCTGGCTCCGTATTTGGTGGTAAAGGACTCTATCTGCGCAAGGCCCGCCGCGACCGCACTTTGAGAGAGAAGCTACAACAATGACAACACTTCGGCGCCGTTCCGCGGCTGCACTGTTTTTTGCGGCCCTGAGCGGAGCAATGATCGCGTTTCTCATTTTCCCCGTTGACATGTTGCTCGGAGCGCAGCGCTATTGGAACAGTATTGCAGGTGACAACGGTACCAGCTTGATTGGCTTCTACGCCCTCGCGCACGATAGATGGTCGTGGCCCGTTCTGTATACTCAACTGAGCAATTTTCCTGGCGGCGCGAATATCTATTACTCCGATGCGATACCGGTGCTCGCGGTTTTTTTTAAAGCGATTTACAAGGTTTCTGGCATTCTCTTTCCTTACTTTGGTCTTTGGCTTCTCCTTTCATACATTCTGATGGCAGTTGCTGCCTTTCTAACCTTGCGTGAATTGAGAGTACCCGTGTTGGCCAGTTGCTTGGCCTCACTTCTGTTTGTTTTGTTGCCGGAATTCATATTCCGCTACGTACACATCGGACTTGTTGCTCAGTTCTTCGTCGTTTTCGCTATCTTATTTTATCTCCGTTTCGTGAGGATATCGTCCCCATCTGAATTGATCTTGGTCTGCGTCGCTGGCGGGATGATCACATGGATCAACCCATACTTGCTTGCGATGAGTTCATCGTTGCTGTTGGCAGGCTTACTTGACGCCTGGTTCCGGGGCCGCATCACAATCAAGGTTGCGGCACTTTGCTGTGGTGTTTTACTAAGTTCCATTCTGTTCTGCGCCTTCTTTGCCGGGCTCATTGAAGGCGGGAGCCTACCTACGACAGGTGGCTTCGGCATCTACTCAATGAATCTGCTATCGCCGATTTTGCCCGAGCGAAGTCTGCTTTCCTTCGGACCTATATTCGCAGATAGCACTGGAGGCCAATACGAAGGTTTCAATTATCTCGGAGCTGGTGTGATTCTGCTTGTATTGATCGCACTCTGTGCTGGCTGGCGGGATATTTCAGGTATCATCAAGGCCAGACCGTTCCTCTTTCTGATCTTGGTTCTTTTTATTCTGTTCTCACTTTCGAACGTAATTTATGCCGGTCCTTATAAGCTGATTTCCATTCCTTTTCATAAGCTCCCCATCATTGATCGAATTACATCGACTTTCCGTTCTAGCGGACGTTTCTTCTGGCCTGTCGCATTCTGCATTCTGTTTGGATCCATCACTATTCTGGCCCGAAGATTTCGGCCGGCTGCAACATTAGCGCTTGTTTTGGCTGCTTTGGTTCTTCAGGCGTTGGATGTGTTTCCGCAAATGAAGGAAGTGGGTCGTGCAGCAAGTCCCAGGATTTCGAGCCAGTCGAGCTTCGAAGAATTAGTGAAGCTAAGTGACGTTGTACTTTTCGAACCTGGTTTTCTGTGTAGCAATCGTCAGGATTTTCAGCCCATTCTTGATATTCAGCTAATCGCCGCTCGGTTGAACCGTCCCTTTGACGGCGCTTACATAAATAGAGGAGATCCGCTGTGCGTTGAGCGGGCGTTTCAATTTGAGCACCAGCCGTTCGGCGCAAATGCCGAGCGCCCATTGCTGATTATGATGAAGCGATCGATATCTCCCGCTCGGGTTCTCGCAGCGACAAGCAGATTGAGGGATGCTGAATGTCGCGATTTGGATGTCGCTTTCGTTTGCGGCAAAGGAGAAATCGCGGCAAAGATCGCAAAGATGGGTACTTCCATAACTGCGCCTACAATACCCTTAGATCAAGTGCTCTCACCCAACATCAATGCGCGACCTTTTCTTGGATATGGGTGGACACCAAACACGGACGGTGATTTTCGATGGGCTGAAGGTAAACATGTGAGTATAGCCGGCATACTTCCTCAACCTATTTGCCGCGACATTGAATTTGCGGTTGAATTGATTCCTCTTTCTTTCACGGATTATTTCACCGATCACGCCAGTGTTAACCTCAATGGTGGCCCCGAGATACCGATGCAATTGTCAGGACGCGGCCGTCAGACCATCAGGGCCGTGATTCCGCTCGCGCATTGCATCGATAAGCTTAATTTACAAATCAGGTTCGATAATCCAAAATCACCGTTTGAGATTGGATTGAATACCGATACCCGACGATTGACGTGGGGTGTCTACAACATCACCATCAAGTGCGCGGTCGGCGCGAAGGAGGGGCTTTCGACCATTCCTGCAGAATGTTTGGCAGAAATGAAAATGGGGAATCCCATCAAGTTTGGTGTTGGCGACGATGGCACCCGCTACCTTGCCACCGGCTGGCACTCCCCGGAGTCATGGGGGGTCTGGGGAAGCGAACTTCCAATTGTGAAAATGAATTTGAAAAAACGAGACTATTTGCTAACGGCGACCGTCGGGGCCTTTCTGCCTCCAGGTCACGAAAAGCGTGATTTCGATGTGAGCGTGAATGGTACTAAGGTGGCGACTTGGGGCTTTACAGCGGAAAAATCTGGTGGGAGCCGGATCGCGAATATTCCAGCGAGCGCTATTACTGAGGATATGCCAACCGAAATATCATTCGTGTCAACCACGCCGCTCATCAGCCCAAAATCTCTTGGACTGAACAGTGCTGATACGCGCAGGATGGGTATCGGGCTTCAGAACATTCTCATAGAGAATGTTGCGAGGCCTTAGAAGTAAAGAAGCCGTGCCGCATCGAGGGTTGATTCATAACGACAGCCGCCACGGCAGCGTTATGAAGGAATGTCGATACAGTCGTGCTTGGCGCATTCGCTGGCTAGAAGAATCTCTTTTAATCGCTTGACGTTTTCTTCCCATGTCAGCCATCGAATCTTGCTAGAATCGGGGCAGCATCCGCTGTCGCGTAAATCCAACCATGACCGAATTGCTTCGGCCAGATCGGCACCCTCACTTCCCTTAAAGTAGGCAGCGAAGTCGCCAGCTACTTCACGAAACACCGGGATATCTCGCGCGATTATGGGGAGGCCGTGTCGGGCAGCTTCGATGAGCGGAAGTCCAAATCCTTCATCATCTGAGGCCGCGATTAGGCAGACGCATACGGCGTAAATCTTTTCAAGATACTCGTCGCTAACACTATCCAGCCAGATCAAGCGGCGACCACGTTCCGGATGGTTCTTCAATCGCTTTATAATGAGTGGAATGTTGCGTGCTTCATTGTCCGGCAAGCCCTTCCACCCCCTAGCACCGACAACTACCAATTTGACGTCTATGCCCCCTTGCCAAAGTTCCTCGAACGCATCCAAGGTCTGAAGATGACCCTTTCGAGGCTCGATCGTTCCAACCATCAGAAAACATTTGCTGCTCGTGATGCTGTCGAGCGTTGTTGCGGCATCGTCAGGCAGTCCTAAGGTGGGCGAGGATGCATCGATGTCTCCGCCCAACGGGCAGGAGACGACGGCAAGCTGGCTTGACGTCGATATTTTGTGAGAAATCAGCCATTTTTGGGTTTCGACCGCCACGGATTCCGATATGCAAACCAAGGCATCCGCGACACGCGCAATTGTCGATAGCCACTCGGCGTGAATCGGCTCAGCGAATGTTGGGAAGCGGTGAGGTAACGTTAAAGGAAGAATGTCGTACACGGTAAAGTAAATCCTTATACCTCGGGCGCGCCATTCATCATAAAGCCCCAACCTCGCCGCTCCAATGACTCCTGCTGTAAAGAAGTCGGCTCCTAGAAAGACATCGCCTTCGCCGACTTCGATGGGCTCGTCTGAGAGCATGTCTTGCGCGAGCCCAAAAATTCCAAGCATGTAGTTTCGTGCATAAAGATAGCGCCATGTACCAAAGTCGTTGTGGAGCCAAATCGGTTCGATCCGATAACCCAGGGGCGGAGATTTCAGCAATTCTATCAATTGGGCTCTCACCACCCTTTGAATGCCAGTTCTGAAGTCGTTATTCACGATAACAGAGATGTCGACGAAGAGTCTCTTCGCGGCGCGCTTAATTGGCGTGTGTCGTCGCAATTCACGAGAGTGGTCGAGGATTTTCTCAGTATCTGAAGTTTGCAAGGTATTGCTTCGCGCGTATTCGACCAGCAAAGGGAAGCTGTCGACGATCCGGTTCGTACTCGCAAACTTCTCGATTGCATTGAAATATTTCTTTGCTACTAGGCCCGGCGCATAACACTCCTCAATTAGCTTCTGTCCCGCCTGGCCAACTTTGGAGCGAAGGCTCTCATTGCTCCAAAGATCATTCAATGCGTTTGTAAGATCATCGTCGCTGAAGTTATCCTGCAAGCAAATAGTCGCTCTATGGGGCAACTCTGCCATCGATCCATGCGCGTTAATGATTGTTGGAATGCCGTGCGCCAGACAGTCAAGTACGGCTGCCGAGGTTTCGCCTCGCGACTGCGCTCGCAATTGCACGGCTATATCGGCCGCCTGAAGGTAGTCTTCATAGGTTTCCGACGGCACGAATCCAGTGATTTGAACGCGCCCGCTTGTCAAGAGAGAGCGTATGTTTCTTTGCAATTCTTCGCCATAGGCTCCTTCGGAGATACCGCCCACGAAAACGAGATAGCACTCGGCGTTGTCTGCCAGGGACGACGCTAGCCATGCGTTGAGCAAGCGATCATTAAGTTTGGTGCTCTGGGCAAAACCAAATGAGCAAACCAAAAAGGCATTTTGCGGCAGACCAAGCTTGATGCGTGCAATCTCTCGTCCGGTAGCGCTATTGGGTGATTTGGCTAGCGGGAGAACCTTCCAGTCATTTGCATCGTAGGATGGATAAAATTCTGCGCAAAGTTTACGAGCGTGCTCGTTGTGGACAATGATGCCTTGGGCATTGTCAAGCACGGAGAAATTAGTTGGATAATTCCAGGTTGCTCCCAATCTGTTTTCCAAAGTCAAGAGTAATTTAATCGCTGAGTATCCATGTGAATGAACCAATCTGGTGGTCCAGAAGTTCGTCCAGCCACCGTGCGTTTGTAGGTACTCAACAACATTACCAAGATAAAAGTCATGAAGCACGACCACACCTGGAATCTTCTCCAGTAGAGGGAACATGTGACCGTGAAAATTAGAATTTCCAAAGTGATAAAGGATGCGATCATACCGATGCGCATTCCGTTCAAACCAAGCAACATCTCGCACAGAGCAATTGGCCAGGATCCAGTCGTCGCTCACGGCGCCTTGTGATGAAATAACGTCGATCTGGTAATATTCTGAAAGACTGGGGAGAAACTGTGCGCTGAAGTCAGCGATCCCGCTTTGTACTGGCGGCAAAGGTGACAAATAAGCCAACCTCGGCTTGGAACTGTCCGTTTGCAGTTCGAGCGAATCGGATTCACCGACACATTTGGTTGCATGAAGAAGCCTGTTATAGACAAGCTTCACATCATAGGGCTGTGGAATGTGTTCGACTTTACCACTCCACCGCGGAGGAGTGATCGCCGTCATAAACGGCCTCATCGGATCGGCTGCGGCCTGAAGCCGTTGCCTCAGAGGCGGCGCCAACACGAGTATTGCTTTTGTCAGACCGAGGAGCCGGGGACGGGATCGGATAACGTCGAAAAGCCGGTTGACTGCGCGTCGGACTATACGACGCGGGCGCGAGTCCGACTTAAGCATAATCCACGCGCGCGCACCAGCTGTCATCCAGCGAGCGGTGCGGCGAATGCCTCGCATAGGAGCGGTCAACCGCCACGAGGAAGAGGTATAAATCGCTCGCATTCGCGCATTACTTTCGATCAAATCTTCCTCCAGGGAGGCCGCCCACGAGACGTTTCTGGCCAAAGCCTGTGAGAGGTCCGCCGAGCGTGAATGCTCTGTAGCTAGCTCGCGGTCCCGCGCAGCGACCTTTTCCTCAAGCTGTTTTGCATCCGCTTCAAGCGCTTTTGCCCAAACGTCCGTTTTGGTGAGTTGGTCTCTCATCTGCGACAACTCGGAATCGCGCTTGGTTAGAAAGTCATTTCTCAACGCAACTTCATTCGCTAGTGCCTTACGGGTAGTTGCAAGCGCACTCGTCGTCAGGCTCAGCTCTTCTTTCAGGGCAGTAGCTTCACTCTGGTATACCTGCAGAAGTTTTGAAAGCCTTGCAGCCTCTTCCCTTTGCGCCGCACCAGTTGTTTCAAGAGACGCGATATGACTATAAAGCTGGGAATACTTGTGTTGGAAAACTTGAACAATGCTTGAGACGCCTGCGGGCGCAGTAGTTGATTGAAGCCGCCCCTCATTCTTTGCTAGCGTTTTCTCCAGCTCTGCAAAGCTCCATTTTTCTTTCGGTAGTTGGAGCATTTTCCAAACGGAGCGCCTATAGGGTTCAGGCAGTGCATCAGGATCAAGCCATGGCGATCGCGGGGCAGGGTTCGCTGCCTCGCCACAAACAACCTCCCTCAAGAAAATTAGGAAAGCGAGAAAGACATCGTTTGGCCAATCGATGTCCTCGCGGCTTTTGGTGATTGCGCCATAGTCAATAAGGGATACTCGTCCTTCAGTGTCGATCAGGACATTCCAGGTGCGAACATCGTTGTGATAAAGATCGTGTGCTTCAAGCTTTACAAGCTGTTGAAGAATGTCTCGCAAGACCTTGTGTGGATCATAGTCTGTCGCACATTTTGCCAGCTTTCGGTCGAGACTTTCGCCGGGTAGGCTTTCTCGCAAGAGCCATGCGTCTGTCGAATTCTTGCCGAATTCTATTAGCTTCGGAAGGTCCATACCTCTTGGTGGCGTACGCAGAAACTCGATCTCGTTTCGCCATTCATTGTCGTTGTAGTGCCCGCGCACGGCATGATCGAGACGGAATTGCTTTATGAGCAACCCATTACCGAAGAAGAAGCGCCGCGTGCCTTCGTGTGTGTCACCGGCCGATTCGTTGGAGGCCGTCGTCCAGCGGTCGAATACTCCCGCGGCCTTGCCAAAAAACCAACACTCGTTGCTTGCGAAATAGAGAGGTCGCTGAATCTGAGATAGGTGGGTTTCGATCTGGGAGACTTCATGAACAAACGCGAAATCTTCGAGCTGTTGTCGAGGCGATGCGGGTTGCGATGGGCCCCAATATAGGGGCTCTTCCGCAAGACCGAGTTCGAATAAACATGCGAGTGTTTTTCGCGCCAATCCGCGATATATTTCTCTGACGTGTTCAAAACCTTTCTCGTAGATGAGGTGATGGAAAACGCTTAATCCAAGAACGAGGTCGCATTCGCCCATTTTAAGTTCTGCGAGGGTATCGTCGATGGTTTTTGTTTCGAAAATGCTTATGGCATCTCCGCGCTCGTCGGCGAGCGCCTGGCAAACGGCGATGTTTGCATTCAGAAAGTCAATCCCGTGCACTACAGCGCCGTGAGAGGCGAGGTGGTGGCTGAAATATCCTTGGGAGCAGCCTAGATCAAGCACGCGAATGGGCCGATTGAGCATCGCTTTGAGCGCATCGTGAGCGGCTAATATATGCGCAAGACGATCGTCGGACGATCGCGAGACTTTGATCGACAGTTCTGGATGTCCAAAAATGGGTTGATAGATTTCGGGGAGTTCGGCCACGAGAATCGGGAGAGGTTTGTTCTTTTTTTTCTCAGAATCAGGATGCATCGCTATCGTCAATCAGGTCAAACCGGTTCGCTGGATATTACAGAAGCATGCGTGCCGTTGCAGGTTCATCTCAAACTAATCGCCGGTTCAGGAAAGTTTCTGTAGAGTTGCCCGATTGCTTCTGCACTATGCTGCCAATTGAACCTTCGCGATCGCGCTATTCTGAGTTCACGATCGCCCGCGCCATGCATGGGATTTTCGGATATGTCCTGGAGAGCGATAGTCCAGGCGGTAACATCCATCGGTGGCACGTTCCGAGATGTTCCTTCGGTAATTTCGTCCATTGACGTGCCGCTGCTATGAACTACCTCCGTGCCACACGCCAGCGCCTCAACGGCGGGCATTCCAAAGCCTTCATATATTGATGGAAATAGCAGCGCTCGCGCGCCTTCGTACAAACTGCGCAGTATCGGGTTGGATACCGTGCCCAGAAAGCGCAGGCTCCCATCGCTCATCATGCGATCCGCGGAGGACGGCAATTTGAGATCGCCCCAGCCGGCCCCGCCGGCGATAATAAGCGGAATGCGGCGGCGTATCCGGGAGGAGAGTCCAGAATAAGCAGTTATGAGCGTGCGGAGGTTTTTCCGCGGCTCAAGGGTTCCAACCGCCAGAAAATAATAGCCCGGAACGACGTCAAAGGAAGCGATGTCTTTTTGCGTGATCTCCTGACCAAGTGGCCTGAAGATCGCGCTGGCGGCTGGAGGAGCAACGACAATTCGCTCACGGGGATACCCGTAGACAGTGGCGATCTCAGCCTTGCTGAATTCGGAGATCGTATGGACAAACGGTGCGCGCGAAACGACGGCTGGCAATCGTTCAAGCTCTTGCAAGCGTTGCTTGGGATGGGTTTCGGGAAACCTCACGAATGAAAGATCGTAAACTACAGGTAAAATCGGAATAGCGAGATCAACCGGGGGAAGATACTTAAAGGCGTGGAATAGACTGAGGTTCTTGAGCGTGTCGCCTTGCCGAAACCGCGCCATGCGCATATGTCGATAAATGCGTCGCGCGAGATCGATACGAGCAGCTGCCGCTCGAAGCGATTGTTGGACTTGTCGCGTCTTTGAACGAGTGGTGGGCGCAGCCAAGTACAGGTCAGTCTTGCCATAAGCACGATCGACTTGACGCAAGTGCTCAAGGCCGAACGGTTCCCACGTTAGCTGGGAAAACCCCGAGAACTGAAAGTCCGGGTGGCTTGCCATCAGCGCCGTCAAAAGATGGAAGCAATAATTTCCCACTCCGGTCATCGGACCGTTCAGGAAATCCGTTTCAAGTCCGATCCGGACAGCTCGCCCAGAAGGCATTTCTATCAACCTTTCAACGCGCCGTGAAGCAGAAGAAAATACTCCATAAAACCACAGTCGGGAACAGACACGCGCGTGGAATCAAGTTTCGACGTTCAAGAAAAATTAGCCTAAGAATCCTTCGGCCCGAAATTGATCCGCTCGCGCTCGAAGACCGCCGGCTTTTCCCGTACCTGTCCATAAATCGCCAGAATGTATTCTCCGATCATCCCCATGAAGAACAGCTGAACGCCGCCGAAAAAGAACAGGGCGACGATAATGGTCATGATGCCGGGTTCGGCGATGTTGCCGCGCAACGCGAACCCCAGAATGAGATTGAAGAACGCGTAGCCGAGGCTAAGCAGCGACAGAATAAAGCCCGCGAATAGGCCGAGCCGCAGCGGTGCCGTCGTGAAGGAAACAAGGCCATTGAGACCCTGATCGAACAGCGCAGTCAGCCGGTTCTTCGATAGGCCCTTGGCCCGCGCACGCCAGGTATAGGGCACGCCCACTGCCTTACCGCCGCACTCGAACGTCATCATCCGCATGAACGGATACGAGTCGCGCACCTGCCGCATCGCGTTGAGGACGCGTTTGTCGACAAGCTGGAAGTCGCCCACGCCCGGCGGCACCGAGACTTCGGCGAAGCGGGTCAACATCCGGTAATACAGCCCGCGCGTCTTGCGCATCAGCCAGCCTTCCTCGCGCACGGCGCGAATGCCGTAGACAATTTCGTAGCCCTGCTCCCAGAGTTTGACGAAGTCGGGCAGCAGTTCTGGAGGGTCTTGCAGATCGGCGGGCAGGAACAATAGCACCGCATCGCCGGAGGCCGTCATCGCGCCGTTGAACGTATTCTTGAGCGGTCCGAAATTTCGCGCGTTAATGATCACCTTGACATCGTTGTCCTCGGCGGCGATGCGGCGCAAGATCTCGACCGTCGAGTCCGTCGAGGCGTTATCGCAGAAAATATGCTCGCGCCGGTAGCCGGGTAGATGATCGCGAAAGACCTGCCGGATCGCCTCGTAGCAATCCTGCACGTTGAGTTCCTCGTTGTAGCAGGGCGTCACAACTGAGATCGTTTTCATGGTCAGCCGCGTCCTCGGAACTCTTGCGCGGGCCCGTAGGCCGCAAATTGGGATATCTACCAGATGGGGTTATTTACAATGTGGCTGCGCTCTGGCACAGCTTTTCCTCACTCCGCTCTTCGCCAAAATGCGCGCGGGCGAACAGTTTGATGGAGATTCGGTGCGGATATCGGCCGCCGATCGCTTGACGCCGCAGTTCTTTCGGTTCCTGGCCGTCGGGGTTCTCAACACCCTGTTCGGCCAGGGCGTGTATGCTGCGCTCTTCCTCGCGGGGCTGCATCCGCAAATTTCGCTGCTGCTCGCGACGATCAGCGGCATTCTATTCAATTTTCAGTCGATCGGCTGGCTCGTTTTCCGGGACAAGGGCTGTCTGCTGCCGTTCGTCGCGTGTTACGGCGTGACCTATGCAGTCAATGCGCTGGCGCTCGGCCTGCTCATTCGTGTTGGCCTTTCGCCCATCGTGGCGCAGTCGTGTCTGATCCTGCCCGTCGCTGTGCTGACATTTGTCTTGAGCCGCAAGTATGTTTTCGGGGCAGGGGACCGCGGCACCCGTTCGGATCACGCAGCTCGCGAGTGATGGAAGCTTCAGCGGCGTGCTGTTGATGCGACGACGCCGCGCACCTTATCGACAATCGCGCGAACTGATAGTCCAGCCTCCGCGAGCAGCGTGTCCCGATCTCCGGCTTTAGAAATTTTGCCGGCGGCTTCCGGAATGCCCAGTCCGACTACAGGTGGGCGGCCTGGCAGTGATGCCAATGATCCGGCGACCGCCGTGAATAAACCGCCGCGCAGAATATGTTCCTCCACGGTGACGATCGGGCGGCCGGTACTCGCAAGATCAGTAACACCCGTCTCATCGAGCGGCTTGAGGCAGGGGACGGTGACGACCGCAGCCTCGATGAAGGATGCCGCCAGTTGCTTGGCAGCGTCGAGGCACAGTGACGCCACGGGTCCGCTGGTCATCAATGTCACGTCCTTACCCTGCCGAAGCACCGAGATTTTACGCAGGTCCGCGGGCTCGCTCTCGTGCAGCACCGGCTCACCGGCGCGGCTGAGCCGCAGATAGGACGGTTGCCCACTCGCAGCGATCAGCGTGGTGGCGAGCCGGACCTCGAGCGGATCGCACGGCGCGAATACTTCCATACCGGGCAGCGCCGACATCACGGCGACATCCTCGATCGCGTGATGCGTGTAACCCTGACTGCCATAGGCGAAGCCGGCGCCGACCGCGACCACCTTGACGTCCGCGCCGTGATAGCAGACGTCGTTACGCAACTGCTCGAGGCAACGTAGCGTCGGAAAATTGCCGATCGAGTAGATAAAAACGGTCTTGCCGGTGAGCGCGAGGCCGGCCGCCATGCCGGCGAGGTTCTGCTCCGCGACTCCGACATTGATGTAACGATCTGGATGGTGCGTGGCGAATTGTTCGAGCACCGAATAGCCGAGATCGCCGCACAGCAGCCAGATATCAGGATTGCGATCGGCGAGTTCGGTCAGCGTCTTGATGAATGTGGTTCTCACAGCTTGAGCTCCGCGAGTGCCTGCTGGAGCTGCTCATCGCTCGGCGACTTGTAGTGCCATTCGAGCTTGTCTTCCATGTAGCTCACGCCTTTGCCCTTGATGGTATGCGCGATCACCACGGTGGGCTGTCCGAGCTTGGCGGGCTCGGCGAACGTGCGCGACAACGCGTCGACGTCGTGTCCATCAACCTCGACAACGTTCCAGCGGAAGGCGCGCCACTTGTCGGCGAAAGGCTCGAGCTCCAGCACCTCCGATACTCGGCCGAAGCTTTGTATTTTGTTGAAGTCCACGATCGCGACAAGATTGTCGAGTTTGTGGTGTGGGGCGAACAGGATTGCTTCCCAGTTCGAGCCTTCGTCGCACTCGCCATCGCTGAGAAGGCAGAACACGCGCGCACCGGACGCTTGCGCGCGCACGCCGAGGGCTATGCCAACTGCGATTGGCAGTCCATGGCCCAGCGAACCGGTGGACACCTCGACGCCCGGCACTCCATGGCTGACATGACCCGTGAGGCGCGAGCCACTTTCACAATAGCTTTCAAGCTCTGTGATCGGGAAAAAGCCGCGCTCGGCGAGCGTCGCATAGAGGATGGCAGCGGCGTGACCCTTGCTTAGAATAAAGCGATCACGAGTCGGATCACTCGGTCGCAACGGATCGATCCGCATCGTTTGCGTATAAAGCGTTGCGAGAATGTCGGCCATCGACAGACAGCTGCCGATGTGAGACGCCTTGGCGCGAAATACCATGCGTAAGGCATGTGCGCGGATGCGCGCGGCGAAATCCCGCGTATTAATTGCGTTTGGAAGCATGGTGCCAGGCGATTGTTTCACGGAGCCCATCTTCGATGTTGATGCGGGGTTTCCAGCCGAGTTCGGTCAGCCGTGCGACATCCGCTTGAAGGACCATTACTTGATCCGGACGATAGGGAATGTCGCCAAACCCCAAAACCGCGTCAGGATTAATCAAGTCGCGAAGCCGGGTCAACGTATCGCGCAGCGTGGGACCGTCGGGATGACCGACATTGAAATATCCGCTCGCCCGCGCATCGGTAAGCGCGATGCGGAAGGCGGCAGCAGCGTCGCGCGCATGCAGGAATCCCCAGCGCTGTTCACAGTCGGTGAGCGACATTCGCTCGCCCTTTGCCACGGTCTTGATGAAGTTCGGGATCAGCCAATATTCGTGATCCCTTGGACCGTAAGTCGAGAAAATACGCAGCCACGCAAAGCGCATGCTCGCCTCGGCGGCGATCTGCTCGCACATGGAGCCGGCGGCCAGCTTGGCTTTCCCATAAAGTGTGGTGGGGAGGGTGGTATCGTCAGGTGCAATCGGCCTATTGAGCGGACCATATTCGGCCTGTGAACCAGCGCCCACAAAAGTTGCAACCTTTAGTTCAGCGCACAGCGCAGCCAATTCCGCTGCGTCCCAGACATTGCGGCCCTGCAGAGGGCTGTTGCGATCCATGTTGCCGACGCCGCGCCAGGCCATATGAGCGACGGCATCAGGCGCGAACGCTTTGAGACGATCGCGCAGCGCCGTCACGTCATCGAGGGATCCAGCGATGGGGGTAATGCGGTCGATCGCATCCGCTAGCCGCCAGGGTGTGTCGCCACGAACCAAAACGGCTACGTCGTGGCCCTGCTCGAGCAGATCAGCAACGAGATAGGACCCCAGAAATCCGCTCGCACCGGTCACAAGGATACGCATGGGAATCGTCTAAAGCTACGATGCCGGTTCGTCAACGCCTTGATCCGGCGTCAACCGCCCCGGCGTTACTCGGCGCTTTTTCCTGCATCGTTCCACGCCGATGAAGGGTTTGCACGCGGCCATTTGCAGAATATAAAGCGGCGTCGCTATATCCGGCCCAACCGGACAGTACCGACAGCAATGTTCCAAGGGATCAGCACACCGCATCGGCGCGCCATTCATGGTCGCCCAATCCGCCGCCGCACTGGATTATCTCTGCCGCACGCAGGTATGGAAGCGCGGCTTCAGTGAATGATAGAGGACGTTTTGACAATGAGCGATTTCAGATTGGCCATGATCTCGGCGGGCTTCGAGCACGGCGGAAACGTCACCCACCGTCATTTCGATGGTCATCCCGATATCCTCGTCTATCCGTTTGAATCGCAGTTAGGTAATCGCAATTTTAACGATTTCCTCGCGTCGGTGGAGCGTGTCCAATACCGCTATCCCGAGTTTCCGGAAGGTCTGACCGCGGCCGAACTTTACGAACAGATCATCGACGAAGAGATGAAGACCTTTCTGCGCAAGCGCAACGGTTCCAAGTTCAAGGATGCCGACTGCGTGCTTGACGAAAAGAAAAGGCTTGCGGAATTTGTCCGTCTCCTTGGCGAACCGCCGTTTCGCCGCAGGCAGGTGATTGAAGCCTTCTTCCGATCGACCTTCACCGCTTGGGAGAACTATTACACCAGGCCGCGAGCTGACATGGTCTATATGGGTTATTCGCCGGCGATCGGCATCGATGCCGATCGGATGGTCCGCGACTTTCCGAACATCCGCATTCTGCACATCGTGCGCAATCCGTTCTCAGCCTATCGCGACACGAAGCGCCGTCCGTTCCCGCAGCCGCTGACGAAGTATCTCATCACCTGGAACGTCTACCACTCGACCGTGGAGATGTTCGCGAAGATGTATCCGCAAAACGTGCGTGTGTTCCGCTACGAGGATCTCGTCGAAGACAAGACCAAGTTCATGACCGACGCAGCCGCGTTCATCGGCGTTCCGTTTGCTGAAACCATGCTCTATCCGAGCTGGAATGCCGCCGAGATTAAGGATGCCATTGCGCCCTGGGGAACGGTTCTCAAGAGCACCAAGCAGTACAACGAGGACGTCATCAAGGAATTGTCGAACGAGGAGCGCGAGCAGATCGCCCAAGGCACAGCAGCCCTCGCGCGTCATTTCGGCTACGACCGGATCGACTACCTGAGCTCTCTTTATAAATAATGCTGAGCAAGCTTGAATTTTTCGAGTCAAATACCGGCCAGCCGGAAAGGCCGGTCGAGCACAACGCGCTGCAAATTGCGATTGAGAAACATCTTCACGCCTTCGGCGGCACGGGCAGGATAGAGCCAGCCACTGAGGGAACGCTGGGTGTCTGCTTCCATGCAGACATCGCGGGCACGCGCCGCTTTGTGAAGACTCATATGTCAGCTGCGCAGGCCCGCGCCAACCTCACCAAAGAAGCCGACATCCTGCTTCGACTCTATGGCGATGCGGTGATCATCGACCGCTTCGAGGTGCAAGCGGCCGATGGGACAAACCGGCTCTGCCTCGTCATGGCGGAACTCGCCCCACTGCGAGCGCCGATGAATGCCGATGAAGCAGAGGAACTGGCACGAGGCAACATCGAACGATTGACGGGCTACCGGCCGGCGAGTCTCGCGCCGTCGTGGGATTTTGAACGTTATATCGCATGCGGGCTGCGCGCCGTTGTACTGCTTTCGGATGCTGGGTTGCTAGAGAATTATGTAGGCGCCGAGCTGAACCAGATACTGGTGGGGCTCAGCTACAAACTCGGCGCGCTACCGCGTGCACTATGTCATGGCGATTTCGGGCCGAAGAACATCATGAGGGATGGGGCACGGCCGATTGCTATCGATTGGGAGGACGCCTTTTGGGGGGTAGCGGGTTATGACTATTTGTACTGGCTGACCTTCATGGATAATCGGCCATTTCTGCACAGTGCAGCATTTGGGCGGACCGGGCTTCATCGCGACGATGAACGCGCGATCCTCGCGCTCGTCGTGCTGTTGAAATCTTTCCTCGCGTTCCGCTCTGGCGCTTACCTGCGCCACGCTGTTTCGATCAATGCGCGCACTGCCGAGGTCCTCGACCTGCCTTAAGAAGGTCCACCGCCGTCACGGCAACCCGTGTCAAGAACATACGCCGGGTCTAGACCGACGAGACCGTCCGCATATGTTGGCGCTAGCACCGGAATCCACGAGATCAATCGACGCGCATTTGCTTGATTAAACGGATCACCAGCTTTTCCACTTTGCCCGACCACTCGCCCATTCATCCTCGAGGAAAGTCTTGTCGCGGATGGTGTCCATCGGGTGCCAGAAGCCGTGATGAGTGAAGGCGCGAAGCTGGTCATGGTTCGCGAGCGCTTCCATCGGTTCGCGCTCCCAAACGGTTTCATCGCCTTTGATTAGATCGCCGACCGAGGGGGACAAGAGAAAGAACCCGCCATTGATCCAGCCGCCATCGTCGTCGGGTTTTTCCTTGAAGGATGCGACTTTGTCCCCCTCGATCGCAATCGCGCCAAACCGCTTCGCAGGCCGCACCGCAGTGACTGTCGCCTTGCGGCCGTGGGCGCGGTGAAATGCGAGCTGGTCGGCGAGATTTATGTCAGCGACACCATCGCCATAGGTCAGTGCGAAGACCTCTTCGTCACGCAGATAAGGCATCACCCGTTTCAGCCGGCCGCCCGTCATGGTTTCTTCGCCGGTGTCGACAAGCGTAACGCGCCACGGCTCCGCGGTTTCACGGTGCACTTCCATGCGGTTTTCGGCCATATGGAAAGTGACGTCAGACATATGAAGGAAATAATTGGCGAAGTATTCCTTGATGACATAGCCCTTGTAGCCGAGACAAACGATGAAGTCGGTCAGCCCATAGTGGCTGTAGATTTTCATGATGTGCCAGAGAATCGGCCGGCCACCGATTTCTACCATCGGCTTCGGTTTCACCGTGGTTTCTTCGGCCAAACGTGTACCGAGACCACCTGCGAGTATAACGACTTTCATGGGAACAATACGCCGAATGGAATATATAGAAGCCCGTTTGCAGGTCGGTTTAGAGGGCCGCAGCTAGCTTGGCAAGGCCGCCTGACAAGGGACTGCGTAACGTTCGCGTATACCCTGTTAGGTCTCGCGGTATTGTTCGGCCAGCGTCGACGGGATCGCGGAGCGCATAAATTGCGCCATTCTGCTGAAGAGGATTTATCGACGCATCTCAGTCAGGCCTCAGTGTAAACATCCCTGTGGCACGATGAAACGATAGGGAAAGGTGAACTGCTTTCCAGTCCATGTTCGCTTGAGCGGAATAGTGACTCGGCTCTCGGCCGAATAAGTTTTCCCCGGCAGGAATCTCGCCATTCGCTCCTTGAATTCGGGATCGGTGTCCATCACGACGGCACCGCCCTTGCGAAGCTTGTTGTCGTCGTACCAGGTTGCGCCGGCGATTTCCCGGTAAGCGAGCGCGGTCACGTTACGTCCGGCTTCGATCCCGACTCCATAGGTGGTCTGCCGGCCGCCGACGAAATAGGCGGGTCCGCAGGTGTACTTGCTGTCCCAATCCTTGAGGATCAGACGCGCTGCTTCAGCGGTGGGCTCCTGCATCGCGCTGTGGCTTGCGAATGTCGTAAAGACCACGGCAACGGCGATGCCTGCGACGAGATAAAGTCCGGCGATGAAAGGCACCACGCTGCGCTTAACCCAGCTTTTGCCGCGTTCGCTCCATTCCATGAGTGGCGCGACGGCGAGGAACGTCAGCATGATGTAGGGCGCAGCGAACCGCGCCAGAAAGTTGAGCCCGGTGATCATCACCAGGACAACGAGGGCGATGTGTGCAGACACCGTCGTGAAAAGCAGAAACCGGGACGCGGAAGATTGATCGGGCTCCGGGACGTGGATTTTCAGGAAGCCTTTCCACAGGCCGATCGCGATAATCAAATATCCAGGAATTGCGAAGGTGAGATAACCCGCGAGAAGCTCCGCAACACCGGCCAACCGTTGCGAGAGCGGATTTTGAAAGTCGAAATGGTCGAGGCCATATTCGAACGCAGCACTATGTCTCAGGACGGCGACGATGTGAGGAAGGATCAGCACCACGCCCGTGGCGATCGCAGCGTAAAAACCGGGACGCTTCAACACCTGCCGGCAGGCTGGCAAAAGCAGAATGCTGCTCGCCATTCCGAAGAACAGAACCACAGCATTGTATTTTGTTAGCACGGCCACGGCCGACCAGAAGCCGAACGCAATCCAGTCACGCATGCGATTGGATTGGACCGCGCGAAGAAAGTGAAAGACAACAGCGGGCCACGATGTGAGCTGAAGGATGTCGGCGTTGAGCGCAAAGGAGAGGGGCGCGAAGATCGTGTAGGACGATGTGCCGTACAGGAACGTGAAGAGCAGGGCGTTGTCGCGCGTCGTGGCCAGCCGAAGGGTGCGATAGAAATAAACCAGTCCGACCGCGATCAAGAGTTGTCCGGTCAGGATCATGACCGCGGCGGACGTGCCGAAGAGCCTGTCAACGATCCCGCCAATCCAGACCATCATCGGAGGATGAAATGGTGTGACGATCGGAAATTCGCGGCCCCACGCGATCAACTCGCGGGTATCGTACATCGCGGTGGGAAAGACGATGATGGCGAGCAGCACCGGCAGCAGAAGCGCAAGCCCAAGAACGGCGAGCGCAGGGCCGCGCCGTAGGCGGGAATGATCCTCACTGGGCATGACGTTAGTGTGCCTCGATGCCGTATAGATTCGCGGTCGGTCGCGGAGATAAATATAGCAATCAAAGCCGCGTGTCGGGCCTCCCAAGCCCGGACAACTCAGAAGTTCTGCGCGTATTGACCCTCACGGGAATAGTCGGATACGGCTAGGGGCCGCGGCTGAACGCCGCCGCAGCAGGTGAGATGACGCCGCCATGGCCTCGTTTCTCGATACGTGGCTTGACGGTGTGGAGGAAGGCTGGGGGATTCCGGCTCTCCTTGCGCTCTTCGTCATTTTGTGGACCGCGTTTCTTGGCATTGCGTATCTGAACGCGGATCTGCATCCGGACGTCATAGAAGCCTGGGCAATCGGGCGAACGCTGGACTGGGGCGGCGCCAAGCATCCGCCCTTGATGGGCTGGGTGACCCACGCGTGGACAATGGTTTTCCCGGTCCGCGATTGGTCGTTTCACCTTCTGGCGATGACAAATTCCGCCGTTGCGCTCTGGATCATCGACCTTACGACACGCCGGTTTGCAAAAGGCGACAAGCGCGCGATCGTCCTGCTGCTGCTCATGCTGCTGCCGGTCTATCAATTCCAGGCGCAGCGCTTCAATGCGAACTCGGTGTTGTTCGCAGTCTGGCCGCTTGCGATCTATTGCTTCCTGCGGTCGTTTGAGACGCGGCATGCCGGCTGGGCCGTGGCAGCGGGGCTGGCCGGTGCTCTGGCGATCCTCGGAAAGTACTATTCCGTGTTCCTGGTGTTCGGCTTCGTTTTCGCCGCCATCTGTCACCCGGCGCGCCGGGCCTACTTTGCGTCACCGGCGCCCTGGATATCCGCTGGCGCCGGCCTGCTGCTCCTGGCGCCTCACATTCACTGGATGCTGAGTTCTGGGGTCAGTCCCTTTGGCTACGCGCTGGCAACCCATGGCGGCCTCACCACGGGCCGCGCCTTCCTGTCCGGCCTGACCTTCCTGCTGGGGCTCGCAGCCACTCTGGCTCTGCCGGGGCTGATCTGGGCCGTCATGATCCGCACCGGAGCCGGGGACTATCTCAAGGGGCTGAGGCCGCTGGATCCGGGCCTGCTGTTGCTTCTTTTGGTGGCAATCGGGGCGATCATTTCCCCGCCTGCGGTCAGCCTGATCCTCGGAAACTCGCTGAGCGCTGTCTGGGCCTCGCCGGGGCTGTTTGTGTTCGTGCTGGTCGCGGTCTGCGCGGCGAGATTCCCTGTCGATCGGACCGAGACACGGAGGCTGGCCGCGGGCGTCCTTGCGCTGACCGTGATCGCGGTTCTGCTGGCGCCTGCGCACGCCTATTACCGGAACCGGCATCCGTTCAGCGAGGGGCGCAATTACTACAGTCCCGCCGCGGCCGAGGTAATGAAGCGCTGGCGTGAGGTATCGCCCGGCCCGCTGAAAACCGTCAGCGGCGACAAACTGGCAATGGCTCTTGCATTCTACGCCCCAGACCATCCTGCCTTCGTCATTCCCTTCAACCAGCAATACGTCTGGCAAACGCCGTCCGAGGCTGCGCTGCGGGAGGGCTGGGCGACGATATGCCTTCCGGACGAGGAAACCTGTCAGGTCTGGCTGAAGCATCAGGTCGCGCCGGCCGCGCCAGGGGCCATCAGCTTCGATTTCGTTGTCCAGCCGCAGTGGTGGGGGTCAGCAGGCGTCCCGGCGCGGATTACCGGGCTTCTTGTTCCGCCGCGTACGACCCGCTGAGATGCAAACCATGACCGCACGATTGTCCTCGCTGATGACAAGGCGAGGGGCCGTCCCCCTGCTGATCATCTGTCTCTGGGCAATCGCGGTATTTCCGAACCTTTCGGTGCGATCGTTCATCTGGGAAGAAGGGACGAATGCCGAGATCGCGCGGGACATTCTGTCCAACGGCAACCTGCTTCAGCCCGAGGTCTATGGAGTTCGCTGGAATGAGAAGCCCTCGCTGCTGCCGTGGCTGATCGCCGGAGTTTCGAAAGTCACGGGCGAGGTCAACGAGTTTTCCGCGCGGCTGCCTGCGATGATTGCAGTGGTGCTGACTGCGCTGCTGGTTCAGTCGCTGACGCGGCGCTACGCGAGCCTGAACGCATCGCTGCTCGCGGCGTTGCTGTTCATGTTTTCACCTATGCTGTTGCAGAAGCTTGCGATCGCCGAGCCGGATACGCTGGTGACGCTGTTTTCGTTTGCCGCCTTTGTTGTCTGGTGGAACGGCGTTGAGGCCAGTGACGTCGGTTGGTGGCGCTGGATCGGATGCGGGTTGCTGCTTGCGGTCCTTGCCATGGCGAAAGGACCGCAGCCGGTCGGCTATTTTGCGCTCGGCGTTTCGGCTTATGTCGTCGTAACACGCCGATGGCGCGATGTTCCTGGGCTGTTCGTCTGTTTGCTGATCCCTGCTGGAGCAACGATTGCATGGGCCGCAGCGGTGTACCGGCCCGGCGACGAAGCGACATGGATCAGCTACGCACGCTTGCGTTCAGTCCCAAATGTCACCGACTACTTCGTTCGAAACACACACGTCTTTCTCAACCTCGTTGCGGAATTGATGCCGGCGATCCTGTTGGTGCCTTTGCTCTGGCGTGCAAGAGACGCGGAATGGAATATCCCACCCGTCGCACTTCCGCTCGTGCTCTATGCCGGCCTTTGCACCATCGCGGTGGTGGTTTGGCCAGGCTCGAACAGCCGCTACGCCATGCCGTGCGCACCTGCGATCGCGGTGCTTGCCGGATTCGCGTGGGACGCAATTGCGGGAACGAAGTATGCGTGGCTGCGGCGTATGACTGTAGCGATCGCATGTGTATTGACCGCTTTCCAGATTGTGCTTGCGAATGCGGTCTTGCCTCTATTCGCTGACAGGTTTGGAGGTTCACGGATCGCAGGTCAGAGTATCGAGCGCGCGATCCGCGCCAATCCGGCACCCGCGTTTTGCACGGACCTCGCGACGAACCAGCTCTTCTATATGAGGGCAGGGCCGATCCGCTGCGTTGATCCAGCGGACTTGGGTTCGATTGCTGCACCTGCGTGGCTGATCATGCCGCGCGAACAAGCACCGCTGTTGGCACGATTGAATCATGATCTCAGCATGCGCGCCGCTGTGGAAACGGACACCGGCTCTCGGTTGTCGGCTATAAGGCTCGACAAGCAATAACGCGAGCGGCCGCGTTTTATCGCAGTCAGAGATGATTATTTGCGCAACCGCACGCCGGTACCGGCGCTTCCTTCAAGAAATTCGATCCCAGCGGCTTGAAGCGCTGCACGTAGTTTGCGGGCCGTCTCTTCGCGGCCCTTCAGATCACCATCATCCGATTCCAATCGTTTAACGGTGGCAATTGAAACGTTTGCTTCATCTGCCAAATCTTGCTGAGACCAGTTCAAAAGGGCTCTCGCCGCCTTCACTTGGCGTGTTGATACTTTTAGTATTGACACAGGATTCTCATTTTGATACTTTTAGTATCGAATCGATCGAGGGTCCGAAGATGCCAAGTAAACAAGAATCTAAAGGATACGATAGACGATACTTTATCGGCGGCTCAGATGCCCGTGTCATTATGGGTAAGGACGAGAAGGCGCTGATCCGTTTGTGGAAGGAGAAACGAGGTGAAGGAGGCGGGTTAGATCTCTCCGGTGAACTTATTGTGCAATTGGGCCTCGTTACCGAAGACCTCAATCGGCTTTGGTTTGAGCGCCAGTCGGGGCACCGCGTCATAGCCGTCCAGCGCCACACCATCCACCGGACATTTACCTGGATGGCGGCCACCTTGGATGGGATTGTTGAGGCGACTGGCGCGGTATTCGAAGCCAAATTCATGTTGCCCTGGTCGTTTTCGGAGGCGGCGGCGGCGGCGAAGCACATGGCCCAACTCCAACACAACATGTTGGTGGCGAACACAAAGAAATCGATTCTTTCTATCATCAATGGTGGCGGCAAATGGATCGAACTCTCGATCGAAGCCGATCCGATTTACCAAACTGTCTTAATAGCCGCTGAGAAGGCCTTTTGGCGCGCAGTCAAAAGCGGGGAGCCGCCCGCGTTATTTGATTGCGAACCACCGAAGCCGCGTATCGAGGCCATTCGCGTTGTCGATATGAATGCTTCAAACTCATGGGCGGAGTTTGCCTCCCTCTACCTCGAAACTCGAGCAGCCCACCTCGATCATGAGCGAGCCAAGAGTGAGCTCAAGATGTTGATGCCGGAGGATGCCAAGGAAGCCATGGGCCATGGTATTCGAGCGAAGCGGTCCAAATCAGGCGCGGTTAGTTTCGATCTGATGGAAATGGAGAGCGATCATGCATCGCTGTAGCGAAAGTGTAGCTGCCATCGCAACCGCATTAGCCAAGGCTCAGACCGAGTTGTCGAATCCCGAAAAATCTATGATCGGAACGATCAATCACATTAACCGAGATGAAAATCCCCAAACATTTCGCTATGCACCGCTTGCTAGCGGCCTTGAAATCGTACGCAAGACGTTGGGTGGACAGCAGATTGCAGTTGCGCAGACAACAGATATTGATCGCGCAAATGGATTGATCAACCTCACCACAATTTTGATGCACACATCGGGTGAGTGGATTGCTTCTGATTGGCCGGTCTGTGCGCTATCTGAAGCATCCGCACCACGAAGAATGGGAGCCGCCCTCACTTACGCGCGCCGTTATGCGCTTTTCACCCTAGTGGGCATCGCCGGAGAGGACGATCTCGACGCTCCGGATTCCCAACCTGATATCAGTGGGGGGTCGACCAAACGCGAGGACAGCATTTCGCATCAGGCCTCTCGGTCAATCTCCGCCCAGACGGAGACCATGTCTGCGGGTTCGGCAAAGTCGCCAAAACCGCTCGTATCGATATCCGCGATACAGTCTGATATCGAGGCGTGTACAAACGTCGAGAATCTTACTTCGATCGCAAGCAAAATTCTGCAAGCGAAAAACCATCTTTCTGCGGACGAATCGAAATCAATCGAAGATTTATTCGCCAGAAGAATGACGGAGCTGGCTGAAAAAGAGGCGCCAGAATTCTTGGCTGACTCGCTCAACGAGTCAAAGTTGCATAGCAAGGGCCCAAAGAACACTGAGCAACAAACTACAAGAATAAAACGAGTCGCAAAGAATAGAAGACCAACTGAGGACGATCCATCCGCTGCTTCAAACAGTATCGCACTGAAAATTGACAAAAGCGAGTTAGCGCTTGGCGAGCCACGACGTCTTCGAGACAAAAACCACCTGCGCTTTGTCGCATCTAAACCTTGCTTGATATGCGAGCGAACACCGACCGACGCGCATCACTTGCGGTTTGCGCAACCTCGCGCGATGGGAAAGAAAACTAGCGATGAGTTCACGGTGCCACTCTGCCGCGCACATCACAGAGAAAATCACCAGGTAGGTAGAGAAGAGCTATGGTGGAAGGCGCAAAAGATAGACCCGCTAGAAACCGCTGCTCTGTTGTGGCGTACCTCGCGCGGGGGAGACCTCAAGTTGGGTTGATGGTGCCGCAAATGTTCGACTCGGGCTCTTATCGATCGTCAACTTCGGTTTTGGATTGAGCTACTGAGTTGAGCTTGGTGAGCCTTACAGATTGCTATTTAGGAAATCTGTCGTCCATTCTTTATGAGTTAATTTCCTTCTACTTCATACGCACTCGTTCTACTGCGCGAATGTCTTTAAACGACAAAAGCGCGGCGCAGTACGTTCGCATGTCTACCGACCTGCAAAAATACTCCATTGAAAATCAGGCGGCGGCAATTGCGCTTTACGCAGCGCAAAACGGAATTGAGATTGTTCGGAGCTACGAAGACGTCGGAAAAAGCGGACTTCGAATAGATCGGCGAGAGGGTCTCAAGCGACTTCTAAGCGATGTGGTGGCTGGTAGCGTCAATTTCACAAAGATCCTCGTTTACGATGTGAGTCGATGGGGCCGCTTTCAAGATAATGATGAAAGCGCGCATTACGAATTCATCTGCAGAGAAGCTGGCGTGAACGTCGAATACTGCGCCGAGCAGTTTTCTAATGATGGAAGTGTCGCTGCCTCGCTATTGAAGAATTTGAAGCGGGCAATGGCTGGAGAATTTAGTCGTGAGCTATCTGCAAAGGTATTTGCGGGGCAATGCAGGATCGTTAGTCTTGGATATAGAAATGGATCAACTCCCGGATACGGTCTTCGTCGTCGCTTGATCGATGAGCGCGGTAATCCAAAGATGGTGCTGGCGCACGGCGAGCGGAAAAGTATCGCCACAGACAGAATTGTTCTGGTGCCAGGCCCGGCGGACGAAGTGCTGACCGTGCATCGTGTGTATTCGCTCTTCATTGATGAAAAAATGCGACCTCAGCAGATTGCCGATAGGTTGAACGTTGAGAATGTTCCATCTGTCAATGGAGAATTGTGGAATTACTACATGATCCGGCAGCTTCTGATAAACGAAAAATATATCGGAAATAGCATCTACAACAGAACGTCCCAGAAGCTCGGTGCAAATCCGTCTCGCAATGCGGAGCACGAGTGGGTGAGAAAGATTGGCGCATTTGAACCAATCGTTTCCCGTAAGCAATTTCACGATGCGGGTGAACGCATCCAGAGTAATTCGAGGCGGTATCCGAAAAATTTCATGCTTGACGTTCTGACGTCGATTTGGTGCTCCAAGAAGCGGCTTACAATTTATGAAATAGATGCTTGTGAGCAGTCACCCTGCCGGAAAACATTTGAGTACCATTTTGGTAGCATTGGAGCCGCGTACCGTTTAATTGGCTTCCGCGGGCGGGCGCATCACTCTGCGAACATGAATGTGCGACAATCGATCTCGAAGTTGATGGGGGATAGAATCAGGAGTTACGGTGGAACGTTCAGTCCTATCCGTTGGAGCAGTCTTTTCACCGTCAACAGTGAATTCACCATCGCGATCGTAGTCGCGAGGGAATTCGCTAAGCGAAAGTACAATGATTGGAGGTTTAGCTACAAATCTCGCCAGAAGCCGGATTTACTCATCGTCGCTAGGGTCGATAATGATGCGCGCATTAAGGACTATTATACCTTGCCGTATTGCTATCTACCGCGCGGCACGTGGTTGACTGTAAGTGGCTTAAATTACAAGCGCCTTGAATCGTTTCGCTCAGAAGCGCTGGAGCCGTTCTTTCAGCTTTGCGCGAGGAAGAGCACATGAGGGCGAACAGGCGTTTAGTGGCGAGAACAAAAGCTCAGTTGCATCGCGCAGAACTAAGAAAAATAGCAGAACAGAAGGATGAAAGGACCGAAGCTTGTGTAAATGCTGTTTTGCTTAAAGTAAGAGATCTTTTGCAAAGCCCCGAGTTTATTCGCGCAGCAAGCGAAGTCGGTGTTCGAAGCATTCCAGCATTTAGGGAGGCATCTCCCGATGTTCGGAGCGAGGAGGGGTGAGCTGCTGCCGGTTTAGTGGACGGCTAGTTAAGCTAATCCCAGCTTCCGTTCGAACTCAACAGGGCTGAGGTATCCGATCGTCGAATGACGTCGGGTCGCATTGTAGAACCGCTCGATGTAGTC
>Ga0307490_1000039_pt1 | contig 27640 bp, 25 predicted proteins | sample SI3UmetaG_FD_202118 | JGI IMG/M metagenome (GOLD analysis project Ga0307490, IMG submission 202118) | Sea-ice brine microbial communities from Beaufort Sea near Barrow, Alaska, United States - SI3U | ecosystem: Environmental > Aquatic > Marine > Coastal | place: USA: Alaska | collected 2017-05-06
CTAAAATAAGTTGCGGCACTTCAGCAAGTTCCCGCGCCGGTAATCCGAACTCCGAAACGCGGGTCAGGGATCGGAGACTCGCTCCCGAGATCCCTTCGTTAATCGAACGTATGAATGATGCGTCGGCTGGACGGATCGACGATGACATATCGGTCATTCACAACTGAATAATGATGGCTTCCCGCAGACGGCACCTGGGTTACCAGGCCGTGAGGCAAAGGATGATGCGGAGCGGAAGGGGGCAATGTCGCGCCGACTTGCGCGTGGAAGCCCGGTTCTTGGTGCGAGTTGGCGGATCACCGCGCCGTGCTCAGCCGAGAAAGCAACTCCTCCATGAACGCCAACCGTACCGTGAGGACGCGTCGATTCATGGGTTGGCGATTGGGCGAAGGCAACGGTCATGCCGGCTAGCAGCGCAATCGCAGCCAAGGTTAGCGTCTTCATGTCGGATTCCCTTCTGTTCACATGTACCATCTCAGTCAATCCCTTCGTCTGCGCTTTGTTCCCAAGCGTGCCAGGTCCCAATCCAAAACTCTCGGCGGAGCAGCAGGCCGAACTGGCCAAGCTGGTTGAGATGGCCCGGATCCGGTCTGTCATGGGTGGTGCGCAGGCGGCGCGTGGATTTGCGTGACAAGCTGGAACGCCGCTTCGGTGTCGTGCTGCACGAACGCTTGGCTGGCAAGGTACTGGCAAAGCTCGGACCGTCAGCTCTCGGGCGTCCGCGCCATCCACAGGCCGACGAGTCAGTTAGTTTGATTCGACGACCTTGAAGGTAACAGCAGAATGCGAACATTCCCGGTTTCACTTCCTAGCTCCAAGTCACGCCATGCGAACCATCGCTACGACTGTACTGTGCTAGGCGATGACCCTGCATACCTGCGCCATCTTGGGAGCACCGATACATCTTTCCATCATCTGTCGTCGTGTCGAATGCCTCAACCAGCATTGGTTCTTGGACCTTGACGACGCCCGAACGAAGATCGAATCTTGGCGCCAAGACATACAACTATGTGAGACCACATAGTGCAATCGGCGACAGGACGCCGATGACCATATTTACCGCCCGCAGGAATAGCCCTGCGGGCTCCTTATGGCCGGAAGCTCTCAGTTAAACTGGCCCAAATCTCCAAAGCGGAACAGAAGCCGTACAGCAGCTCTCAGCCTTTCTTCTCCTCCTTCTTGAGTTTGGCCTGGAGCTCCTGGAGATCCCTCTCATTCTGCTCCTTGGTCTTCCGGGCTTCCTTGATCACATCCGAGTCCTTGCTGTGCTTGAGCACAACCTCGGACATATCGACCGCGCCCTGGTGATGCGCAATCATCTGCTTCATCCAGGATGTTCCGGGATCCGGGTCCATCATCCCCTGCATCATGTCCCGGTTCATCTTCTGCATCGCGGCGTGGTATTCCTTCTGGGCGGCACTCATGTTGTCCATGTTCATGGGCCGCATACCCGGCATCTGCATTCCCGGCATGGTTTCCCCCTGCCCGGTCTGGGCCTGCTGCGCGAAGGCTGGGGCGGAGAGCGCGACGGCCACAAGGACCGCCATCATAGGCGAGAATTTCACGGGCGAGAATTTCACGATGAGGTCTCCTGTTTGAGAACGGCCGATGCTCGTCAACAAACAAAAAACCAAATGGTTCAGGGCTGCGGCAGCATACCAACCGCCACAACCGCAGCCACGACAAGCCTCAGGTTCGCAACGCCCGCGCCCGACCTGTAGGCACCCTTCGCCAAGCTCTCCAGATGCTGCCCAGCTCTCCAGCTACATCTCTCAGCCGGGCCGTGTCGAGCAGGCGCTGCCCGTCCTCTGCTAGAACCAGGACCGCAGACCGACGAGGTAGCGAAAGCTGCCGACACCCTCCCCATTGTCACGGGCATAGCCAGCGGTATTACCGAGTTTTCGCTCGTACTCGATTCCGATGTAGGGCGCGAATTCGGGGATGAACTGATACCGCAGGCGAAGCCCAGCTTCGACGGTGGACAAACCGGCGCCGATGTTGAGTTCTGGGATGTCCTGCGCGGACAGGTTCGCTTCCACCCGGGGTTGAAGGATCAGCCTCTGAGTTAAGAAAAGATCGTATTCGGCTTCAAACCGGGCGGTGACTTCGCCCCTGTTCGATATGAAGAGGGCAGCCTCCACATTGTACATGAAAGGCCTGAGGCTCTGCAGCCCGAGAACGGCATGCGTCCGCCGGGCTGCAAAATCCTGGCGTACGCCCATTTGGAGATCCGTCCAGGGCGTGATGGCCCGGCTCCAGAGCGCCTGGACTTCCGCCTCTTCGAGCTTGCCGCGGTAAGCGCCGCTGCCTTCTGTCTTGATCCAGAGCTTGTCGAAGTCGCCTCCGTACCAAGCCTGCGCGTCCCAGCGATACCCGGGTTCGCTTTTCTGAAATTGCGTTTCGAATCGGTCGAGCAGAACCCGATATGCTTTCGTGTCGCCTGACTCCATCCGGAGACCCTCGCGGGCCTGCGCCATGTCGGACGGGGTATAGACCAGGTCTGCCGCATGCGCCGGCCCTGAAAGGGCGGCACCCGGCGGGGGCGGATTTGGCGGTTCGGGCTTCGCGCCACCCATTCCGCCCATCTGGCCGGTTTCGCCCATCGCCCCCATTTTGTGCCCCGCGGGGGAGGCCGCGGAGGACGTTTGCTTGCGCTTAGCTCCGGCAGGACGCGCCGCGGGAGCGCCGCCGGTTGCCTGCCGGCCGTGTCCCGAGTGTGCGCCTGATTGCCCGCTCGGAGCCGCGGGTGTGGGCGGTGCCACTTCCTTTTTTGGCGCAGCCTCCATCCCGGGCATCGGCATGGAGTGATCCATCTGCTGGGCCGCTGCGGAGACGGGCAGCGCCGTGGCCACTGCCAGCAATGCGACTCGGAGCGTGGTCATGCGGGCCGCCGATCCAGCGGGCGGACCGTCACCACGTTGAACATGCCGGCGTGCATGTGGAACAGGAGGTGGCAATGAAAAGCCCAGTCCCCCGGGTTGTCGGCGGTGATGTCGAAACTCACCTTGCTTCCGGGCAGCACATTGATGGTGTGTTTCAGTGGATGACGTCCGGGATGCCCGTTCACCAACTCCATGAAGTGGCCGTGAATGTGCATCGGGTGCTGCATCATGCTGTTGTTGACCATGGTCACGCGCACGCGCTCGTTGCGGGCAAGACGGATGGGCTCTACGCCGTCGCTGAACTTCCGGCCGTCAATCGACCATATGAAGCGGTTCATGTTGCCGGTCAGATTGATTTCCAGGGTGCGCGTCGGACGGCGCCTGTCACGATTCGGCTTGAGGGCGACAAGATCGCGATAGGTGAGGACCTTGTGGCCGACATCCTTCAAGCCCAGCCCTGGATGACCGGTGCGGTCCTGTGGGTCCGGCGCTATCATGTCCACGCCGGGGTTGATGTCTACGTCTGGCGGCACGTTGGCCGGGTCGCGCATGTTCATATCCATGCCGCCTTGACCCATGCCGCTCATCGAGCCGCCGCCCGCCATGCCGCCGTGATTCATGCCCGGCATGGAGCCGCCGCCCGCCATGCCGCCCTGGTTCATGCCGCCCATCGACCCGCCGCCGCCCATTCCGGGCATGCCCATATCCTCCATGCCCAGCAGCGGACGAGGGCGAAGCGGAGGCACGGACGCCGACATGCCCATGCGCGGAGCCAGCGTCCCCCGCGCCATGCCGGACCGGTCGGCGGCCTCCGACACGATGGTGAAGGCGCGATCCTCCTTCGGCTCGACGATCACGTCGTACGTTTCCGCGACCGAGATCTGGAACTCGTCGACGCTGACAGGGCGCACATTTTCGCCATCGGCGCTGACCACGGTCATGCGTAACCCCGGGATACGGACCTGGAAGACCGTCATGGCCGCTGCGTTGATGAAGCGCAGCCGCACCCGCTCGCCGGGACGGAACAGCCCGGTCCAGTTTTCCTCAGGTCCGTGACCGTTAATCAGATACGTATAGATCGCGCCGGTCACGTCCGAGATGTCGGTCGGATCCATCCTCATCTTTTGCCACTGCAGCCGCTCCTCGAGCGACATGCGCTGCGCGGGATCGTCGCTGGAAAGACCAGCGACGGTCAGCCTATTTCGGTTGAAATGACCTCCCTCCTGTTTCAGCTGGACCATGATCCTTTCGGGATCCATGAAGCTCCAGTCGGACAGCACTATTACATGCTCGCGTTCATAGGTGACCGGATCGGGGGTGGCGGGGTCGATAATGACCGGCCCGTAATGGCCGAGCTGTTCCTGCAGCCCCGAATGGCTGTGGTACCAGAAGGTCCCGGATTGTCTGATGGGGAGTTCGTACACGAAGGTCTCGCGCGGGCGGATTCCCGGGAAGCTCACGCCCGGAACGCCGTCCATGTGGAACGGAATGAGGAAGCCGTGCCAATGGATGGACGTGGTCTCCTCAAGGGTGTTGGTGACCGCGATTCGGTGGGTTTCGCCCTCACGCAGCCGCAGGAGCGGCGCCGGAATAGTCCCGTTGATGGCGATCGCCCGGCCGGTTCGCCCGTCCACGTTGAACGGAATGTGCCCGATCGTCAGCGCGATGTCCCGCCCCGAGAGCGTCGGCAAGGTCGGGGCAATGCCGCGCGTTCCGGTGCGCGCCCAAGCAGGAAGCACGTGACTTAGCGCGGCTAGGCCTCCTATGCCGGCGCTTTGCGCAAGGAGGGTTCGACGATTGAGCATCAGCCTGTTCCTCTAAGCTTGCGAAAACTGCTGCTGGAGCATACCCAAGCTCACCAGGGCGAAAACGGGACATGTTCGAGAAAAGCTCGATTCTCGCTGCATGTTGCGCATTTCACACAGCGTTCCGCTGGCATCGCAGCGCTGAGGTACTGAGACGTCTGTCCGACAAACCGCCGTCAGGCCCTGATGAAAAGGGCAGCTGCCAGATCTGTGGTTTGTTGTATAAGGCCGCCATCGTGCGGTCTCTCCCGCCCATTCACACCGCCATCGTGCGCCTGCCCATCGGGTTCGTGGGCTAACAAAGTGCGGCAGGTTCCGGCGAGTGATATGGCCGCTAGGTGGTGGAGTCGCCTCGCCTGCAGGGCTACAACGTTTTTGCGCTGGTGGTTGTATCGTTTCGTCGCACCGGACGTTTTGCTGCCAAGGCGCGGCGGGCACTTGCAATGGTGGCTTGCGAGCCGGCGGATGCTGTCGCGCGTGGTAGGCATGAGTTTCGCCCAGTGAGCGAAGCGTCGTCGTCGATGCGAAGGAGAACCACCCGATGAGCGGATCGCCGAAGCAGACCGACCTCTGGGACGCGATCATAGTGGGCGGAGGCCCGGCGGGGCTGAACGCCGCCTTGGTACTCGGGCGCTGCCGCCGGAAGGTTCTGCTCTTCGACGACGGCAGGCCGCGTAACGCCGTATCGCATGCCTTACACGGATTCCTCAGCCGCGACGGCGTCGCGCCGGCGCAATTGCGTGCCATTGCGAGAGAGCAGCTCGCGGCGTACGCATCGGTCGTTGTCGACGAAGCGCGTGTCGTTGACGCTGCGCACACCGACACCGGCTTTTCGGTGCGCACGCGCGATGGCCGCAGATTTCGCGCCCGCAAACTGCTGCTGGCGGCGGGCGTGGCCGACGCGCTACCGGACCAGCCGGGCTTTCGCGAACTCTACGGCGCGGCGGTCTTCCACTGTCCGTACTGCGACGGCTGGGAGATGCGCGACCAGCCGCTCGCGATCTACGGCCGCGGCGACCACAAGGGCGGTGGGCTGGCGCTTGAGATGACGCTGTGGAGCTGCGACATCGTCCTTTGCAGCGACGGCCCCTCGGGCCTGAGCACCGACTACCGCCAGCGCCTGGATCGCCACGGCATCGCGATTCGAGAGGAAAGGATCGCGCGCTTGGAGGTCGACAGCAGCATTCCCTACCAGGCCTCGTTCGACATCGTGTTCGAGTCCGGGCCTCTCCTACGGCGCGCTGGTATCTTTTTTAACACGGAAAGTCGCCAGTCCACCGATCTCGCGGCGCGTCTCGGTTGCGACACGTATAGTCCCAAGGGCTGCACAGTGGACAACGACCAGCAGATGACCCATGTGCCGGGTCTTTATGTGGCAGGAGATGCGTCGCGCGACGTGCTGCAGGCCATCATCGCCGCTGCCGAAGGTGCGAAAGCGGCCATTGGATCAACACGGCGCTGCTCCACGAGGACTTGGCGTGATGGGAGCTACCAGCGCCGCGCACATTTGTGTGGCAAGCTCCTCGCGAATACCCAGCTGACTCGCCCTGATGCGGCACAAGCCCGATTTTATTGCGGGTCAGTGGGAATACAGCTCCTCTGGCCAGCAGTTTCGGAGTGCCGGCCGGACTCAATGCCCAGGATTTCGCGCACCAGTAGACGCGGCGTCGACCTGTGGCTTCCATCCGAGAGTCTCCGCAAACCTCCGACCAGCAATCCGGCGCTCACCGGTCAGTGCTTTTGAACACCTTTTGGCTCGGTCTGCATTCCGGAGCCGGACTTTTTGTCTTTTCCCGGCTTCTGATCGTCACTCTTATTCATGGATTCCATTTCTTCGTCGGGAGGTGCCTTGGCCACCAAGTCCTTGTAATGCTCCGCGGACAAGCCAGGCAGCCTGGTGACAAACGCGATGATGCTCCAGAGTGTCGCGTCGTCGTGTGTGAGGCCCCAAGCCGGCATGCCGCTCATTTTAAGTCCGTGCTTCAACACCCAGAAAGCCCTCTTGGGTTCGACGCGCTGCTCGGACAGGTTGGGCGGCCTCGGATAGAGTCCAGGTCGAATCTTCGAATCGGTCTGTTCGGGTGCGAGGTGGCAATTCGCGCACATTTCCGCATATTGTCCTGCTCCCTTCAGAACCATCTGTTCGTCCTGGAGGTCGGGTAGCTCGATTTGTTTCGCGCGTACTTCGATCGAGCGATCGCGAACAACCTCTATGGCCCTTCGGGTGACTTCCCAATGCGGCGTATCCGCACCGACATCGTAGGCGCCAGAACCGACATAAAAAACGATACCGCCCAGAAGAACCAAGGCTGCGAAGATCACAGTTCTCAACTGTTTGGTCATGCGACGGTTTCCTTTTCAATTTGGCGGTATATCGCGCCACTGATCCGCAACCGCGGCAGCGGGCTTTGCGGAGCAACGCACCAAGCTGCGAAGCGCTCCAAACGTTGGGTTCACAACTTCCGATGGGGCAAAGGAACAAAGCGAACCGAGGCACATTAACGAGAGCGAATGCCACTCCGCATCCGGATTGGAGTCTTCCTACTTTCGCAAATCAGAAGGAATATCGCTATGAAAACATTTACCTTGGTTGCAGCGACATTGGTCGCCGGTATGAGCTTCGCCTTAGCACAATCGGCGACCCATGAGCCTGCGGGTACTCATGGAACCGTTGGCGCTCATGCGGGTGTATTCTCGTCCGAGCACGGCTCGATGATCCGACAGCACGCGACGAGTCAGCGCTATCAGTCCCACCAGGAACCGGGGTTTCACGCACAGGTCGGTGTCGCCTTGCCTGGCTCTGCCCAGCTCCACCCTTTGCCTGATGGCCTCGTGACTCAAATGCCGTCTGCTCGAAACCATCAGTATTCGATTGTGAACGATCGTTATGTGATCGTTGATCCTGCAACCCGTCGTGTTACCCACGCGTTCGAGTAATCGGCTGCGTCGGCTGAACGAATCGTTTTTTGAAGCCCGGTTGGGAGACCCCAGCCGGGTATTTGATTTTCGGAAGATCTCCGGGAAAAGCCCAGACCAGCAAGTGGAGCTTGTCCTCGCAGCAGAAGGACGAGCTTTGGGCGCGATGGATGGCCGGTCAATCGCTTAGCGATATCATCCGCGGGCTTGGTAAGCATGCCGCATCAGTTTTGGCGTGCTGCACTCGCTACGTCGGCGTCAAGTCCAGGTGCGACATCCGCACATCCGTCGCACAGCGCCCAGCTGCACCGTCAGCTCACTCTTCGCTCGGTTAATGCGGGCGATTCATGGCACGAGCAGAGTATGGGACGTCTCAAATTCAATGAATGCGCCAAGAGGATAAAGAAGCGCGATGGCGGCCATATCTCTCTCGCCCATTCCGCTGCGTAACGCGGCTGCAAAACTCTCGCGGCATCTATGGACCTGATGTGTTCTGCTGGATTGATCAGAAAAACGCATCCCTCTCAAGTTCTGGGACAGTTTGTTGCGCAAGGACAGGCGGCGGCTTTGGGTCCGGCCATCGCGAGATAGGCAATTATTGTGACATGAGGCGTCTTGCCGTTAACCGATTTGCTCGTCTCCGGTTGCATCATTTTTGCTAGTGGACAATATCGCCAAAGAATATTGGTCCGCGCTGGACGTCCGAAAGAATGAAAACGGACCGAGGAGAGTTCAGATGAACCCGGTACTCGTCGCGCAAATTCTTGATCCAAAACAGAACAATTTCAACTTGCTGCGGCTCCTGGCCGCGGCTGCTGTGGTTATTTCACACGCTGTCTTTCTGCGCTCGGGCAGCAAGGCCGACGAGATATTCTCGGGCATCAACCACTATGATCTCGGCGCCCACGCGGTTAATGTTTTCTTCGTTCTGTCCGGGCTGACGGTGGCCGCCAGTTGGGCGCGTTCACGATCGACGGTTGAGTTCCTCGTGGCTCGTGGCCTGCGTATTTTTCCGGCCCTTGCGGCTTGTGCGTTTGTGTTGATCCTGCTCGGCGTCCTGGTGACGGCCTGCACCCCCGCGCAATTCCTGGCCGATACCCGGGTTTGGCAATATGGGTTGAAGACGCTCTTGCTCGGCTCGGCGGCTACCGGATTGCCAGGGGTGTTCACCGCCAATCCCCATCCCTCCGTCATGAATGCATCGATATGGACGCTGAAATATGAGGTGGCTTGCTACGTCGTCTTGGCGCTTGTTGGCTTTGTCGGCGTTCTGAACAAGCATCGGTTCGCATGGCTACTTGCCGCGTCTTGGGCGATCGCCGGCGGGTTTTTATTCTCTCGCTTCGGTTGCGACGCCGCTCCGATCGATCAGGTGGCCCGGCTTTGGCTGTGCTTTTCGTTTGGGGTCGGCCTTTATGTTTTTCGGGATCACATTCCTTTATCAATCACCGGGGTATTGGCATTGGGTTTCGCCTTCTGGATGGCCCGCGGCACGGGATGGGAGAGAATTGTCTCCCTCTTTGCGACGGGATATGGCGCTGTGTGGCTGGCAAAAGTGTCAACGGGAAGGCTGCGCGAGCTGACCAACCAGATCGATCTGTCGTATGGAATATATATCTTCGGCTGGCCCATTACGCAGACTCTCATCTTGACGTGGCCAACCATCGGGACCCTCGCGCTCGTCACGGCCTCCCTTATCCTCGCCGTAAGCGTGGCGCTCCCGTCGTGGTTCTTGATCGAACGGCCTGCGCTTCGGTCGCGCGGCTTGGTCGTCTCGCTGCTTAGATCGTGCTTCTCGCAAATCGCGAAACCGCGACGAGCATCCGTGTCAGATCCTGCCCTGCGTTAAGGTATTTTGGCGGCCAGCCGATATTCATCTTCCATCGTGCCAAAAAAGCAGATCGACCAGCTCTCGCCCTGAACGGGCAAGCCTGCCAGACCCCCAACCTCTTTGAAAACAGGTCGCGAACAGTCGCTCGTGATCATCGGCATTTGCGCCCATCTCGGGCGCATCCCGAAGTCCTTTCGGATCACTGCCGAATTCGGGCTGATCGCACCAAAAGGCGTCTGGCGGATTCCGGAACTTCACCAACTCGCCCAAGATAGCGAGAGTGTTCTGAGCTTCCAGAAGCAGCGCAGTCGTGCGCAAGCTGATCATGATGCAGATCGAAGATCTGCAATCCAATATAAAAGCACTCGAGCGGACCATTTTTGCTCGCCACCGTGCGAATGAGCTGAGTCTGCTTTGCGTTCCTCCGTCCGGGTCAATCATGTTCGGAATGGAAACGTAGTGCTTTGCGCCGGACAGATTGGTATTGATGACGGAAGCCCTTGCCAGGATATGTTGCGGATTAAGCGGCTGATCGGCCAGCCATTACCAAAGTTAGCACAACCCGGCGTCAACGTTTGTTACTCACACTGTTCTCGCTCGGCTTGGCCACCGCCCCCGCACTCCCGTCCTGGCTATTGATCGAGAGACCGGCCCTCCGCGCTCACAAAACGATCTGCGCGGCGGTTAGTCCCAAAACGCTTCTGCGAGTCAAAACTGTTGGATATTTGCCTGAGTTATCCATGTCGCGGGTCCGTACTCCGTTGATGATCGAAACCATTCCAAACATCTCTTCCTCCGAACAAACTTCTAAGTGACCGATGTCGAAACCGCCTTTTCACTGGATTTGGACGTCGCGGGTTGCTTGTCCAAATCCTTGGACCATGATCGGTAGTAGGCGACGGCCGTCATGAGCGCGATTCCAGACACACTCACGATGATCTGCGCGAGAAGTGAGTCGGAGACCAGCTCAAGAACGAAATGACCGACGAAGGAGAGAAACACTCCGACGCAAAACACTTCCAACGAACGCTGACCACAGATGATCAACGGGCGAAGCCAGCGGGACGTCAACCCGGGACAATCAAAGGGGAAAAACCGAACGACCAGCACGGCCAAGGCGACGAAATGCAGAATCCGATATGGCGCGAGATTTGTCTTGTCGTTAGGATTGAATGCGCCAAACAGTCCCTCAGGGATTATTTTTCCAAGCGGCGCGACATAGCCTGCAACTGTCATAAACAGCGCAAACCCCAGATAAACGAAACAGATCGATATGATCGCGGGCGACCGAATGAGCCTCTGTAGTCGCGACGCTCCTCCGAGCGAGCTCCAGGCTCCAAGCACAAAGAGGAGTTGCCAAGTGAACGGGTTAAAATACCAAACACCCGACGGATAGGCGGGAAGATTCCACCCAAATTGGCGTGCCGCGAAATAAAGAACGAGCGAGCTGGCGATTGCAAAGTCTGGCCGCCGAAGCATCAGCCACAATACCAGCGGAAAAGCTGCCATCAGAACGATATAGAGCGGAAGAACGTCGAGATTCAGAGGCTTGAATTTGAGCAGCAAGCCTTGCTTTAAGGTCAGCATTGGATGGTCGATCAACCCTGCAACGTTGAATTCATCCACAAGATGAGAATGATTGTAGGTTTCCGCGACCCAGCCGATTGCCGCGATATAGAAAACGAACAGCAGCACATGCGCGACATATAGTTGCCAAACGCGTTTTAATAGTCGAGCGGTTCCTGCAACGAAACCTTGGACGAGCATGCTCTTGGCGTAGACAAGCGCGGCCGTATAGCCGGAAATGAAGACGAAGATATCCGCTGCATCGCTGAATCCATAGTTTCTGGTCGTGAGCCACGCGACCGCGTTGTTCGGGACGTGATCGAGAAAGATTGCCCAGTTCGCAAGGCCGCGGAAAAGATCGAGTCGGAGGTCTCGTCCTTTGGCAGGAAGGATAGCACGGATTGTCATGAAAACTCTGAGCATGGCTTCAGGATAAGGGAACACTTACGGTTTTGTGGCAATCGAAATTCCAGGCGGACCCTCGTCCTAAAGAGGAGACCCACGGACCAACCATCGATCGAATGGTTGGTCCGTCGGTGACTAGGCAGCCATCGCGCGGCAGCTCTCTGCGCATTGTGTGCAGGCCCGGACGCAATCGTCCATGCCACCCAATCGCTCGCAATCCTTGGCACACTCGGTGCAAATCTCCGCGCATTCGCGGCACACATGCTTGTGATGAAGCGAGTTCAACAGCATGAAGTGTGCGGAGGTCCGGCAGATCTCGGCACATGCCATCATCAACCGGAAATGCGCTGGCTCGACATGTTTTCCGCCGGTCTCGAGGCAATGCGTCATGGCCGAACCGAGACACACTTGGTAGCAGCGCAAGCATTCGTCGATGCACTTTTGCATGTCTTTGCTCATGTGTTTCATTAAGCTCTCCTTGAATTTGTTAATTGCCCCTTATTGCACGTTGAGAACCAGCGTTAGACCGCCCGCTCCTTTCTGTTCGACGTTGTTGTTGGTGGTGTGATGCGGGATATGACAGTGAACAAGCCATCTCCCGGGTCTCCGAGCGGTCCAGACGACGTCATAGCGTTGTCCTGGTCCGACATTCACCGTATCGGCAAGAAACCGCTGGTTTTCTGCCAGCGCCTCTCCATCGCGGGCCACCACTTGGAAAGGCCCGCCATGAACATGCATGGGGTGAACGAAGTTATTGTTTGTGCCAATGAAGCGAATCTTGATGGTTTGCCCAACCTTCATGGAGACGGTGTCTGTCTCCGGATACGACTTCCCATTGATTGTGAAGTAATTCGGAAGGCCGCCCTCCATCAGCATCGCGGGGTACGTCAACCACTCGCGCTTCAACCATTCCTGGAGCTGGATGGTGTACTCGAGATCGGCTTTTACATCGGCGGCGCTGTCCTTCGGCGCGATCAGCAACGCGCCGTAGAGGCCTAGGCCTTGTTGACGATCGGGGTGGTCGTGGCTGTGATAAAAATAGGTTCCGCTTTGGCCTACGGTGAACTCGTATGTGTATTGACCGCCCGGCGCCACGGGCGGCTGGGTTATCTTGGCTGGGCCGTCCATCTCGTTTGGTACGATCAGACCGTGCCAGTGCACGGTCGTGGATTCCGGAAGGCTGTTGCGGAAATTGATCCGGACGTGATCGCCTTCGGTCAATTGAAGCCGCGGGCCCGGCACCTGGCGATTGTAGGCATAGGCCTCTACGGAGACATCGGGAAGAATATTCCAGCGTATGATCGAAGCCTCGATATCGAATATTTTCACTCCGTTCTCGATACGCGGTTCAAGAACATTGTCCCCTCGAGCGTCGGCAGGCGCCTTGTAGACCACCTGCCGAGGATTGACCGCCGCCATGTCCTTCATAGCTTCCCCCGGCGTGTCGAAGGTCATGATCATGCCCGGCGGCATAATGGCGCCGCCGACGTCGCGTACGCTCAGACCCAGATTGACCTTGAAACCCGGGAGCACCATTCCGGAAATCAGAAGGAATGTCGTCACGCCAGCGAGCGCAGCCAACTGTGGCGTCGTCGCCTCGCTCGTCATTTGATGGGTGCCATGAGACTTGTGGCCGTTGGCAGCCGTTTGTTTCTGCGGATGGTCGTCGTGTCCCTTCATGTGGCTCATGTCGGCATCCGACATTTCACCCATCTCGGACTTCATTCCGGACATCGAGCCCTTCCCGGCAGCTTGCTCATCCGAGCGGGCGGTCATCAGGCCGTGCTTGATTTTCTTCTTCACCATCCAAACGTTGAACGGATAGGCGGTCGCGAACCCGACCATCACGCCAAGGGACATCACGCCCCAGAAGATCAGCTCGAGCGGGTCCATCGCCCGCATGTCGCGACCCATCATCAACAGGCTCATGATCGGTGCCATGCCTGCCATCATGGCGTTCATGCTGATGAACTCCGGCATGAAACTCTTCCGAACATTTTCCCAATACGTACCGCCCATCATCTTTTTCATGAACAACGCTTGAAAGATGAAAAGACCAAACGAGAAGCCCGCGACATACTCGACGATCAGGTCGATCCACATCGGTAGACCGAGCAATGCGGTCACGGTCGCTGCGAGAATAATGCCGGTGGCATCACCTGCGACGCAATGAATGGTGCTTCCGATGCCCTGCTTCCAAAGCGGAGACGTGAACTGTTCATGTTCTCCGGGCCGCGGCTCCTTATCAGCGAGTACGTACAGGAGAAGTCCGAACGGACCCATGTACAGGGTCACAAGGATGAAGCCCCACTTCATCACGGTCGGTTCGGGATTTCCGTTGAACTGGTCGAAAGCGACGTAGGCCGTGGAAGCGGCCGCGATGACGAACCATGCGATCAGGAAATAGTCGTATGGGAGAGCAATCATGATGTCCTCAAGCTGAAGTCGATGTTCGTTCATCCGCCGAGTCTTGAGATACGGTCGCAAGGCGCCGCCTCACCGATTCGTCCCTTTCAACTCCGAGCGGCAGCATCATGAGGAGACTTCCGCCCGTGTGCGGCAGGTCGGGATGCCAGGGAATTTCCGCGTGACGAACCTCCTTGAAACCAGCGGCGAGATAGAAAGCGATCGCTTCCGTGTTGTCGGCCCAAACGTGCAACGTCACGGAGGGAAACGACTGCTGCTTGGCCTCATCGACGACCGCAGCCAGCAGTGCGGCACCCACGCCTAGTCTGCGGTGGCTGCGCACGACCGCGATGTTGTTCAGCAGGAAGCTGGTGGGATCGTTGAGCTCCGTGCGTGGCCACAGCAACTCCTCACGCTCGGTCAATACGGCCCCGGCAATCTCTCTTTCGATGAGCCGGGCGGGAAACGCGTTCGCCATGCCGACGATCCGGCTGCCTGATGCGGCAACCAGACAATTTTGATACGAGTATATTCCGGTCGGCGCAGCAGCCATCTCGCGATACGTTGGCATTGTTTCCGCTGTGGAGTCGATGCCGCGCAAGATGAACGCGAGCGTATCGCCACCCGCCATGTTGGCCAACTTTGCGATCAGGCGAGTGTCACGACTGGCCGCTCGTCTGATCTGAAACCGTCTTTGCGCCAAGGCTTTTTCCATAACTGTTCTGGTCCCACCGCTCCAGCCCGCACTTTCCATCCGCAACTCCCCGTTGCTGAGAGCAGTCGATCCAGCGAGCATATTCGATGGACGGACACCGCCGCTGCGACGTCGGCTCAGCTTGAGGTCGCTTCCTTGCAGAGCTTTCACCCAGTCGGCGCGACGGCCTAGGAACCGCCGCGCCGAAGAGTCGTCACTTTCCCTTTTGCATCTTCGTGATCGTGATTCCCGCGGTGGTGCGTTCGGCTTCAAACTGCACCTTATCGCCAACCTTCACTTGCTTCAGCATCGCCGGATCCTGGACGCGAAAGATCATCGTCATCCCGTCTTCATCCATGTCGAGATTCTTGATCGGACCGTGCTTGAGGGTGATCTTTCCCGCGGATTCGTCGATCTTCTTCACTTCGCCATTGACCATCGCCGCTTGAGCAACGGCGGATGCTGCCGTAAAGGCCAACGAGAGCGCGAGGGCTGCGGCTGCGATTTTATTGATCTTCATGGTTCTTTCCTTTCGGTTCTTGGATTGATGTCGCGCATTACTTGACGACGATCGCGCCGACCATGCCCGCTTCCCGATGCCCGGGAATCAGACACGAGTATTCGAACTCACCGGCCTTGGTGAACTTCCAGACGATTTCATCGGCCTTCTTTGGAGCAAGCCGTTTTCCATTCGGATCATCGTGCTCCATGTCAGGGTTCTTCTTCATCGCCTCGCCATGCTTGAGATTTTCCGCCGTTGTGGCGAGGATGAATTCGTGGTCAAGCTCGCCATTGTTACGCAGCACAAACTTGATCTGCTCGCCCTTCTTCACCTCGACTTTCGCCGGCATGAACATCATCTTGCCGTCCATCTCGCCCATCGTTACCTGAACGATCCGGGCGGGCTTCTTCGGGTCACCGGGTTCGCCCGCCGAAAATCCTTCGCCGTGACTGTGACCTGCAGGTCCCGCTCCCGCCCAGGCAGACGCTGACAGGAACACCGTCGCAAACAGCGCGATGCCAGTTTGATACTTCTTCATATTTCGGCTCCTTTGTTGATCGTACGCTTCGGTCCTCACGTTGCCGCCTACATCCCCTTCATGCCTTTCATTCCCTTCATCGCTTTCATCTCAGTCGGTTTGGCCGACTCTTTCGGCTTGTTCTGCCGCGGCGCTTCAGCCGGCGGCGCGTCGACCTTGTAGGCGACAGTGCCCTTCGGATAATCATAAGGACCGGGATCCTTGTAATCGTCGCGGGCCAGCCCCTCGCGGATTTTCATGACCGAGAACATCCCGCCCATTTCGATCGGGCCGAATTGCCCGGTCCCTGTCATCATCGGTAGCGTGTTGTCGGGCGCAGGCATTTCCATTTCGCCCATTGCCATTCCGGTCGACCCCATCACCATTGCGTCTGGTGCGAGTCTGCCGACCGCCTTGGCGAGATCTTTCTTCGACACGCCGATCATATTGCGCATGTCGTGTCCCATCGCGTTCATGGTGTGATGTGACTTGTGGCAATGGAACGCCCAGTCGCCGGGATTGTCCGCGACGACGTCGAAGGCCCGGATCGCCCCGACGGGAACATCGATCGTCGTCTCGGGCCATTGGGCGCTTTCCGGAACCCAGCCACCATCGGTGCAACTCACGACGAACTTATGTCCGTGAAGATGGATGGGATGATTGGTCATGGTGCGATTGCCGATGCGAACCCGAACGTTATCGTTCAGCCGCACCGGCAGCGGATCGATCCCGGGAAACACCCGGCTGTTCCAGGTCCACATGTTGAAGTCGGTCATCTCGTTGACCTTCGGCAGGTAGGTGCCGGGGTCGATCAGGTAGGTGCTCATGATGAAGACGAAATCGCGGTCGACCGGGCGGAATGACGGATCACGTGGATGCACCACAATCATGCCCATCATGCCCATCGCCATCTGCACCATTTCGTCGGAGTGCGGGTGGTACATAAACGTCCCGCTATGCTTCATCTGGAACTCGTAGACGAAGGTCTCGCCAGGTTTGATGTGAGGCTGGTTGAGGCCGCCGACCCCGTCCATACCGCTCGGCAAAAGCACGCCATGCCAATGTACGGTGGTATGCTCCGGCAATTTGTTGGTGACGAAGATACGGAGCTTGTCGCCTTCTACTGCCTCAATGGTGGGACCCGGGGATTGGCCGTTGTAACCCCAGAGATGAGCCTTCATGCCTTCGGCAAATTCGCGCACCACAGGTTCGGCCACCAGGTGAAACTCCTTCCAGTCGCCGTTCATGCGCCATGGCAACGACCAGCCGTTCAGCGTCACCACCGGCCGATAGTCGGGACCGGACGTGGGATGCAACGGTGGCTGCATCGTCGCCTTGTCCATGATCGGCGCTTCCGGGATGCTGGCCGCCTGCACGCGGCCGCTAACGGCGCTGGCGCTGACCAGCGCCGCCGTTCCGAGAAATCCTCTTCGCGATAGCATGCTCATCTCCTTCAGTGGCCGCCGCCACTCCCGCCCGCTTGGGCGGTGGTGGTCGGGCGTGATTCTTTTTGAGTGTCTCCAGAGCCGCCGCCGTTGATAGCCGTCGTCAAATCGGATTGCGCCAGCCAGAAATTGCGCTTGGCATCGATTGCGGCCCGCAATGCGGCGATCCTCTGTCGTGTCTCGACCAAAAGCGCGAACACGTCGACCTGCATGCTGGAAAACCGCAGTTGCATTTCTTCGGTGATGATCTTGCGCAGCGGCAGCACTTCGCGCTGCCATTGCCCGGCAATGTCGTAGGTCGAGCGATAGACGCGGTATGCATCTCTCGCTTCCGAACGGACATTGACCGCCTTTTCGGTCAGGCGATTGAAGGCTTCGTTGTAAGTCGCCGCCGCGCGTCTCACGCGAACCTCGCCGCCGTCGAAGATCGGAATCTGGAACTGGATGTCAAAACCACGTTCCCGAAATGGTGCGCCATCAGGATCACGCGTCTTGCGATCAATGCCGGCGATATCGAGCAACGTGACGAACCGGGTTGCCTCCGTCAGGTTGAGAGATTTCGCCAATGTATCGAGTTCGATGCGGGCGATCTGAAGATCGATGCGATGACTGACGGCATCCACCTCGATGGAGGGGAGCGCAGAAGGGCGACGCGGCAAAGTGGGCAAGGTATCTGGCAGCCGGAAACTGAGATCGCTTCCCCATAGACCCATGAGCCGGGCCAGCCGTTCGCGCGAACTTGTCGCCTCTTGTCGCGTGGCGGCAAGATCCGCTGTCGTTTCGGCGTAGAACACCTGCTCGCGGGCCTGATCGAGCTTGTTGAGTGAACCGGTCTCTCCGAGCTTCTGGGCAAGCTTGGCGGTCGACTCCGCCGTCGACTTGGCGTCGGTGAGCAGTCCAACGAGTTCGTTGGCAGCGACCGTCCGGTAATATGACCGCCGGACATCGGCCGCGAGCCTCAGCGTTTCAAGCACAGCCCGCAGTTGCGCCTGCTGGAAACGTTGACGCGCGATCTCGGAGCGGAACGGAAGCGTCGCCAACGCCAGGATATCACCAACGACCCGACGTTCGATCTCGACAGCGCCGTTGCCCGCAATTCGCGAAAGCGAGAACGTTGGATTGGGTGGAAGGCTCTCCTGAACAAAATCAGCCTCCGCCAGCGCCAACTCATTGTAGGCGGCTTGAAGACCTCTGTTGTTTAGCAGAGCAACCTGAACCGCGGTGTCCACGGTCAATGGGCGGCGAAGCAACCGTTGCACCGCGCTGCGAGCCCACTCCGCATCTTCGCCGCTGCGGATAGACACCACGTCTTTTTTGATTGTCTCGCCCGCAACACCGGCGACGACTGCCATTCCACCATCGGGTGAAAAGGTTGCGCATCCTGATAGCGCAAACATTGAAATAAGCGCGGCTACACACGCCGCCTTCGATCGGAACGGGTTCGCAACGACAACCAACGGTACGATCTGGAGGGTTCGGTTCATCGTGCGCTCCTATTGCCCGGACTTCGGTTTCGGAGCGACGCGTTCGTTCTGCTCACGCCACGACGTCGGAGCGGTTGGGCGAAGACTTGTGTAGGGAGCCACCGTCGATCGATAACCGACACCAGCGACCTTCACGCCGGGGTCAGCAGGATCGGCGCCAACTAGCGGCACCGTTGTCTGCATGCATCCTCCCAGGGTGACGGCCGCGACGGCCACTCCCGCAAGGATCCCGAATCTGCATCTATTGAATTGTCCAGCCACCGAATGAACGGCGGCGAAGTTCGCCCCAAACTGCGCAAGCATGACATTTTCCTGAACTGCCGATGAACCATAGGCACACGTGCCCTCAACGGGCGCGGCGCCACGTCATTCAAGTCAGGAAATGGGGGGGCGATAGTGCCGAGGGGGAGCTCTGTCGGCGACGTCCCGATAGTTCTCGGACGCACAGACGGACGTCGGCATCAAGGGTTTGACAAGTTCGATAACCGTGGTCGGCGATGCACTCAAGCACACCATGCCGCAACATTGCGCACCCGAGGCCTTATGATGATCATTTGCCGGGGCAGGCGTTTCGTCAGCGACTGATATCGGGCTGAGGTTCTTCGAGTTGTTGAAATGGGCCTCGCCGCCTTGATGTTCGTGCACGTGGCCGTCCTTGTGGACGTGCTGCGAAGCGCCCTCGCTATATTCGTGGACATGGACGATGCCCAGGCCGTGATTCTCGTCGGTCAGACATGGCGCGGCCCGAGCGCCATCGGCAAATGCAAACGACAATGCCGGAGCCAGAACGCAGAACAGATAGACGAGCGCAAGCAAACGCCCGGCCGCCGACCTTTTCGTTCTGGTCAAACCACTCAACATCGTCAGTTCGGGTTCCTGATGGCGCATGCTGCGAGAGTCGGGAACGTAGCCCCAAACCGTTCGTCCGCCAAGCTGGAAACTGTGACAACAATTAGATTTTGCTGTCTCATCGGTCAGCCCGTCCCACGACAGCCATCAGTTCCGCTATTTTCTTCCGCTGCTCCGCCTTGTCACCGCTCGCGATGGCATGTTCGACGCAATGCGCAACGTGATCCTTGAGGACTTCCTCTTCGACCCGGCGCAGGGCGGCACGAGCCGCGGAAATCTGCGTGACGATGTCAATGCAGTAGCGGTCCTCTTCCACCATCTTTGACAAGCCGCGGATCTGCCCCTCGATCCGGCTGAGGCGTTTTTGGCAAGACGTCTTGATGTCTTTTCGCATGTGGCCTATATACCCCTACGGGGTATGGGTTGCAAGTGACGACGGAGACTTGGATGACCGCGGCGAAAAACGCAAATCCGGAAGGCGGCTCAAGCGGTTCTGGGTGCTGCTCCCCTAATGCAAATACAGCTTCGCAAGAACCTGCAAAGACCGGGTGCTGTGGCGAAAGCCATGATCATTCCAACCATGGTCATGGGGATCACCACCATCACGGTGCTGACGGGAATACGACGACGGTCGTGGACCCCGTCTGCGGGATGACCGTCGATCCATCGACCAGCAAGCATCGGTTCGAGCACCACGGTCAGACCCACCATTTTTGTTCGGCAGGCTGCCGGACGAAGTTCGCGGCCTCGCCGGAGCAGTATCTCGACAAGACGCGACCTCACCAATCCGACGTCCCGGAAGGTACGATCTATACCTGCCCCATGCATCCGGAGATCCGCCAGATCGGACCCGGGAGCTGCCCGATCTGTGGGATGGCGCTGGAGCCGGAGTTGGCTAACAGTGGCCGGACCGAGTTTTCCGATAAAGCGGACATAGAGTAATTCGCTGACCAGCTCGACAAGTGTCTGTGCCACAATGATAGCGGGCAATACCGGGACTGCGCTGGGTATTGCAAATGCAAGCGGCAGCACCACGAGCGAATTCCGTGTACCGGCACTGAAGGCAACCGATCGGCCGGCCGGCGCATCGAGACGGAACAGTCGCCCAATGCTCCAACCGATCAGGGGCGCGAAAACCGCGAACGCGATATAGACTGGAAGCACGCGCAACACGGCCTCCATCGCCGGTCCAAGCCGCGGCACAACGGCGGCCGTGACCACGAACAGGACCAACGCTGTCGCCGGCACCGGCAGCACCCCAAGCACCTTTGACACCCGAATAACGATCTTACGCGCCGCCCATAACTGCACGACGGCAGCGAGAACGAGAGGAACAGCAATCAGCCACACGAATGCATGGACGAAGGGCCCGAACTGCACGAGACCGGCGGCATCTTCCCCGAGCAAAAGACCAAGATAAAATGGTAGCAGCAGCATTTGCAGGATAAGCAGAGCCGGTGTCGTCGCCAGCAACAAACGGGCATCGGCCCGGCCCAGATGCGAAAACGTCACGACGTAATCGATGCAGGGCGTGAGAAGAACCAAGAGCACACCGAGTCGCACCGCAGAACTATCAGGGAGGAACTGAATAAGAGCCGCCACGAGAAGCGGAACGGCGATGAAGTTCGCGATGAGCAGAGCTGCGAGGAAGTCGACGCGGGCGAAAGCTCGCCTGAGGTCTGCAAGCGGAACCTGTAGGAAGGTCACGAACAGCATCAATGCGAGCGCAGGATTGACACCGGCCTCAAGAGCAGTCGTGCCGGGCACAAGCAAGGCGCTTATGGCCGCCACCACGACAGCGCCAAAGTAAATACCGATTTGCCGGTTCTCCAGAATAGCCCTGATACTCTGAGTGTTCATTCTCTCTCGCTTTGGCCGGTTATGAGCGGAATCGGAGGCTTCTATAGTCAGCCGCCGCCCTTAGCAGCGTCAAACTGAGGCGTCGAACAACCGGAGCAGTCCAACCAGCGCCGATCAGACAAGGCTAAAAAATTCCCTCATAGAACAGAAACATTGCGTGATTCTGCGTCAGTTACCAGTCGGATTAGATTTACGATAGGGGCATCGGGGACAACCGAAATTATCGAACGGGTCAGTGCGGATTCTCAAGACTAAAGAGCTCCGACTGCTCGTCATAAGCAAAAAGCTCCGCATAACGTCCCCACGACACGATTGTCTTCAGCGTCTCGGTCGCATAGTCCTCAGACATATAATCTTCGAGTTCATTACGGAAGCGCGCGGCCGGTGCGGTGTGAGAAGGCCGCTCGTCGAGAACACGGCGGATCAAACCTGCAACCGGCACATATGTGATCATATGCTCAGCAAACAGCTTCTTGCGGGCATCGGTCTCAAGATTCGCGAAGCGTTTGCCCGCCTCCGTCAGCATCAGATCGCCTTCGCTTAACTGGGCAAACCTCAATAACTGCAGGGATTCACTGAGGTGGAAGAGTTCATCCGCTTCGAGCTGCAGACTTTCAGCAAGGACTGGCAAATCGGCGTGCCCATTGTATGGAGGCCCTGCCAATGTCTCGATTAGGCCAGAAAGCACATTGGATGAGACGTGGTTCAGCACCATCCCGACGCCCGTGCCGTGAAGCCCCTCAACAGCCGGCGCGCGCTGTTCGGGACGCTGCGTCATGCGCGCATAAATACTGTCCACGAGCTTACGAAATGTCGGATCGAGGCGATTGCGCGGGTGCGGCAAGTCGACCTTGATCTCCGCCGCCACGCGACCGGGGTTGGAAGAGAAAACCAGAATACGGTCGCACATCAACACCGCTTCCTCGATGTTGTGCGTCACCATCAACACAGACTTGATCGGCAGCCGGCCTTCGATCCAAAGATCGATCAGGTCGGTCCGGAGCGTCTCAGCCGTCAGCACATCGAGGGCAGAAAACGGTTCATCCATCAGCAACAGGTCTGGATGCACGACCAATGCCCGCGCGAAACCGACGCGTTGCCGCATGCCGCCCGATAGTTCCTTGGGGAAAGCCGACTCGAATCCATCGAGACCAATCAGATCGATCGCCGCAAGCGCTCGCTTGTGGCGCTCGGCGCGATCGACGCCCAGCGCTTCCAGTCCCAGTTCGACATTTTGCAGAACGGTCAGCCACGGGAATAAAGCGAATGACTGAAATACCATCGCGAGGCCGTTCGGCGGACCCTGAATCACTTCTCCACGGCATTTCGCATCGCCAGATGATGGCGCGATAAGTCCCGCAATGATGCGCAGCAGTGTCGATTTTCCCGATCCGGAACGGCCGAGCAGCCCGACAATCTCGCCCGCGCGGATGGTCAGATCGACATTTTCGAGCACCAGCAGCTCTTCACCGCTTCCCTTCGGAAACGAACGACAGACTTTTCTGATATCGAGGAGCTGATTGTTGTTGACGATGTCAAGCATGGTTCTTCCTGATCAACCGAGACGAAGGCGACGTTCACCGAAGGCATAGAGCGGCCTCCAGAGCAGTCGGTTAAAGAGCGTGACGAAGATGCACATCACGGCGATGCCGAGCACCACGCGAGGAAAATCGCCGACCTCGGTCGCCTTGGCGATGTAGGCACCGAGCCCGGTCGCGGTAAGTTTTGTATCGCCCCAGCTTGCGACTTCCGCAACGATGGAGGCATTCCAGGAACCGCCCGACGCGGTAATGGCGCCGGTGATGTAATACGGAAAGATGCCCGGCAGGATAGCCTTGGTCCACCACCGCCATCCCTTAAGATGAAAGCTGCTGGCAGCCTCTTTCAGATCCGTCGGAAAGGCGCTCGCACCAGCAATGACATTGAACAGGATGTACCACTGGGTGCCCAAAATCATCAGCGGACTGAGCCAGACGTTCACGTTCAACCCGTAGTGGACGATGATTACCACAAAGACCGGGAATGCGAGATTTGCGGGGAACGCAGCCAAGAATTGCGCGAGCGGTTGGATTCGTTCGGCAAGCTTCGGTCGAAGCCCGATCCAGACGCCGACGGGCACCCATATCAGAGTGGCGAGCACAATCAGTACCACCACGCGCGCCAAGGTGATGAAACCGTATCCGACGGCGCTGAACACGTCCGAGATGCTCAAGGTCACCGACAGATATTCATAGACCTTCCAAGCGGCATAGGCGGTGCTCGCGACGATCAATGTAAGCCAGACACCATCAATGAGGCGCGACGGCGGGCCACGTCTAGTTGGTATCCGCAGCTTCGCTGGAAGCGCGATGTGCAGGTTCGAGATGACTTTGTTCAAGGCCGCGAATGGATACGACAGCGCGCGTAGCGCCCGGGTCCGCCTAAATAGATCTAGCATCCAGGACGACGGTTCCGTCGCCGAAGCGGTCTGCTCGAACCGGAATTTATCAGCCCAGGCGACGACGGGCCGGAACAGCAACTGGTCATAGGCGAGGATGACCAAAAGCATCGCCAATAGCGCATAGCCGATTGCGGGAAGATCCTGCTCCTTGATAGCCAGCGCCACATAGGAGCCGATCCCCGGCAATGTCACCGTGGTATCCCCAACCGTGATCGCTTCAGAAGCCACGACGAAGAACCATCCTCCCGACATCGACATCATCGTATTCCAAACGAGACCCGGCATGGCGAACGGCACGTCAAGGCGCCAGAACCGTTGCCAACCACTGAGATGAAAGCTTTGAGACGCCTCCTCCAGATCCTTCGGCACATTTCGCATCGACTGATACATGCTGAATGTCATGTTCCAGGCTTGGCTGGTAAAGATCGCGAACACGCAGGCCAGTTCAGCGCCGAACACGCGGCCGGGGAAGAGATTCATGAAGAAGACGACGGTGAAAGTGAGAAAGCCAAGAATCGGCACCGATTGCAGAATATCGAGCAGCGGGATCAATACCATCTCCGCGCGCCGGCTCTTGGCTGCGATCGCGGCATAAATGAATGTGAAGATAATGGCGCAGACGATCGCCAGCAGCATCCGCAACGTCGTTCGCAGTGCATAGGCCGGAAGATTGCCGGGATCGAGAGATACGGGAGCAACGTCGAGCGCAGACAGAGGCGCCGCAGTTTGCTCACCGCCGTAGACGATGAGCACCAGCGCCCCGATCACGAAAATCAGCGCCACAACATCCCAAATGTTGGGCCGCAGCACCTGCCCTAGTGCTGCTGGGCGAATATCTTGAAATGCCATAAGAGCCGCCTTGCCTAGAATTCGCCGTGCAGACGGCCTGAGAAGATAGAGACCGGTCCCCGGTCTGCGTTATAGGCGGGGTTCGTGATGAGCTGGTAGTCGGCGGTGAAAGTGAAGGCCTTGCTGAGGGAGAGTGCGTAATAGGTCTCCAGAATGCGCTCGGTGCCGTAGTTCAGCCGGCCATCGCCGATCAGGAGACCCTTGCCGCCGGCGGCCAGGAAATCGCGGTGCGCGCCCGACAGTCCGTTGATGGCCCCGCCCAGCCCGATCGTATCGGCCGGCCGTCCCCAGTAGCTGCCCTTGATCGAAACGCCGCCGGACACGCTGCGGTCGATATCCGCGAACGACAGGACCTCGTTCTGGCCGTCGTTCCAGCTTGCGCGCGCGAAAATGCCGATGTCGGTTGCGACCTGCTGTTCGGCGTTGACGTAGAAGCCGTACTTCGATCGCTCCCGGCGCTCACCCGGCACGATGTCATTGATGTCGAGCCCGGGGTTTGCCGCGCTGATGCCCAGCACATTGCGGTAGTTGGCGGTGTTGCCGCGGTTGGCGAACACGCCGACGCGCAGCTTGCCGGGCTGGTCGAGGATCGTGTGGCGTTCCTCGACCTCGACCACCGCGCCGCCGCTCTTGAAGGTGAGCACGTCGCTATTGGGTTGCGACGGCACCTGGAACAGGCCCGCCCTGATCGCTCAGTCCTTGCGGTTGAGTTCGACCACGGCGCCGCGCGTCATCCCCGGCAGGTCGGCCGGGAAATCGTAGGCGCCGGACGACCACATCGCCCAGTTCAGGAAGTCGGCGCGCGGGTCTTTCGCATAGGAATTGCCGTCGAAGAAATCGCCGACGGCAAACCGTCCGACCGTGACGGTGACGCGGTCGATGTCGCGCTTGCCCGGCAACTGATTGGCGGCGTCGGCGACGTCTTCCTGCTCGCCGCCGAGACCGAAGGTCTGGCGGAAGAAATAGCGCTGCGCACGAAACTTCGGATACTCCGCGCCGCCTTTCTGGGCTTCGCCGTTCGGGAAGCCCGCAAGGCCCAGCGTGCCGCCGATGCCGAAGCCCTGCGCCAGTTCGGGGTTGAAGTAGAACTCGCCGCCCTCCCACAGCCGCCATCCGAGAAACGCACTGACCGTCCAGGTCTCGCGGGTGCGCCCGGCGCCGGGCAGGCTGTTGACGCCCTGATAGGGCGCGCGAAAGCTCGGATAGCCCTGCGCGATCACCGTGGTCTGGCCGTGGACATTCCAGTCGGTGGATTCCGGAAGCGAAGGCGGCTTGATCGCGGAGTTACCCGCTACCCAAGGCGGGGTGTCCCACAGCCGGTAGTTCAGCCCGAGTTTCACCGCATGAACCTGCGGATCGGCCCGCACGTCGGGAAGCGGCACGTCGCCGAGCCCGTAGGTGCGCGCGCCAAGATCGATGTAGTTGTACTCGACCTTGCCGGACCAGTTGCCGCCCATCGCGAATTCGACGCCGGCGCCGGCGACCCAGCCCAGATGCATGCGCGACTTGTTGCCGACGATCTCGCCGTCCGCGTCATTGAGATTGATGCGGGTGCGACCCCAGGCGGCGCCGCCGGTCACATAGGGCAGCCACGTTCCGAAGGCGTAGCCGATGCGGCCTCGCGCCGTGCCGAAGTAATCGAAGGTGGCGCTGAACGGCGCGGGCACCAGCTTCGGCCGATCCAGCGGGCTCGTGAAGGAGATGTCGGCTTCAACGCCGAGCACCCACTTGTTCGCAAGCTGGAGATTGTAGCCGGCCTGATAGCCGCCGATCAGGCCCGTGATGCTGCGCGGAAAGAAGGCGCCCTGCTGCGGAAGCGGATTGGTGCCGGGTCCAAAGCTACCGCCACCATAACCGGCGTGCCCGCCGACATACAGCCCGCTCCAGTCGTAGGCCTGCTCGAAACGTGGAGCTTTGACCTGCACCGCAGAGGCTACGTCGGCGGCTTTTGCCTCAAAGCCCGTCGCCAGCACGATCAGGATGGTGTTTGCAATTGCACAAGCTTCTTTCATCAGTCACCCAATTCGTATCGAGATACTCTGCGAGCTGTTGCTATTCGGCGAGAGCTTCAACGCTCCAGCTTGCAGCCGAAACGGTTGGCTCTAGACTCAGTCGACCGACCACCTGTTCAAGGACTGCGTCGCTTTTCGCTGCTACCCGCATCGGGCTCGCTTCGCCGGGCGCAAGCCCGGCGAAAATGACGAAGCTCGCGGCGCCAATCGCAACCAGCGTGTTGGTTCGAAGCCCCGCCATCCTCTACCGCCACTGACGTTCAAATCCGATGCCTGCGCCCAGTAGCGTCGCCACTGCCAAACCGATTGCCGCCTGTTTCAATTCAATCATGTTACTCATCTCGACTACCGTGAATTCCTTGATCCTGGCTCACTTCCGCTTCCACAACTTCCAACTCAATCGGTGAAGTCTCTCACTTGCACGTATCAATGGTTTGACATCGGACAGATTGAGCAGTCCTGCGCGGTGAGATCGAAATGCAAGCTTCAGCAAGGCTTCCGCCTAAGAAAGTGCGACGCTTGCACAGCCGAAATCGCTCGCCCATACGCGAACGCAATCGTCCGTTACGCACGGCCGGCGCGTGAGTTTCTGTGGGGATAGCAGGCACGAGCGAAGGAGCCTCTTCGCGTCGTTCTGAAGAAAATTTTACGAGGGAGGTTTTCATCACTCACTCCGTGGGCTGACGAATTGCCAGCACAGAGCGAGCGAACACCTATCTTGAAGACAGGATGACTCGCGCTGCGTCGTGGAGGTCGTCGCCGGTTTGCACTTCAAATGACCGTCGCGGCTTCGGGCCTGCATGCGTGATAGCATTGCGCATCTCGCAGACAGGCAAGCTACTACTTCCTTCAATCATTTCTGCCTCCCTTGTCTGACGTGCCCTGCACGCGCGCTAAATGACTATGCCATCTGGCGCTTGAGTGGCGCATACAGCACTTCGCGTCCGAAGGTCAAATCAATACCGTCAAAGCAACTCCCGCTCGCTGAACGGCTTTGTCAGATAACCGGTCACTCCCGCATTCAATGCACGCGCTCGAATTTGATCGTCGGATGCGGCTGGAATTAGTCGTCCGTGAAGAACGTTGATCTCAGGCTGGATTGATCGCCGTCTCCCCGAAGAGAGTGCTGAGGATTCGGCACAACACAAGGCTGAGCCAGCGGATCAGGCGGCGGAAG
>Ga0307490_1000041_pt1 | contig 25179 bp, 28 predicted proteins | sample SI3UmetaG_FD_202118 | JGI IMG/M metagenome (GOLD analysis project Ga0307490, IMG submission 202118) | Sea-ice brine microbial communities from Beaufort Sea near Barrow, Alaska, United States - SI3U | ecosystem: Environmental > Aquatic > Marine > Coastal | place: USA: Alaska | collected 2017-05-06
CGGGAATCCGACATCAAGCGGAGGATTGCGGCTTCGCCGCGACCTCATCTTCGCGTCTTTGCGCCTTTGCGAGCGAACCCGCTTCTCTGTGCTCTCTGCGTCTCTGCGCGAAAAAACCTATCCCGCCACGGCCTGGCGGCGCAGTTCGCGGGCCTTGGTGAGGATGATGTCCTCGAGCTTCTGGACGGTGGCGGCCTGGACCGGGGCGTCGACCCAGTTGGCGCCCTGCGCGACCTGGCGGCTGGCGGCGACGCGCAACGCGTCGGCGCGCAAATCGGTGTCGAGGATGCTGACCGTCACCTTGACCCGCTCGCCCGGATTGGCGGGGTTGGCGTACCAGTCGGTGACGATCACGCCGCCGTTGCTGTCCGCCTGGAGCAGCGGCGCGAAGCTCACGGCTTCGAGCGCGGCGCGCCAGAGATAGGAATTGACGCCTATGGTATTGACCTGCGCCGCGGCGAGATCGGCCCTGGGGCGTTCGCGGCCCGAAGAACAGGCGGCCAGCGCGCCGAGGGCGGCGAGCGCGCCAAGAGCCCGGAGGGTGGAGCGGAAAGAGCGGGCGGAACGGCGCATGGAAGTCCTTCGTGTCTCGGCGTATCGCGTCTTGGGCGCTCTATAGCCGCCCGCGCATCGAGGGCAAGCGGAGCGGGCAGCGCCGCAGCGGCGTAGAGGCGCCGGGGGGCTTGAACGCGCCGTGAACCGGGTTCGCCGCGGCGATTCGGTGCAGACTCGCCACACCCGCAGGCGTATCGGCCCGGATTGGCCCGCGAGGCTGTGGAAAAGCTGGCATAAACCTGCCCGAAAGCCTATCTGTCGAGTCGATAGGCGAGGGCAACCGGTCTGTGGAATCAGGAACCGTTCATGCGGTTCGTGGTCTCATCATCGGGGCTATCGGATTGACGACTGGCGACAAGAGGCATGTGATGCGCCGTGGAGATGGCAGAAAAGGCGGTTTGCGGGCAATGCCCGCGCTGCTCGCTGCCGCCGGTCTGGTGCTCTCGGCTCCCGTCGCGGGCGTCGCGGCGGCGGCGAGCCTGATCCCCGCCACCACCGGGTTCGGCGCGGACTACGTTCCCTTCACCCCCGCCAGGATCGACCCGGCGCTGGCGCGCAGGGTCGCGGCGACGCTGGGTCTCGACGGCCTGCGCTTCACCCCCCCGCCGCGCACGCCGCGCGGCGAGCGCGTGGTGACGATGGCGGTGCGGGTGGACCAGGCGACCGCGCGGGCGATCACCGTACGCCGCACGCTGGCGGAGGGTTCGGTCGGCAAGGGCGGGGCGCTCGCCGCGATTCCGCTGATCGAGCCGACGCGCTACAACCTCGGCAGCGCGCGCGGCTTCCACAGCTTCGGCGCGCCGACGGCCAGGTCGCTGGCGCTGCCCGAAAGCATCCGCGACATCGCCATGCCCGATCTCGCCAGCTACCGCATCGATGCCGCCAAGCCGGGCAAGCCCTCGCGCTTCCAGCCGCGCGTCGCCTTCGAGGACAAGACCCGCGTCGGCCGTTCGGAACGCACGCTCGAGGCCGCCGGGCAGCAGTCGGTCGAGGTCGGCGGCGCCTATCGCGTGACGAAGAACCTCGACGTCACCGCCGGCGTGCGCGTTTCGCAGGACCGCAACCGCATCGCTCCGCTCACCGACGGGGTGGCGGACGACAAGGCGGTTTACGTGGGCACCCAGTTCCGCTTCTGATCGCGGGCGTTGCGCGGCGTCCTTCGACAGGCTCAGGACGAGCGGATGTGGTGAAGGTCTGAAAAACCAGTTCCCGCTCATGCTGAGCTTGTCGAAGCATGCTGTCACCACGCCCGCAACTTTCCCCTTTACCCCGCCCTTTGCTTCCCCTTACGGCCGTGCCGATAGCGGAACGCTACGGAAAGCTTGGGAGAGCGAAGCATGGGCAAGATTGCCATCGTCACCGGCGGCACGCGCGGCATCGGGCGCGCGATCTGCGAGAGCCTGAAGAACGACGGCTTCACCGTGGTCGCCAACTATGCCGGCAACGAGGAGAAGGCGAAGGCCTTCACCGGCGAAACCGGAATCGCCGCCTACAAGTGGGACGTGGGCGACTACGACGCCTGCATGGCCGGCTGCGAGCAGGTCGCCGCCGAGGTCGGGCCGATCGACGTGGTGGTCAACAACGCCGGCATCACCCGCGACGGCACGCTGCTGCGTATGAGCTACGACGACTGGAACGAGGTCATGCGCATCAACCTCGGCGGCTGCTTCAACATGGCCAAGGCGTGCTTTCCGGGGATGAAGGAGCGCGGCTGGGGCCGGGTGGTCAACATCGGCTCGATCAACGGCCAGGCGGGGCAATACGGCCAGGTCAACTATGCCGCGGCCAAGAGCGGCATCCACGGCTTCACCAAGGCGCTGGCGCAGGAAGGCGCGCGCTTCGGCATCACCGTCAACGCGATCGCGCCCGGCTATATCGACACCGACATGGTCGCCGCCGTGCCCGAGCCGGTGCTCGAGAAGATCGTCGCCAGGATCCCCGTCGGCCGGCTCGGCCAGGCCGAGGAGATCGCGCGCGGGGTGAGCTTCCTGTGCAGCGAGGAGGCCGGCTTCGTCACCGGCTCGACGATGAGCATCAACGGTGGCCAGCATATGTATTGAGGGCGGAGGGGGCGACTCCCGGTTTCCGGGAGGCTCAATTGAGCGCGCACGTGGCCGAGGCTTCGCCGTAGCTTTGCGTGAGCCTTGGGTAAATTTGCCGTTATGTGTGTTGGCTTTTTGTTCTAAGCGCGATATCACTCACACTGCGGGGTTTTGTAATGTAAGCGCGTGCTGCTACGCGCGACCATGATGCCGGGTCAGGAAAGGGAAAACACGATGTACAGGGTGGACCGGAACAACTTTTATCAAGTCCAGAAGAATGCCACCGTCTGCACTCCGGACTACGTGAGTGACTTCCTGTTTTCGATTCTGCACAGCCATATCAAGCGGGATGGGCTGGTCGTCGATCCGTGCGTTGGTGAAGGCTCGCTTCTTCGACCTTGGCAGGAAAGTGGTTGGAACACCGTCGGTATCGATATCGAGCGCCAGGGTTTCCCGAAAACCATCGTGAAGAATTATCTGGACGTGAAGAAGGGGGAGATCGCCAAGCCCGCGCTGGTGATCATGAATCCACCCTTCAACATCGACGCCAAGACCAAGGAATATATCAAGCGCCACTACGGCGGGCGGCCCTTGCTGCCGGAGGTTTGGTTTCAAAAGGCGCTGGAACTTTTCGGGACAAAAGTTCCGATCGCCATGTTCACGCCATACGGCTTCCGCCTCAACCAAACCGAAGAAAGCAAGCGATGGCGGCGGTTCATCGAAGGCGAGTATCCCGACATCACCAGCATCGTCTCGCTCCCCAAGAATGTGTTTGACCGCATCCTTTTCCACAGCGAGGTGCTGATTTTTAACTTGCCAAAACTGCGTGGTCATTATTTCGTGCGTCATGGCGAAAAGCGAGCAGCTTAGGGCGAACAAGCGCCAGCATGTAGTTAAGAACCTGCTGTCCAAAGGTGACGACAAGAAAGTCGTCGCCGCGATGGAACAGGTGATCACCTACATGAATGAGCGGCTCCCGCTGACCCAAATGGGTTATCGGCTAGACTATGTGGACCGGATCAAGCTGGCGGACTTGATTGGCATCATAAAAAGCTACGAAACCCGTTTCGAGTTCGCCGCTCTCACCAAAGACGGCTCGTTCATCAAGCCCGATGGCGGCATCCTGATCCTGAAGAAGATCGACGACCCGGAATTTCAACGGATCGTGCTTGCTGTCGAAATGAAGCGGCAGGGAACGAATGACGCACGGGCAGCGGAGGGCAAAGGCAAACAGGCCCAAGGCAACGCCATCGAGCGGCTTGGCAAAAACCTGATCGGCTTTCGTTCAGCGCTCCAATATGAGAAGATCACCCCCTTCATTTGCTTCGGCTGGGGCGTTGACTTCGCTCCAGACTCTTCGATCCTTGATCGCGTAATTACAATGAATGAGTTCTACCCGCTCAATCGGACTTTCGTGTTTAAACGGGAGGACTATGCGCCAGTGTCGATGTATTTTCGGACTGAGGAATGGGGTATCGGCGAGCTGTATTCGATCATGAAGGAAATCGCCGAAACGAGCGTCCGCTACTATGTTTTCTAAAGAACAGGATGGGGTCGAGTCGGCCCCGCCTCGATGCGCCGAAGTCACAACCTCCCCTTACCACCCGCCGGTCAAACGCTCGCTGGCGATTGCCGGTCACAAGACCTCGATCAGCCTCGAGCCGCTGTTCTGGGACATGCTGCGCGCCGCAGCAACGCAGGAGGGGGTGGCGATTGCCGGACTAGTCGCGCGCATCGATGCCGAGCGGATCAGGGCCGATACCGCGCCAGGGCTGGCGGGGGCAATCCGCATCTGGCTGGTGACGCGGCAGGCACGAACAAGAACGGGCGGCGGGATCGCTCCCACCGAAGCCAATGAAAAGGGCGGCGAGGTCGCCCCCGCCGGCCGTGCCGAAGCCGAACCTGGCGATCAGTAGTTCGCGGGCGGATCGCTCGCGGGGAAGCTCTGGTCGCTTTCCTCGTCCACCTTCTGCCACGGGCGGGAGGGTTCCGAGCGCATGGCCTCGGGCCCCGCATCGCGGATCGTGGCACCGTCCTGGTTGCCTGCGAAAGCGACCGGGGCCTTGAGGCCGTTCTTCCGGTAGTAGCGGTAGCCGGCGTAGCCGAGCCCCGCGAGGGCAAGCAGTTTCAGCATGGGACGATCCTTCTGTTGATCCGTTTGCCCGATTGACGAAGGAGCTGGCGCGCGGTTCCCGATTTTACTCGTCGCCCACCCGCTGGATGTCCGCCCCGACGAGCTGGAGCTTCTCCTCCAGCCGCTCGTAGCCGCGGTCGAGGTGGTAGATGCGGCGCACCTCGCTCGTCCCCTCGGCGGCGAGGGCGGCGATGATGAGGCTCATCGAGGCGCGCAGATCGGTCGCCATCACCGCCGCGCCGGTCAGCCTGGGCACGCCCCTGACCACCGCCGTCCGGCCCGAGACGGCGATGTCGGCGCCCATCCGCGTCAGCTCGGGCACGTGCATATAGCGGTTCTCGAAGATCGTCTCGGTCAGCACGCTGGCGCCCTCGGCGCGCGTCAGCAGGCTCATGAATTGCGCCTGCATGTCGGTGGCGAGCCCGGGATAGGGCGCGGTGGTGAGGTTGGTCGGCCTGAGCGGGCCGTCGGCGGCGACGCGGATGCCCTTCTTCTCCTCGCTCACGGCGACGCCGATATTGCGCAGCGCGTGGACGGTCGCGCCCATCTCGCCGTAGTTGGCGCCTTCGAGCAGTACCTCGCCGCCGGTGATCGCGGCCGCGCAAGCGTAGCTGCCGGCCTCGATCCGGTCCGCCATCACGCGATAGGTCGCGCCATGCAGCCGCTTGACGCCGTGAATGGTGAGGTCGGAGCCGCCGATGCCCTCGATCTCGGCGCCCATCGCCACCAGCAGATTGCACAGATCGACGATCTCGGGCTCGCGCGCGGCGTTGAACAGCCGGCAGGCGCCCCTGGCCAGCACCGCCGCCATCACCGCGTTCTCGGTGGCGCCGACGCTGACCACGGGGAAATCATACTCGCCGCCGGGCAGCGCGCCGCCGGGCGCCACCGCCTTCACATAGCCGGCCGCGAGCTCGATCCTCGCTCCGAAGGCCTCGAGCGCCTTCAGATGCAGATCGATCGGGCGGTTGCCGATCGCGCAGCCGCCGGGCAGCGACACGGTCGCCTCGCCGGTCCGCGCCAGCAGCGGGCCGAGCACCAGGATGCTGGCGCGCATCTTGCGCACCAGATCGTAGGGCGCGACATTGCTGGTGATGCGCGGCGCCTCCAGCGTCATCACCCGGCCGAAGTCCTCGGGCCGGCTGCCCTGGATCACGGTCGTCACCCCGAACTGGTTCATCAGGTGCTGGAAGCCGTCGATGTCGGCGAGCCGCGGCAGATTGCGCAGCGTCAGCGGTTCCTCGGTCAGCAGCGCGCAGGGGATCAGCGTCAACGCCGAGTTCTTCGCGCCCGAGATGGGGATGGCGCCGGCGAGGCGATTGCCGCCCTTGATGATGAGCTTGTCCATGGGGATCGCTTAGCGCGATTCGAAGCGTCCACAAGTTCGGTTCACACCAAGACACGAAGATGCGGTGCCGACCCGAAGGGTCCTTCGAGATGAACAGAGTCGGGTGAACGTCGAATGGCCTGCGGCCGGGACGATCCTCTTCGTGTCTTCGTGTGACCCCCCCTGTGCAAGGCTTGCGGCCCGACCGACGTTGCGCATCATCGCCGCGCTGCTATCGAAACCGCCATGACCACTCACAAGCCCGTCAAGAAAGCCGTTTTCCCGGTCGCCGGGCTCGGCACCCGCTTCCTGCCCGCGACCAAGGCGATCCCCAAGGAAATGCTCGCCGTGGTCGATCGCCCGCTGATCCAATACGCGGTGGACGAGGCGCGCGAGGCGGGGATCGAGCAGATGATCTTCGTCACCGGGCGCGGCAAGACCGCGATCGTCGAGCATTTCGACATCGCCTTCGAGCTCGAGGCCACCATGTCGGCGCGCGGCAAGGGGATGGAGGCGATCGATTGCGCCCGCGCCACCCCCGGCGACGTCATCACCGTGCGCCAACAGGTGCCGCTGGGCCTCGGCCATGCGATCTGGTGCGCGCGCGCGGTGGTGGGGGACGAGCCCTTCGCGATCTTCCTCCCGGACGAGCTGATGGTGGCCAATCGGGGCGGCGCCGGCTGCATGAAGCAGATGATCGAGGCCTATGACCAGCTCGGCGGCAATCTGATTTCGGTGCTCGAGGTGCCGCGCGAGGACGTGAGCAGCTATGGCGTGATCGCGCCAGGGCGGCAGATCTCGGAGGCGCTGACCGAAGTGACCGGGCTGGTCGAAAAGCCTCTGGCGAGCAAGGCGCCCTCGAACAAGATCATCTCGGGCCGCTACATCCTCCAGCCCGAGGTGATGCGCGTGCTCGAGGACCAGGAGAAGGGCGCCGGCGGCGAGATCCAGCTCACCGACGCGATGGCGCGGATGATCGGCAGCCAGCCGTTCCACGCCGCGACCTTCGCCGGCAGGCGGTTCGACTGCGGCAGCAAGCTAGGCTTCGTCGAAGCGACGCTGGCGCTGGCGCTGGAGCGCGCGGACATGGGCGCCGAGGTCAGGGCGATGGCCGAACGGCTGCTCGCCCAGGCCGGCTAGACGACCCGGTGAACCCGCCGCCGTTCCTGGCCGATCTGCTGGCGGCGATCGGCCTCACACCGCACCAGGCGATCACGCTGGGCGTACTTGCCGGAGTGGTGACGGCGCTGATCCTCGACCGCTTCCGGGCCGATGTGGTGGCGCTGACCGGAGCGGCGGTGCTGCTGATGACCCGCGCGGTGCGCCCGGTCGATGTCGAGGTCGCCTTCGCCTCCCCGGCGATCATCGCGCTCGCCTCGCTGTTCGTGATCGCCTATGCGATGGAGCGTTCGGGCCTGCTCGACAAGGCGATCGCGGGCGGCATGTGGCTGGCGCGAAAAGCCGGCGCGGCCGGCATCTGGATCGTCATGGTCTTGTGCGGCGCGGCCTCGGCCTTCCTCAACAACACCCCCATCGTGGTGCTGGCGGCGCCGGTGATCCGCGATGTGTCGGTGGGCGTCGGGCTCGATCCGCGGCGCTATCTGATGCCGCTGTCCTATCTCACGGTGCTGGGCGGTTGCGTCACGCTGATCGGCACCTCGACCAATTTGCTGGTCAACGACATGGCGCGCGCCAACGAGGTCGCGACCTTCACCATGTTCGAGATCACCCCCGTGGGCCTGGCGGTGGCGGCGGCGGGGGGTGCGTTCCTGTTCCTGTTCTCGGGCCGGCTGATCCGGTTCGACGAGCCGGCCGAGCCGCGCGAACCACCCGCCATGCTGGTCCCGCGCCACGGCGATCATTCGGCCTCGATCGGCGACGCCGAGGTGTTCGCGCCCCAGCACCGCTTTCGCCCGTGGCGCGCCTTCGCCTCTTTCGCGGTCTTCGTCGGCGCGATCGCGGCGGCGGCGGCGGGGCTCGCGCCGATCGCGGCCACCGCCTTCGCCGGCGCGGTGCTGCTGATCCTGATCAAGGTGATCGAGCCCGACGAGGCCTATCGCGGCTTGCGGCCCGAAATCCTGATGCTGATCGCCGGGATGGTGGTGATCGGCGTGGCGATGGAGGAAACCGGCCTCGCCGGCGCCGCGACCGAACGGCTGGTCGGCGTCATCGGCCCGATGGGCCCGCTGTTCGCGCTGATCGTGTTCTACGGCGCGGCGCTGTTCCTCACCGAACTGCTCTCCAACGCCACCGTGGCGGTGCTGCTGACCCCGGTGGCCGTAAGCCTGGCCGAGGGGCTGGCGGTCAGCCCCAAGCCGTTCCTGGCGGCGGTGATGATCGCCGCGAGCGCCGCCTTCGCCACCCCCTTCGGCTATCAGACCAACGCGCTGGTCTATCAGATGGGCAAATACCGCTACATGGATTTCGTGCGCGTCGGCCTGCCGCTCGACCTCATCACCTGGGCGGTCGGCTGCGCGGCGATCCCGCTGGTGTTTCCGTTCTAGCGGCGGAGCGGGTGCGCCGGTCGGGGTATCAGGCCGCGACGCCCAGCCGCTCGATCTCGCGTGCGAATTCGAAGCGGAGCTGGTCGGCCTCCTCGTCGGGCAACCACTTCGCCATGTTGGGGAAAACGATCTGCCAGACCCGCTGCTTCTTCTCGGGCCAGGGTTTGTCCGGGGCGGCGCGTGCGCGTTCGAGCACGGCGTGGAGGCGGCGGCGCACGCGGTCGGGATCGGGCGCGATGTCGGGCTGGGCCAAATGCGGCATCCGCCCATCGCCATCGCCGAACATGCTGAATTGATCTTCGCCGAACAGGTCCGCCACGCTAATCTTCCGTTTGAGCCTCGCCATCGGGAGCAAGGCCCAGCTCTTCGCGGCTCAGCGTATCGCCAAGCACCGCTTCGAGAACAAGGTCGGCCTGGTCGAACCAGTGGAGAAGCTCGTGGATACGCGCGGCAATATCCCGGAACTGCGGCCAGTAGACCGGCCCCTCCAGCCCGGCGCGCGCCTCCACCCAGCGCTTGAGGACGCGGTAGCCGCTGACTGAGAACTCCCACACGCGCGGCGGCAGCCCGTCGAAGCGCCCAGTGTCGTCCGCGCAGAAATACCACTCGCCATCCGGTCCCTCGTGGAGCCCAACCGGCCCCGTCCACTCCGAGCGGGAGCGCACGAAGTCCCTTGGCTTGAACGCTTCCGCCGGCTCGCGGACAAAGCCTTCGAGCTCGCGGATTTCCTTTCCGATGGCGGCGGCTTGCTTGAAGAGGTCGGGGTCTGCGGGGAAGGGGATATGCGGAAAGCTGTCCTCGAGGTCCTCGGCGAAGCGGACGGTGTAGCTTGTGGCCGAGAGCAGCGCGAGGATCGCGTCGAACAGCTCCTCGGGGCTGACTGGTTCTCCGTAGGCCTCGGCTAGCGCGGTGAGGATGGCGGGGGTGAGGTTGCTGGCGTCTGCCCCGCTGCCACGATCATAAAGCGGAAAAGCGTATCCCCCTCGGCCACTGAACGCATGATAGTCGGGTAAACGCCCGTGGCACCAAACACCTGGGCCATTGCCGGTCCCAAACGGCATGGCGTAGAGTCCTTCATTCGTGCGGCCCCATTGGCGTTGAAGCTCGGGCCTCTGACGATCCAAAACCGATTTGTGTCTGATCAAATATCTTCGGTCGAGCGGACGGTAGCTGGCGAGTTCAACGGGATTTCGCGGATTTTCGTCGGGATTGTCTTGGTGCTTCTCGCGCCATTCTCGCATTGATGCCGTGGCGCTTTCCCACGGTCTTGCTTCGGTAGCGTTATAGTCCTCAGGAGCAGCGGCAGGCCGATGAGTCGCCATCTGGCTGATACGTTCGTCGAGGATTGATTCGTCAATCGAATACACAAAACGGTCGCGCTTCGACTGAACTCCCAATGAGGAGCCGAGAAACACGTCTGATATGCTGATCCAGTTTCCGGAATGAAACGGCAATGGCCGAAAATCCTCTAGCACATCGCGCTCGACGCCTAGCATTTCGTCAGCCTGACCGGTTACGGCAAGCTCTTCCAACCACTCCAACTTCGCCTTCTTACTGAACAGGCCGGCTTCCCAGCTATCGCGATACAGCACTTGCCCTAGTTCGCCCTCGGTCTTGTTGCCGTCCGCTACTGCGATGCATATCGCCGTGCCGACCATGATGTTGAACACGCCTTGGTCGCTCGCGACATTCCCCCGCACCCCGGCGCGCACGTCGCCGCGCAGATCGATGATCTCCAGCCGGTCGAAGCGCTCGCGCATCATCTTGCGCAGGCCCGCATAGGGCCAGCCGGTCAGATATTTGCGATTTGTGATGAAGGCGATCACGCCCTTTTTAGGCGCGTTCTCGGCCTCGAACAGCTTCCACATCGCCCAGCGCCAGAAGGCGACCGAGAATTCCGGGAAAGTGTTCAATTGCCCGCCCTTGCCCGCTTCGCGCACCGGCTTCTTGAGGTCGTCCCAAACCTCGTCCATCCAGCGGCCGACCAGCGTTTCGTTCTCGCCTTCGGCCAGCCGCTTGTAAGGCGGGTTGCCGATGATCGCGAGAATCCGCTCGCGGGTCTTGATCTCGTTGGCGCGGCGACGCTCGTCGTCGATGGGGATGCCCGCGAAGCCGAGATTGCCCTCCGGCGTTACCGCGTCCGGCCGGCTGAGCGTGTCGGCGAGATAGATACCGAGGCGCGGCAGATCGACGGGCTGCGGTGTGTCCTCGCCGTCGTCGGCCGGGCGGTTGGCGAGCGCGTGGTGCAGCCGGTAATGCGCCACCGCATAGGGGCCGATCAGCAGTTCGAACCCGAACATCCGCGCCGCCAGGTCCTTGAGCGCCATGCTCGCAGCGGGACCGCCGTCCTCCGCCATGACCTGCTCGCGAACGCGCTCCGCAATACCGAGCAGGAAAGTGCCGGTACCGGTCGCGGGATCGAGGATGGTCACATTCTCGTCGCGCAGGCCCTTCGTCCCGAGGTCCTCGCGCAGAACCCGGTCGAGCGCGCCGACCATGAAGCGCACGACCTGCAAGGGCGTGTAATAGACCCCGTAACGCGCCTTGGCGTCCGGGTCGAAGACACCCAGGAAATCCTCGTAGAAATAGAGGATCGGATCGCGCCCGTCGCGGCGCGGCGCGAGGATGTTGGGATCGAAGCTGTTCACCGTGTCGCGCATCACATCGAAGCCGATGCCGACCGACTCGATCACGCGGGGATCGCTGATCGCCTCCAGCGTGCCCTTCATCAGCGGATGCTCGGCGGGCATGTGGCGGGCGGCATCCGCACCGACCTTGCGCTTGTCGGCTTCGGTTTCGGAATTGGCGAGATGCTCGCGCACCAGCAGCAACCCGAACGCCAGCGTCTGCGCGAAGGCCGAGGCAAACAGCTCGTCGAAGTCGGCGGACGCATAGCCGCCCGCCTCCGGGTGCGCGTAGAGCACGTTGCGATAGGTCTGCCGCACGAGCATCAGCGGATCGTTCCGATCGCGCTCGCCATCGAGCTCCGACACCCGCTCGCGCACGGCGCTCTTCACGATGCGCGCGGAATGCGCGAGCAGCTCCGCGAGTTGCTCGGCATTGCCCGCGGCCGGCGGCTGAGCGCGGGCCAGCTGGGCAAGCAGGTCGAGGAAATGCGCGGCGTCGTAGGCATCGGTGGCCGCATCGGCCGCCCTGTCGGGCGTATCGGGGTCGAGCGCCTCGGCGGGGACGATGGTCGCCGTGCCGATCTGCCGGCCGCGCTCGAACAGATGGAACTCGGCGAAGTTCGAGGTGGACCAGTGCGCAAGTTCCTGGAGCCGCTCGTATTGCCGCTTGTCGTGCGGGCCGGTCCATTTCCTGGGATCGGCGGGCTTCGCCGGGGCCTTGAGCTCGATGAAGGCCCGCGGAAGTTCGCCTTGCTTGATCAGCGCGATATCGGGGCGGCCCACGCCGGCTTTCAGGAATTCGGGCGAGACCTCGAAGCGCTCGATCGCGGGGAGAGTCGGCAGGAGGCGCTCGATCAGGCTCTGGAATGCTGGGGCAAGGCCGGTTTCAGGGGTGGCCCGGTTGGCGCGCAACTTGTTGCGGATCGCCCGGGCATAATCTTTGAGAATGTCGGTGGCCATGCGTTCCCCTCGCGCCCCGATTGCCCGCCGCTGGCGGCGCTGGCAAGCCGCCGTTAGCGCGGCGGCGGCGCGCCCGGTCGCGGCGTGGGCCGCGCGGGCGGGCGGACGGGTTGCGGCGGCGGGCGGCCGCCTCCCGTCGCCTGATTGAGGAAGTCGTCGCTGGCGGCCTGGTCCATGTCGCCGATGCGGCCGCGCGGAGGCTCGGCGGGGGCCTCGCCCTCGATCGGGAAGGCGGGCTGATCGCGGCGACCGCCGGCCTCGTCGGGGCTGCCGGGAGCGCCCGGGTCCTCCGCCGGACGGCCGCGCTCGACGAGATTGCCCTGCTCGTCGATGAAGTAATAGTCCTCGGGATCGCCCTGCAGCAGCTCCTCGTCGGGTTCGAGCTGCCAGTCGGGGAGCTTGAGCTCGGTGTCGAACTGCTCGACCGGGCGCTTGGCCACGGCGTAGCGCATATAGGCGGCGAAGGCGCGCGCCGGGGCCGCGCCGCCCTGAAGGCCGGGGACCACGCGGCTGTCGTCGCGGCCCATCCACACGCCGGTCGTGATGCCGCTCGAGAAACCGACGAAATAGCCGTCCTTGTTCGAGGAGGTGGTGCCGGTCTTGCCCGCCACGGGCCGGCCGATCTGCGCCGCGCGGCCGGTCCCGGTATTGACCGCGGTCTGGAGCAGGTCGGTGATGCCCGCCGCCACGTAGTCGGGCACCAGCTGGACCGAATTGGCACGCTCGTGCGCGTAGAGCACCTCGCCGCTGGCGCTGGTGACCTTGACGATGCCGTACGGCTCGACCGAGGCGCCCTTGTTGGAGACAGCGGCGAAGGCGCGGGTCATGTCGATGAGGCGGACCTCGTTCGAGCCCAAGACCATCGACGGATAGGTCGAGATCGGGGTGGTGATGCCGAAGCGCTTGGCCATCGAGGCGACGGTGCCGAAGCCGACCTCGTTGCCGAGCTGCGCGGCGACGGTGTTGATCGAGTAGGCGAAGGCGGTGCGCAGGTCGATCGTGCCGACATTGCGTCCGCTCGAATTGCGCGGGCTCCAGCCGTCGATGGTGACGGGGGTATCGACCACCTCGTCCTCGGGGGTATAGCCGGCCTCGAGCGCGGCGAGGTAGACGAACAGCTTCCAGCTCGATCCGGGCTGGCGCAGCGCGTTGGTGGCGCGGTTGTAGTTGGTCTTGACGTAATCGGTGCCGCCGACGAGCGCGAGCACCGCGCCGTCGCGGTCCATGCTGACCAGCGCGCCCTGCGTCCCGCGCGGCGAATTGGCCTTGATCGCGGCGGTGGCGGCGCGCTGCATGCCCGGATCGATCGTGGTCCAGACCTCGATCGGCTCGCTGGTTTCGGGCAGCAGCAGCTCGAGCTGGGGGAGCGCCCAGTCGGTGAAATAGCGCGCCGAGTTCTGCGCCTTCTCGGCCTTGAGCTTCACGGTCGAGGGATCGACCTGGGCGGCGGCGGCGGAGAGATAGCCCTGCTCGCGCATCAGCCTGAGCACCACCTCGGCGCGGCCCACGGCGGCATCGACATCGGCGGTGGGGGAATAGTTGCTCGGCGCCTTGACCATGCCGGCGACGATCGCCGCCTCCGCCACCGACAGGCGGGTGCCGGGATGGCTGAAGAAGGTGCGGCTGGCGCTGTCGATGCCATAGGCGCCGCCGCCGAAATAGACCTTGTTGAGATAGAGTTCGAGGATTTGCTGCTTGGAGAACTTGGCCTCCAGCGCCAGCGCCAGCACGCCTTCGCGCAGCTTGCGGTCCAGGGAGCGGTTGGAGTTGAGGAACACATTGCGCGCGAGCTGCTGGGTGATGGTGCTGGTCGCGGAGACGCGCCTGTCGCCGCTGACCGCGACATAGACCGCGCGCGCCAGGCCCAGGGGATCGACGCCGGGGTGCATGTGGAAGCGGCGGTCCTCGACCGCGATCATCGCATCCTTCATCACTTGGGGAATCCGCGCGAAGGGAATCCATTCGCCGTAATTGGGGCCGAGCTCGACGATCTCGCTGCCGTCGCGCGCGCGCACCACGATGGTTTGCCCGGCCTGCGTGGCCTTGAGCTGGTAGAAGCTGGGCAGCGAGCGCGCGGCGAAGGCGACCGCGATGCCGAGGAACAGCGCGGCGAGCAGCGCCAGCGCGCCGCCCCAGATCGCCAGCCGCCTGGCCCAGAAGCCGAAGCGCGAGCCGCCGCCGCTTGCGGCCCGCTGGCCGCGTACAGCCTGGGCACGGCGGCTGCCGCGCTTGTCCATCCGTCGCGGAGCGTTGTCAGGCACCAGGGTCAGGCATCCGGCTCGAAATCGAGCGCCGCGGAGTTGATGCAATAGCGCATGCCGTTCTCGCCCGGTCCGTCGGGGAAGACGTGGCCGAGGTGACCATCGCAGTTCGCACACAGCACCTCGGTGCGGACCATGCCGTGGCTCGTGTCGCGGTGCTCTTCCACCGCTTCGCCCTCGGCGGGGGCGGTGAAGCTGGGCCAGCCGGAGCCGCTGTCGTATTTGTCGTCGCTAAGGAACAGCAGATGGCCGCAGGCGGCGCAGAGGTATTCGCCCGCCTGCTTGTTGGCGTTGAGTTCGCCCGTGAAGGCGCGCTCGGTGCCCTTCTCGCGCAGGATGCGATATTGCTCGGGCGTCAGCTTCTCGCGCCACTGGGCATCGGTTAGGCCGGTTTTGTCGGTCATCGCGATTTCCTCAGGCATCGACCAACGCATAGTGCGCCGGCGGGTGGATGCCTTCCATCTTTTCCTGCAGCAGGGGACGGAAGCTCGGGCGGCTCTTGAACACCGCATACCAGCCCGCGGTCTGCTCGTGGCCGGTCCAGTCGATGCCGCCGAGATAATCCGCCACCGAGAGCTGCGCCGCGGCGGCGAGATCGGCGAGGCTGAGCATCGGCCCGGCCAGCCAGCTCCTCGTGTCGATCAGCCAGTCGAGGTAGTAGAGATGCTCGTGCGCGGCCTTCATCGCCTCGCGCAGCACGCGCGAATCGGGGGGCTGGCGCGTGACGAGCCGCTTCTTCATCTTCTCGCTGAGAAGCGGACCAGTGACGTCGTTATAGAAGCCCTCGTCGAACAGCGCGACGAGACGGCGGATTTCGGCGCGGGCGAGACTGCTACCGCCCAGCAGCGGGCTGCGCTCGACCGTCTCCTCGAGGAACTCGCAGATCGCGCGGCTGTCGGCGAGCGCGATGCCGCGCCCCGGATCGGCGAGCACGGGAGTGCGGCCGGCGGCATTGAGCTTCGCCAGCTCGTCGCCGCTATCCCAGGGGTAGGCGAGCACCAGTTCATAGGCGACGTTCTTCTCGCCCATCGCCAGGCGCACCTTGCGGCTGAACGGGCATAGCGGGAATTGATGGAGCTGCCACATGGATGGCTCAAGGCTGTGAACCATCGGTCCGGTAAAATCCACCGGACAGAGGGATTTTTGAACGAGCGATCAGGGCAGTTCGGCCGGAAGCGCCTCGCGCATGCGTTCGGCGGTCTCGCGCAGCTGCGGGATCAGGCCGGCGAACGCCCCGCTCATTCCCGCCGCCGCGCCCATCGCGCGCGGGAGCTGGCGCTCGATCTGGCGCGGCACTTCGCCCGCGGCAGGCGACATCTTGCGCAAAGTGGCGTCGGGATCGACGCGGCGCGGATCCTCGCCCGCGGCTTCGGCGAGCGGCCCGACGATCAGGGCGAGCGGCAGGTCGAGCAGCACCTCGGTCATCGCGCCGAGCGCGCGCGCCATCGCCTGCTGGCGGGCGGGATCGCCCATGGTGCGCGCCATATGGTCGAGATCGCGCTCGGACTCGGAGGCCATCGCGGGGGCGCCAAACGGAAGCAGGGCAGCGGCGAGAATCAGGCGGCGCATGACGGGATCCCTCGAAAATGCAAGCTGTGGCTAGGGCGGTGGCCCTGAACCCAGTGTTACTGGCCCGAAGCCTCGAGCAGGGCCAGACAGCCGGGCATCGCCGCAGCGGTCGCGGCGGGGTCTGCGAGCGCCGGCACCTGCCGCATCGCCATTGCCGAGAGCACCTCGCGGCTAGCGCCGGTGTCCTCCATAAGCTGCGCGGTGACGCGGACGAAAAACTCCTTGCCGCGCGTTCCGAGCGGCGGCCAGCCGGCGGCGAGCGGCGATTTGTCCGCCTGCATCCTGGCGCCCAGCGCGAAGACGATTCCGCAGCGCAGCGCGGCGGTTTGCGGCGCGGTGAGCACGGGCTCGGCCGCCGGAGCGGCGGCGAGGGTGACGGCGGCGAGGATGGTCAACATGGGCTTTGCCGTAGCGCCCCCAAGCTGAACCGCAAGCGACGCTTGCCGCGCTTGTCCGCGCCGCCTAGTCCGAACCCATGAAAACCCGCGCCGCCGTCGCCTTCGCCGCCAGGCAGCCGCTCGAAATCGTCGAGCTCGACCTCGAAGGCCCAAAGGCGGGCGAGGTGCTGGTCGAGATCAAGGCGACCGGCATCTGCCATACCGACGCCTACACGCTCGACGGCTTCGACAGCGAGGGCATCTTTCCCAGCATCCTCGGCCACGAAGGCGCGGGGATCGTGCGCGAGGTGGGCGCGGGCGTCACCAGCGTCGCGCCGGGCGATCACGTGATCCCGCTCTACACCCCCGAATGCCGCCAGTGTAAGTCCTGCCTCAGCGGCAAGACCAACCTCTGCACCGCGATCCGCGCCACTCAGGGCAAGGGGCTGATGCCCGACGGGACCACGCGCTTTTCCTACAAGGGCGAGCCGATCTACCACTACATGGGCTGCTCGACCTTCTCGAACTTCACCGTCCTGCCCGAGATCGCGGTCGCCAAGATCCGCGAGGACGCGCCGTTCCACACTTCGTGCTACATCGGCTGCGGCGTCACCACCGGCATCGGCGCGGTGCTCAACACCGCCAAGGTGCAGGTCGGCGACAATGTCGTGGTCTTCGGCCTCGGCGGGATCGGATTGAACGTGGTGCAGGGCGCGAAGATAGCGGGCGCTAGCCGCATCGTCGGCATCGACATCAATCCCGAGCGCAAGATCTGGGGCCAGCACTTCGGGATGACCGATTTTGTGAACCCGCGCGAGGTGGACGATGTTGTCGCCACCATCGTCGCCATGCTCGACGGCGGGGCGGACTACAGCTTCGACTGCACCGGCAATACCGATGTCATGCGCCAGGCGCTCGAATGCTGCCACGGAGGCTGGGGCACCAGCGTCATCATCGGCGTGGCCGAGGCCGGCAAGGAGATCGCCACCCGCCCGTTCCAGCTCGTGACCGGCCGCAACTGGCGCGGCACGGCGTTCGGCGGCGCCAAGGGCCGCACCGACGTGCCCAGGATCGTCGACTGGTACATGGACGGCAAGATCCAGATCGACCCGATGATCACCCACGTGCTCAGCCTCGAGGAGATCGACAAGGGCTTCGAGCTGATGCGCGCGGGCGAAAGTATCCGCAGCGTGGTGGTGTATGAGTGACCCTTCGAGACGCCTCGGACTGCGTGTTCGGCCTTCGGCTGTGCGTCGCATCCGGCTCCTCAGGGCGAACGGCCATTTTTAGTCGAGTCCCCCGTTCGTCCTGAGGAGGTGAGGACGCAGTCCGAACCGTCTCGAAGGACCGTGGCGCAACGAGTAACAGAGGAGGCTAAACGAATGTACAGTCACATGATGGTCGGATCGAACGACATCGAACGGTCCAAGACATTCTACGACGCCATCTTCAAGGCGATGGGAGGCCAGGAAGGCCGCGCCGACGACAAGGCCGGCTGCTCTACATGCACAATGGCGGCATCTTCATCGTCACCAAGCCGATCGACGGCAAGCCGGCGTGGTGCGCTCATGGCTCCCACCGTCACGCATTACGGGGCGGTCCTCGAACCAAAGCGCGTCGGCGAAGTGCTCCAGGCCATCGTCCTATGTGAAGGGCTATGTCAAGCGCGGCAAGAGCGACGCGCTCGATGCCGAGGCGATCTGCGAGGCCGTCGGCCGGCCGACGATGCGCTTCGTGCCCGTCAAGACGGTCGAACAGCAGGGCATTCTGATGGCGCACCGCGCCCGCTCGCTGCTCGTGCGCCAGCGCACGATGGCGGCGAACGCGCTGCGGGCGCATCTGGCCGAGCTCGGGCTGGTCGCGAACCCCGGGGTCGCTAACCTTGCCAGGCTTGCCGAGCAGGCGCTGGGCGACAAGACGACGCTGCCACCCTATGCCCGAGCTGCGCTGTCCATCATGGTGCGCCAGATCATGGCGCTGACCGAAGAGATCGGCGCCCTCGACCGGCGGCAGGACACCGCTCGGCGGCATCTCAAACAGGGGGATCGCTACCTGCGCAGGCTGCTCGTCGTCGGCGCGACCGCCGTCATGCGCCATAATAAGGACAAGACGACGCCGATGGCGAACGATCAGGAACCAGCTCCAGAAGAAGCCGTTCCGGCTCGCCTCGGTCGCGCTCGCCAACAAGCTGGCGAGGATCGCCTGGGTCGTGCCGACCCGTGGTGAGGCCTATCGCCCGCAGGCCGCGGTCGCCTGAAAGTCAACCCCATTCGAATTGGTAGCGGCAGTCGCACCGAGCCGCGGCTATGCTGTGGTTCGGTCACCCGCAGGAGGGGAGCGTTTACGATGAGGATCGCTCGGCCGATCATGGCCGTCAATCATCGTCCCAGGGGCGTGTGGCTCTGCGACAGCGAAGGCAGTGCAGCTCGGGCGCCATGGATGAGCAAGGTGCGCAAGTAGGTGTTGCCGCGTTTTTGAGATGCCGAGCAACCGGGGCTTGCCGCCGGCGGTGTGTTGTCGAGGGACCAGTCCCAGCCAGGCCCCAAGATCCCGAGCTTTGGCGAAGCTGCTTGCGTCGCCCACGGCCGCGATCAGAGCCGTCGCGTTCAAAACCCCGACGCCGGGAATGGATGTCAGCCTTCGTGCGGCGGCATCATTGCGCGCCAGTTTGATGAACTCGCCGTTCAGCGCTTCAATCCTGGCATCGAGATCGCGCCGTTCGGTGCGCAGTTCGCCCACCAGTAGCCGCAAGCACGGTGAGAATGTCGTGTCCTCATCGGCCAGCATGCCATCGATACCCAGTTCCAGCTTGCGGCGCCCGAGCGGGAAGATCGTCCCGCGCTCAAGCAGGATCGCCCGCAACTGGTTGATCAGGCTCCTGCGCTCGGCCACGAGGCGCGACCGGACCCGGTGGAGAGTCTGAGTGTCCAACTGCTCCTGGGTCGTGAGATCGACGAAGCGCATCGTCGGACGCGAGGCCGCCTCCGCGATCCCCTCGGCATCGCGATCATCGTTCTTCTGCGCTCTTACATAAGGGGCGCACGTACTCTGGCGACATAAGCCGGATCCGGTGTCCGTGCGCGATATACAAGCGCCCCAGATGATGGGCGCCACAGCATGCCTCCATAGCGACCACGCAAGCTGGCAGCTTGGCGACATAATCGATCAGCATCTGGCGCCGCATCGACCGGGGTACAACCACTGCACCGGCCGCATCCACGCCCACCACACTGCAGGCATTCTTGCCCAGATCGACGCCAAGGATCACAATAGACATCGGTCCGTTCCTTTTCCTTCTCAAGCACCGCCATCATATCCGATGCCGGGGGAAAGCGGGGGGCCATCCCATAAGGACGATCTACGCCAGCGAGCAGGATCGGCCGGATGTTGCCGCCGCCCGCGACATCTGGCGGGCGGCGCAGGCCGGGCTCGACTTCAACTCGCTGGTGTTCATCGACGCGACCGGCACCACCACCAGCATGGTGCGCACACATGACAGGGGTCGCGAGGGCAAGCCGCTCTTCGGCCAGGCGCCGCACGGTCACTGGATGACTTCGACGTTCGTGGCCGGGCTCCAGAACGACGGCATCCTCGCGCCGATGCCGATCAACCGGCCGATGACCGGCATCATCTTCCGGCAGTGGCTCGTCGAGCACCTGATCCCCGAAATGCAGCCCGGCAGCATCGTCGTCTGCGACAACCTGCCGGCGCACAAGGTGGCCGGCATCCGGCAATGCCTCGAGGAAGCCGGAATGGGGTTGCTCTACCTCCCGCCCCCCGCCTTCGCGGGGGCAGGCTCTACAGTCCCGACTTCAACCCGATCGAACAGGTCTTCGCCAAGCTCAAAGCACTCCTTCGACGTGCTGCGCCCCGCTCGTTCAACGCCATATGCGATGCGCTCAAGGCCATCCTCGATCGCTTCAGACCAGCCGAATGCGTAAACTACCTCCGCCACTCCGGCTACGTGCAAACCTGAGCGAGTCTGACTCTAGCCTGCGAGCTCCTCGGCGGAGGGGCCGTAGAGCCCGGCGGCGCCGGCCAGCGCCGGTTCGCACAACCCCCGCGCCTCGGGCACGATGCGCTCGAGGAAGAACGCGGCGCTCGCCGCTTTCGCCTTGGGCGGGGCCTCGTCGAACGAGCGCAGCTGGCGCAGTAGCTGCCAGCCCGCCACCGCCACCGCGAGCATGGTGCAGAAGGCTACGCTGCCCGCGAGGCGGTCGTCGATGCTGGCGCGACCGCGCATCCATTGCGCCACCGCGCGGCAATCGACCGCCAATGCGCGCAGCTGGAGCTCGTCGCCGCTGGCCCGCTCGATGTCGGCGATCAGCCCGAGCACCGCCTCGCCGTTCTCGAGCCCGAGCTTGCGGGTGACGAGATCGGCGGCCTGGATGCCATTGGTGCCTTCGTAGATCGGGGCGATGCGCGCGTCGCGGTAATGCTGCGCGGCGCCGGTCTCCTCGACGAACCCCATGCCGCCATGGACCTGCACGCCGAGGCTGGCGACCTCGACTCCCACGTCCGTGCCCCAGGCCTTGAGCAGCGGCACCAGCAGCTCCGCGCGCGCGCCCGCGGCGGCGTCGCCGAGCGTGCCGCGATCGATCTGCCCGGCGGTGTAGTAAAGCAGCGCCCGCGCGCCCTCGGTCAGCGCCTTCATCCGGAGCAGCATGCGGCGCACGTCGGGATGCTCGACGATCGCCGCGGGTCTCCCCTCACGCGTCCCCTGAACGCGTTCGCGGGCATAGGCGACCGCCTGCCGCGTCGCCCGCTCGCCGATCTGCACGCCCTGGTTGCCGACATTGACGCGCGCATTGTTCATCATCGTGAACATCGCCGCGAGCCCCCGGTTCTCCTGTCCGACCAGCTCTCCGACGCAGGCGTTGTCGTCGCCGAAACTCATCACGCAGGTTGGCGAGGCGTGGATGCCGAGCTTGTGCTCGAGGCTGACCGCGCGCAGATCGTTGCGCGGGCCCAGGCTACCATCGGCATTCACGAGATATTTCGGCACCACGAACAGCGAGATGCCGCGGCTCCCCTCGGGCGCGCCGGGCAGTCGGGCGAGCACCAGGTGGACGATGTTCTCGGCCAGCTCGTGATCGCCCCAGGTGATGAAGATCTTGGTCCCGGCGATGCGATACCGGCCGGCGTGCTCACCCCGCGCGATGGGCTCGGCAGTGGTGCGCAGCGCGCCGAGATCGCTCCCGGCCTGCGGCTCGGTGAGATTCATCGTCCCCGACCATGCGCCGCTCACCAGCTTCGGGAGATACGTCGCCCGCTGCGCCGCGCTGCCGTGATGCGCCAGCGCCTCGATCGCCCCGACCGAGAGGATCGGCAGCAGGGTGAAGGCCATGTTCGCGGTGCCGAGGTTCTCGAGCACATTGCAGGCGAGCGTGAAGGGCAGGCCCTGTCCGCCGAATTCGCCCGGACCGGCAATGGCGTTCCAGCCCTGCTCGACATAGGCGGCATAGGCCTCGGCAAAGCCGTCGGGGAGGCGCACCTGGCCGTTCTCGAGCCGGGCACCCTCGAGATCGCCCACGCGGTTGAGCGGCGCGAACTCGCCCGCCGCGAACCGACCCACACCATCGACTACGGCTTCGACCACGTCGGCTTCGGCGGCGGCGAAGCGTTCGTGCCGCGCCAGCTCCTCGATCCCGGCATTGACACGGATCGCGAGCAGCTGGTCGGCGGTGGCGGGAGTGAAAGGAGTCACGCAGGGGCTTTCCGGTAGCTTTGTAGAGCCCGCGAATATACCGCCCCGGCATGACCGGCAAATACGCTACGGAACGGCTTTCCGCCGATGCGGCGGGGATCGCGCGCGCGGCCGGACTTTTGCGCGCGGGCGGGCTGGTCGCCGTGCCGACCGAGACGGTCTACGGCCTCGCCGCGCGCGCCGACAGCGATGCGGCGGTTGCCCGCATCTATTCCGCCAAGGGGCGGCCGGCGTTCAATCCGCTGATCGTGCATGTCGCCTCGCTCGCCGAGGCGGAAGCACTGGCCGAATTTCCCGCTCGCGCGCGCGCGCTCGCAGCCGCGCATTGGCCCGGGCCCTTGACGCTGGTCCTGCCGCGGCGGCGCGACGCCACGCTTGCCGCCGCGGTCAGCGCCGGGCTGCCGACGATCGCGCTGCGTTGGCCTGCGCATCCGGCGATGCGCGCGGTGATCGCGGGTGTGGGCGCGCCGCTGGGCGCGCCGAGCGCCAACCGCAGCGGCTTCGTCAGCCCGACCACGGCGGAGCATGTGTTGGCGACGCTCGATGGCCGGATCGATGCCGTGCTCGACGACGGCGCTTGCCCTGCGGGCCTGGAATCGACCATCGTGGCGGTTCGTGGAGACGGCCGCCTCGATGTTCTCCGCCCTGGACCCATCGTCCTCGATGCGGATGCCGAGCCGAGCGGTGCGATCGAGGCGCCGGGCCAGCTGGCGAGCCATTATGCACCGGGAAAGCCGCTGCGTCTCGGCGCCGACGGTGCCCGCGACGGGGAGTTTCTGATCGGTTTCGGGGCGGTCGGGGGCCATTGCATGCTGTCGGCGAACGGCGACCTGGACGAGGCCGCCGCGCGGCTCTACGCCTGCCTGCACCAGGCGGCGCGCTCGCCGCACCCGCGCATCGCGGTGGCGGCGATTCCCGATGAGGGCGTCGGTATCGCGATCAACGACCGGTTGCGACGCGCGGCGGCTCCGGCCGATTAGCGCTTGGGGTCGGGCTCGGCTGGAATGCTCGGCAGAACCGCCTGGATCTCGGCATAGGTCGCGCGCGCCTCGGCGCAGGCTTCCGCGCTGCCCTCGTCGCATCTGGCGCGCTGTTTGGCATAGGCGCGCTCGAGCTTGCCGAGCTGTTCCTCGCGGCGGCGGATCTCGCGGCCGCGGTTCTCGTCGGATTCGGACTGGCTGGTGGTGGCGAGATCGACCGCCTTCGCCCCCGCGCGCACCGGAAGCGTGGCGACATCGACCAGCGTCTTGGCGACGCAGCCCGGCAGCATCAGGCTCGCCGAAGCGAGCAGGAGGAGAGCAAAGCCGCGCATGCGAAAGGCCCCTTTCGCGGCGAGGCATAATCCGGGCCGGTTAGCGGGCGATGAATTATCCCGCCGGTTTTAGCGCCTCCGGGGCAGGCGGAGCCTCGGGCGCGGCAAGCGTGAATGCCGCCAGCAATCCCGGCGAGGCGGACTCGTGACATGCAGAGGGCGCCTTCGGCTGGAACGACGTCGCGGGGCTTCGGCCGATTATGCGGCCCGCATCCGGTACTGTCGTCCACGACTATAGCCAATTGATGCAACACGGGTACCGACAGCAAAAAGGGCCGCCCTCGCGGGCGGCCCTCGATGTCTGCCGATCGGTTCCGCTCAGGCGTCTTCGGCGGTTTCGTAATACTGCGGCGCGTGCTCGCGCAGCACGCCTAGGATTTTCTCGAGCGCGGCCGGCTCGTCGGTCTTCTCCATCGCCGCGAGTTCGCGCGCGAGGCGGCTGGCGGCGGCTTCGAAGATCTGGCGCTCGGAATAGCTCTGCTCGGGCTGGTCCTCGGGGCGGAACAGGTCGCGCGTCACCTCGGCGATCGACACGAGGTCGCCCGAGTTGATCTTGGCTTCGTATTCCTGCGCCCTGCGGCTCCACATGGTCCGCTTGACCTTGGGCTTGCCCTTGAGGGTTTCCATCGCTTCCTTGAGCGTCTTGTCGCTCGACAGCTTGCGCATGCCGATCGCCTCGACCTTGTTGACCGGAACGCGCAGCGTCATGCGCTCCTTCTCGAAGCGCAGGACATAGAGATCGAGCTTCATGCCGGCGATCTCCTCGCTCTGCAGCTCGATCACCCGGCCCACGCCGTGCTTGGGATAAACCACGTAATCACCAACGTCGAAGGCATCGGCCTTGCTCGCCATGCTCGCATCCTTTCGTCGGGCTGGGGCCGCGCGCCGCACTGTAATCCATTTGTCGCGGCCGACGGGGGAGAGCCGCGCGGAAATCGGTCCGGAGGGGGTGGCGGGTTGTCCTGCCCTTTCAGCGTTACATACCGCACCGGATGCATGCGACGGGTTCGCATACCGGAACGGGACTCACATTATATAGCACGAAAGCAAGAAGATTGCGACTCGCAATTGTAACGGCGCGCCAAGCGGGCCTTCGTCAGTCGCCCTCGCCGGGTTCCGGAGTGAAATAGGCCTCGAACTTGCCGTCCTCGCCTTTATGCTCGTCGGCGTCGGCGGGAGGATCCTTCTTCTGCGTGATGTTGGGCCATTCGGCGGAATATTTGGTGTTGAGCTCGAGCCATTGCTCGAGCCCGTCCTCGGTGTCGGGCAGGATCGCCTCGGCCGGGCATTCGGGCTCGCAGACACCGCAGTCGATGCATTCGCTGGGGTTGATCACCAGCATGGTCTCGCCTTCGTAGAAGCAATCGACCGGGCACACCTCGACGCAATCGGTGTATTTGCATTTGATGCAGGCGTCGGTGACGACATAGGTCATGGGCGGGCAAGTCCCTCGGGGCCGGATTGTTCCGCCGCGCCTATGTCGGTTTGGTCGCCGTGGTCAAGCATCCGGTAGCAGTCCCGGGCCTCGCTCGCGGGGCCGCGCCGCTGCGGTAACGCCAGCACCTCGACCAGGCGCACCGCAGGTCCGAGCGCCAGCGTCAGCACATCCCCCACCATGACGTCCTGGCTGGGGCGCATCACCCGCACGCCGTTGCGGCGCAGATGGCCCTCGCGCACCAGCCGGGCGGCGAGCGTACGGGTCCGCATGAAGCGCAAATTGCACAATAGTCGGTCGATCCGCATCGCAATTGCTTAGCGCACCAGTCCGGCGAGCGCGGCGAAGGCATTGCCTTCGCGCGGGGGC
>Ga0307490_1000043_pt1 | contig 22238 bp, 21 predicted proteins | sample SI3UmetaG_FD_202118 | JGI IMG/M metagenome (GOLD analysis project Ga0307490, IMG submission 202118) | Sea-ice brine microbial communities from Beaufort Sea near Barrow, Alaska, United States - SI3U | ecosystem: Environmental > Aquatic > Marine > Coastal | place: USA: Alaska | collected 2017-05-06
ACATTCATTATGCCGCCTTCCGGATTATGCCGCGCCGACGTGTGTTCCTGAGGACAGTGAGCGGCATCGGCGCCGCATGTCGGCATAATCGGACTGCGCCTTGCCCGACCATTTGTTCACGACCATCGCAACATTGGGCGCGCGTCTGGACATCACGTTGCAGGAACTACGCATCGAAAGCTTCTTTCCGATGGACGAGGAGACGCGTGAAGCGTTCCGTAAGTGGTCCTCAGCAGCAAACGGGCGCGACGGTGACCATCGGTGGCACTGCGAAATAGCTGCTGGGTCATGAGTTTTGCACAGGAATCACGTCGGCTCGGCTCGCATGCTCTGCCCAGGTCGTGGGCCTTTGCTCCTTCCAATCAACGGAAGGAAGCACCATGCCCTGGAAAGTTAAGAAGCCTACAGCAGCCGACGTCTCGCCAGATTGGCTGCGGCCCTACTGCACGCCGTTCCTGCAGAAACTCGCCGATCAAGGCTATGCGCCTGCGACGATGCGAACCTACGCTGGAGCAATGGCTCTGTTCTGCCAGGAGGTTGCCCGCCGAGGTCTCGGCCATGGCCAGCTTGTCGGCCAGATGCTGTCGAAGGTTCGCGCGGCAGCACTCAAAGGGAAATACCCAAACGAATACAATAAGAAGATATACTGCGTGGAACGCTTCATAGATGCTTTGGTCGAGGCCGGTGCTGCCGAGCGACCTAAGCCGACGAAGAAGGTGCCGACGGCGCTCGAACGCCTGCAAGCGGAGTACGAGGTCTATCTTCGCGAGCAGCGAGGGCTGACCGAGGCGACGATCTACCACTGCGTGCGGTTCCTCGATCGCTTCATGACGTTCCGCTTCGGCGAGAAGCTCGGCAACCTCAACGACATCACGCCGGCTGATATCGTGGAGTTCCTGTGCGATGTCATGAGCCGGAAGATACCGTACCGGGACAAGACTCCGCCGACGCACTTGCGCAGCCTGTTCCGCTTCCTGTTCTGGAGTGGGAAAACCAAGCGCGATCTGGCGAGCAGCCTTCCGCGCGTGGCGACAGGACGCGCGTCGCACCTGCCGCGATCATTGAAGCCGGAAGAGATTGAGCGGCTGATCGATGCAGTCTGGGCGCCGGACGCCATCGGTCGGCGCAACTACGCAATGTTGATGATTCTGGCTCGCCTCGGCCTGCGCGCGCCGGAGGTTATCGCAATCCAACTCGACGATATCGACTGGCGGGCCGGCACGATCCTGATCCGGGGCAAGGGCAAGCGGCACGACCGCATGCCGCTGCCCGAGGACGCCGGCAAGGCCATCGTCGATTACATCCGGAATGGTCGGCGTGGATCGTCGCGCACCTTGTTCGTCTCTCACAAGGTGCCGTATCGGCCGTTCCTCGATGCGCAGATCCTGAATACGGTGCTGCGCGCGGCATTCAAGGAGACCGGGCTCCGGCCGCCGCAGAAGTACATTGGCTCGCATTTGCTGCGCCACAGCCTGGCGACTGACATGCTACGCAAGGGTGCCTCGCTCGACGAAATCGGCGACGTGTTGCGGCATCGCTCGCGTGCATCGACAGCCATTTACGCTAAGCACGATATTGAGGGGCTGCGCTCGATCGCGCGCGCCTGGCCGGTCGAGGGAGGTCGGGCATGACGACTCTCTCGCAGCAACTCGCGGACTACCTCGCCGTACGGCGCAGTCTTGGCTTCGACATGACCTTCGAAGAACGCGTCTTGCGCGTGTTCACCGCCTTCGCCGATCGCGAGGCCGTCGATCACATCACGGTCGATCTGTTCCTGCGTTGGAAGGCCGCGTTCGGCACGGCCAACAACAACACGTGGGCACATCGGCTGGGCATGGTGCGTGGCTTTGCCAGATGGCTGAAGGGATATGACGAACGAACCGAGGTGCCGCCGCCCGGACTTATCCCGGCCAAATGGCAACGGCCACGGCCCTACATCTACTCTGACAAAGAGGTTGCGACAGTGGTTGCACGCGCCGCCAAGCTGCGGTCGCGCTATGGCCTGCGAGGCTGGACCTCTTCGACCCTGCTCGGGCTCATCGCCGTCACCGGGTTGCGCATCAACGAAGCCTTGAAGCTCGACGACGACGATGTCGATCTCGACGCCGGCGTGCTCACGGTGAAGCGTGGCAAGAACGGCAAGGCCCGCTTCGTGCCGATCGCGCCAAGCACTGTCAACCGTCTTGCGGCCTACCGCGCCGAACGCATTCGACTTCTCGGGGTCACAACGGGGGCGTTCTTCTGCAACGACGATGGCCGGCGGCCAACCGACTGCAGCGCACGCTACAACTTCGCGGTCGTCTCCCAGGAAATGGGACTGCGCGAGGCACAGCGCTTCTGCAAGCACGGGCGTGGACCGCGCATCCATGATCTGCGTCACACGTTCGCCGTCCGCACCATCATGGGCTGGTACCGCAAGGGGCTCGACCCGGATCGGGAGATGCTCAGGCTCAGCACCTATCTCGGCCATGTGAAGCCCGATCACACGTACTGGTACATTGAGGCGGTGCCGGAGTTGCTGCAGCTCGCCTCGAAGCGCGCGGAGCGCTCCCTCGCCGAGAATGCTCCGAGGAACGGCGGTGCACGATGAAGACGCATCCGCTTCCCACCTATCTGCAACGCTTCTTCACCGAGCGCCTCGGAACGCAGTTGAAGGCGAGCCCGAACACGGTCTCGAGCTACCGTGACACGTTCCGGCTGCTGCTCAAATACGCGGCCGATCAGCTTCGACGGCCGCCGACGGGGCTGCAGGTGGTCGACATCGACGCCGACCTGATCGGCCTGTTCCTGGCTGACATCGAGAGCACGCGCGGCAACAGTGCTCGCAGCCGGAATACCCGTCTGTCGGCGATCCGGTCGTTCTTCAAATATGTGGCTGTGAACGAGCCGCAGCTCTTGCACCACTGCCAGCGCGTCCTGGCCATGCCCGCGAAGCGCCACGAGAAGCGCGCGATCGACTATCTGACGCGCGCCGAGATCGAGGCCTTGATCCACGCACCGGATCTATCGACGTGGCACGGCCGTCGTGATCGGGCGTTGCTGGCGCTCGCGCTCCAGACCGGATTACGCGTCTCGGAGCTGATCAGCCTGTCGTGCGGCGATATCGTGCTCGGCACGAGCGCGCACGTCAGGTGCATGGGCAAAGGGCGCAAGGAGCGGGCAACACCGATCCGCAAGGACAGCGCCAAGGTGCTCCGCGACTGGCTCGCCGAGCGCAGCGGCGCGGCGACCGATCCGGTCTTCGTTAGCAATCGCAATCAGCGGCTGAGCCGTGACGCCGTCGAGCAGATCGTCCGCACCCACGTGAACGTGGCAGCTGGGAAATGCCCGTCACTCAAGAAGAAGCGCGTCACGCCGCACGTGCTTCGCCACAGCGCGGCAATGCAGCTCCTGCAGAACGGCGTCGATCGTACCGTCATCGCGCTCTGGCTTGGCCATGAATCGGTCGAGACCACGCAGATGTACATCCACGCCGACATCCAGCTGAAGGAAAAGGCAATGGCGCGAACACAGCCCGTCAAGGCGCCGCCTGGCCGTTACCGCCCCGACGACAAGCTGCTCGCCTTCCTTGAGGCGCTCTGATTATGCCGACATGCCGCGCTGGCGCTGCTCACCAGTCCACGGGAACGCACATCGGCGCGGCATAATCCGGAAGGCGGCATAATGACCGAGCTCATGGAAAGCGGTCCGGTGCCAGTTGATCGGTTCGAAATAGGCAGCCGGCGGCGGCACCTGTACGAAATCGCCCGTCGTGTTGTAGTAGGCGCGCGCACCGCCGATGCGGAAATCCGCGCCGGTCGCCGCGATCAAGGCCTCGGCTCGCGGCTCAATCTGGCCTGGTGGCGGCGGGACCACCAAAGCAGCGACATCCTCGGGCAAGCCATCGCATTGATCCGTGTTAAAGACGGTAAAGCGCTTGAGAAACGGGATGGCACCCGGCTCCTCGCCGGCCTCCGTGGCGCGCCGACGTTCGTCGTCTGGGGTGAAGCGATCGGCATAGACGACGGTCGTTCCCCGCTCGCCCTTTCTGACATGGCCGCCGAGCCGGAGTGCCTGGCGGAAGGTAAGCCAGCTCTGTCCCGAAAAGCCGTGCTCGATAACGGCACCCCATAGGATCAGCACGTTAATCCCGGAATATCCGCGCTGCGTCGACGCGTTGCGCGGCATCGCGAGCGGCGCCTTGATCGACGCCGTCCCCCAGGGCTGAACCCACGGAAAACGGCCGGCCTCCAGCTCGGCTATGATCTTGTCAGTGATTTCGGTGTAAAGGCTCGTTCGGTCGTTGCCGGCACGAACTCGGGCGGTATGTCCAGACATCGCGGTTCTCCGCGACGGGCGCCGGAGGCCTCTCCCCCGATCTTCAACCCGTCGCGTCGGACCCGGCCCGCACTCTCACTCTCCGCGACGGTGACGGGGACACGGAGCGCGCATTCGCCGTAAATGGAGGCCACCCCTGGCTTGAGATCAGGTGCGCGCGCTGCAAGACGCCGAGCGAGGTCAACCTCGCGGCGGTGAAGCATCCGCCGGCCACCTTCGTGCACGATCTCGCCAGCCGGCTGCGCCGCCGCAAATGCGCCAAGGCGGGCCGACGCCCCGCGACGACCCCAATACAATTGGCTTGGCAGCCACGCCACCCTCGAACCGAAGAACCGAGCACACCGTTGGCACGCGCAGAGTTGCCATACGACTGGTCAGCGCCGTCCCTTTGAGGCCGAAGCGCAGCGGAGGCAAGAGAGAAGGCAGCCGACGAAGGGGCAGTGATAGCGACGCGGGCATGCAATGCCCGCGGGCACCGAGGCGACTGCAGTCGCGAGACCGGTTAACAAGGCACCCGCGTTCGGGGCAGTGATAGCGGCGCCGGCATGCAATGCCGGCGGCCCCTAACGCGAGAGCCTCCGGCGAGCGACACCGTATCGCGCAAGGGATCGAAGCCGGGACGGCCGAGAAGCGTCAGCGGCTCGGTTCATATGTGGACGGCCCCCGACTTGCAAGGATTGGCTCTGGCAGCATGCTCGGATCGCTTGCGCTCATATGTCCGGCCTGTTTTCAGGTCTTGCGACCACTGGCCAAGATGGGCTTCGCGGACAGTGAGATCCAAACACGAGAGCGGCATTTTCTGCCGGTAAACCGAGCGGAGCATTTCACTGACCGGCTCGCGCCGAACGTACCACCTCTTCCTGTCCTGCAAGTTCCGCCCCCAGCGTCAAACCTGCCGGTCTGGCGCCAAGCTCTGCATTTCGTTCAAGTCTATGTCGGCATCGGCATGACGTTGCTTGCAGGTCGGTACCGCTCGCCGCTGACCATCAGTTTCCAGGCGATCCGCGCCAGCTTGTTTGCCAACGCTATGGCCACCAGCTTCGGCGGCTTGCGTGCGATGATGTCTTTCAGCCAAGGCCAGGAGCGACTTTCCCGTCGGCGCATATCTGCGATCACAGCCGTCGCGCCGGCCACCAAAACGGTTCGCAACATGCCGTCACCGGCGCGTGTAATCACGCCAAGCCGGTTCTTTCCGGCCGTCGAGTGATTCTTTGGTGTCAGGCCAAGCCAGGCGGCAAAATTTCTTGCCGACTTGAACGCGCGTGCATCCACGACCTTGATCGACAGCAGCGTCGCGCCGATCGGACCAACGCCCGGAATAGCCGCCAGCCGTCGGCTCATCTCGTTACTCCGGTGTAGTTGCATGAGCTTCTTGTCGAGCTTGGCGATCTGGTCATCGACGCGCGTCAGTTCTGTTGCCAAAGCGTCCACCAACTCCTTCGTCAACTCCGGGACTGTCGCGTCAGCCTGAATGTCGATCAGCAATTGTTGAAGCCGCGAAAGTCCCTTGGGCGCTGTAAAGCCGAATTCCGCGGCATAGCCGCGGATCGAGTTGGCGAGCTGGGTCCGCCTACCGATGAACTGGTTGCGCACGCGCGCCACCATCTGTGCGCCCTGCTGCTCGGGGCTTTTGATAGGCACAAAGTTTTTGCGCAGTTTCGGCCGGCTTGCCGCCTCGCAAATTGCCTCGGCGTCCGCAGCGTCGGATTTCCCGCGCTGCACATACGGTTTGACATATTGCGGCGGGATCATCACCACCTCGTGCCCGAGCGATTGCAACTCCCGCGCCCAATAGTGCGATGCCCCGCACGCCTCCATCGCGACAAGCGCAGGCGGCAAACGACTGAAGAACTCCAAAACCTGTCCGCGCCTCAACTTACGCCGTAAAACCGGCTGCTCGGTCCCGTCAACGCCATGCAACTGAAATACGCTCTTTGACGTATCCAAACCGATGCGAACAATCGTTTCCACGGGCGGCTCCTTCGTTTGGGTCAGCGACGACCTCATCTTGCCACGCAGTGTGGCGGAAGGGGGCCGTCCACCCCAACACGAGAGCCCGGTCCGCGGCTAGCGGATGCGCACAAGCAGAGAATCCGCCTAGACTTGAGCTAAATTTCCTCGCGCGAATTCGTCTGCGCGTCATAGATCCTGATCTGAAGCATGGGAAAACGTTTCTTTAGTTCTTCTCCACCTGCCCTTGCGCCGTCTTTGGTTGCAAATTCGGTTTTGAGTCGGCCGTCCACTTCGAGCGCATAACCAGAAGCCGGCAGTTCACGGTTGGCTGCAACCATTTTTGTCCTTTTGGTGCAGTGAGGCGGTTGAGATTGATGGGTTAGCGTGAGTCGCCCAAACCACGCCAGAGCCACCTGCGCGACTGTGGGGATAGGTCACCGTCGTTGTGGATTGAACGCGCCGCACTGGAGTTCATCAGCGATGGGCATTTGCGTCGTCCGAACAGTCGGAGGGCTTTCCGTTTGCGCGGATCTAGCCGCGGTAAAGTCATAGATTCCCCGGCCGCCGCGTTTGGCGTCGCGCTAAACGCCATCATATCTGCGCTTCGTGTTGTCCGACGAAGGGGCCAGGCTGAGGCGGTCTTAACTTTCTGATGGCGACTGTTCACGCGCGGGCGTTGAAATGGCTTATCAGGATGGCAATCCCGATCACCACCACAAGTCCGACCAAACCCATAATCACTGCCGATAGCATGGCTCCCCTACCGCCTATTCGACGCCAAGCTCTTTAATGGCGAGGGGGATAATTGTTTCGCGTCGCGAACGCCGCGCTGACCAAGTTCAATAACTATTTTGGCGATCAATTCTGCGATGGGATCACCGCGATCAACCAAGCTGAGCTTGCGCAAGGTGCGCTCATAAGCATTGGTCAAAACCGCTATTTCATCCGGGCCCAGCGGAGAATTTTGTAGTAGGCGATAGATGGGCATCGATGCACACCCCCGCACAAGTTCCTTCTACCACAGAACCATGCTAGTGGTTCATCACAGTGATTATGACTCTTTGGCGGTGGCTGGATAGGCGCGGCCGAGTTTGGTGCGGGCTTTGTCTGTTGTGAACATCCATTTGATGCGGGCTCGGGTTTTATTCCGCCTCTTTTGCCATGCTGCGATCTCGTTTCGGAGCCTTTTGGGATCGTCGATGCGGCGGCCGAGACACTGACGCTGTAGCACGGTGATCTCGCACTCGACCATATTGAGCCAACTGGCGTGCTTCGGGGTGAAGTGGAATTCGAGGCGGCGCAGGATGCGCCGGGCCTCGGCGGGCGCGAAGGCCTCATACAGCGCCCCAGGCTTGTGGATCGACAAATTGTCCTGCACGACACGGATGCAGGCGGCGTCGGGATAATGGACGTCGACGAGATCACGCATGCAGTGGGCGTAGTCCACGGCGGCGCGGCGGTCGGTGACCTTGACGTTGCGCCAGCCCCGATGTGGATCGAAGGTGACGAAGAGATTGGCGGTGCCGTTGCGGCGATACTCGTAATCGTAGCGCTCGCGCTGTCCCGGTTGGGCCGGGACCGGCTGGCGCACCTCGCCGATCAGCTGGATGGGGGTCTCGTCGAAGCAGACCAGCGGCCGGGCGGGATTCTGCGTCTCGGCGTAGAGGTCGAGCACGTCCTCCATGCGGGCAACGTATTCGCCGTCGACATGGGGAATGCACCACATGTCCCTGCGCCACGGCTTGAGGTCGTTCTCGGCCAGCCGGCGACGCACGGTCTCGCCCGACAGACTGTTGTGATCGGTGAGCTTGACCATCGTGTCGGCCAGCAGCGTCAGCGTCCAGCGTTTGCAGCCAGCGGGCGGCTTGGCGCATGCGGTCGCCACCAGCAGGGCTTCCTCCTTGCCGGTCAGCTTGCGCTCAGCGCCCGGACGCGGCTCCTCGCTCAGGGCCCGCTCCAGATTGCCTTCCACGAAGCGGCGCCTGGTCCGGCCGACGGTGGAGAGGCTGACACTCACGGTCCGGGCAATCTCCTCGTCGCGGCAGCCTCCATCGGCCGCCAGTAAAATCTGCGCCCGCTTAAGCTTGCGGGCGGCGTTCTTGCCGCTGCCGAGCATCTCCGTCAGTTCGTCGCGCTCGGCTTGGCTCAATTCGACCCGATAACGTACATTCATGCTTTGCCTCCTTGTCGGAGGCCGGGACGAATCCAACGATGAGTCAAAAATCAGGCGCGCGCCTCACCGAGAAGCAGGGTTATTACCTGGCCTTCATCCATACCTACGCCCACATGTTCGGACGTCCACCCGCTGAAGCCGACATCCAGCGCCACTTCCGCGTCAGCCCGCCTTCGGTCCACCAGATGATCGTCACCCTCGAACGAAACGGCTTCATCCGACGTCAACCCGGCGTCCCCAGAAGCATCGAAATCCTCGTGCCGCCGGAAACCCTGCCGATCCTCGAATGGCTCGGTATCAAAACGTCAAAATCACTGTGATGAACCACTAGCCGCGGGCAAATTCGAATCAGGCCGACGGAGGCGACCTGGCCCACCTCGTTGGGAGTAGGTCCAGCGCACTTGACTCCACGAGAACAAAATACGAACATGCATCATCGACGGCCAACCAAGATCAGACCATGTCCTCGGTCTCCCAGCCGAACGAACACGACAACGGTCTTGAAGCCGCCGTCGACCAGGCGATCGCCGTCTGCGACGGCGATCCGCGTGCGGCTGTTCGCGCGCTAATCATTGCGAACAATCTCCTGGAATCGGAGATAGCGGAGTTGAGGAACGCCGTATCGCATGCCTACACGCGCGGACGCTTTCGGACCTACACAGGATAGGGTCAGGTGTGGTGAAATAGCGATGAAACATCAGAACACGTGGTCTTTCATCACGGCTGACCAAGCCGAGCAGATGGGAGCCGACATGGCGATCCAGTTCATGCTCATGACGCTATTTCAGCTTCTGTCGGAAATGGCGGATGACCCGCGTGGCTTCCGTACGGATATACATAGGGAACTTACCGATCTCGTGGCGAGCCAAAAGCTGCCACCGATGCCTCGAGATACTGAGCGAAAGGTTCGGGCCGCTGCCGGCAAGATTCTCGACGGCATCGTGATGCGATCATTTGAACAGAACGGGGTGAGGAAGTCATCGTGACGGCTGGACATGCAAACCAAGTGGTGTTCGGTCACGGGAAGTGCCGCGGCCTGGCGATGTCGTTGCCCGCCGAGAGCGACCGCTGAAATGTGCAATCTTTATATGCCGACGTCGGCATAACCTCTATTCGATCACGACAAACTAGGCTGCCATCATCGCGCCGTTTCGCGTCGTGAACCGATACGTTGGCAATCTGGCACCGATGCCGGGGGTGTTTCCGGACTACCAGGCGCCGATCGTCCGCAACGGAGCCAGGGCCGCGAGCTCGCCACCGCGCGGTGGGGAATGCCGTCGTCATCAAAGGCGTTGATGGCCGCCACTAAAAAGCGGGCCGAAGAACTGCAGGCCAAGGGCAAGACCGTCGATTTCAATGAATTGCTCAGAATGGAGCCGGACAACGGCACGACCAACATCCGCAACGTGAAGAGCAAACATTGGACCCGCTGGCTCGGCGTCGAAAACCGCTGCGTGGTACCGTTCAATTCGTTCAGTGAGTTCAACAAGGCCGAAGGCGGCGATATCTGGTTCGCGCTCGATGAGCCCCGTCCCCTCGCCTGCTTCGCCGGCATCTGGATCAACTGAACGTCCGTGCGGAAGGTCAAGGAAGGCGAGACCACGAATGACCTCTACGCATTCCTCACGACGGAGCCGAACGCCGAGATCGGCGCCGTCTACCCGAAGGCGATGCCGGTGATCCTGACGACGCCGGAAGAGGTTGAGACTTGGACGACGGCTCCTTCGGACGAAGCGCTAAAAGCTGCAGCGGCCTCTACCCGACGCGACGCTGCGGATCGTCGCCCGCGGTGTCAAGGAAGACCCGCCCGGGTCGGCGGTATGACGGGCAAAACCAGCGGCCGCTCGTCACGGCAAGGTCACCTATGTCTTGGTCGCGTTATACGCATGCGTCGCCGGGCGGGCTTCGCCTTAAGGCCGCAGGCTCGATCAGCGCGCCAATGCCGCATCGCCTCAGCAGAAAACGGCCCCCCGCAGGAGCATGAGCATAGCGACACCGAAGGCGGCACGCGGGACCGGATGCAGCGACGAGATCGGTAGAGAAGGGTACCCGAAGGGCCGAGGCGCCGCAGGCGGCTCGGAGAGCGAAGCGAGTAGAGCCCGCTTCCGGCGAAGCCGGATGGAGGAAGTTGCCTCCGGCTTCAACGTGAGCTGCTCGACGATATCCCGGTTGAAACCCGTGGACGCAACTGGTTAGGAAATGGCGGATCGTATGTGCCGACGCGCCCCTCACGGGCTAACCAGGAAATTCACATGGCGCGTTGGATGGTGACGGTCTTGGTCACCAAGGACAAAGATCAAATCGGTCACGAAATGTACGCCGTCGCGATCAACGATGCAGCGCAAGCGATAGAGACCGTGTTGAAGGCAGCCGCTGGAGAGGCGGCGGTGGTCAATGGTAGAATCGACGAGACATGGATGAGAAGCGCTCGGCTGAAAGCGGTCGGGATTCTGAAGATACTGGATAATAAGGCCGACCCGCTTACCAGTCGCGTGAAGCGACACTAGTTCCCGAGCACTTGAATGTCTTAACTGCTCTCGATTGTATCGATAGGCAGGAGGCTTGATGTCGAAACCCAGGTGGGCGCCGCGGCATGCGAAATGGGGGCCGGTCAAGCCGGGGTTTTGGCCTATTTGGCACGCCAACAAGGATTCACTGCGGGACAACGGCTATTCTGTCCGAAAGAACGAGGATCGTCAGTGGCAAGTCCGGTTTGTACCCGGCACCTACAAGGGTTGGCCGCCAGTCAAAAAGCCGGAACCAATTTTCGTGCCGGCAGGCATGAAGGCTTCCTGCCCGAACTGCGGACAAACCAGAGTTATTCCGCGCACGGAAGCTCATAAAGATTGCGGCATTTGCGGTGACCGAATTCCGCCCGAGGGTCAATGACCCATGCTTCAAAGAGTGTCAGCTGGCATCGGACTCTTTTCAGAATTGCGGCCTTCGTCCTCGAGTTTTTTCCGGCGGGTATTCGCCGCAACCACATATGAGTTGAGCTTGTTAAAGTCCGCCTCGATCTCCGTGAACTTGGGTAGATCGGCGGGGACGCCTGCGGCTTGATCATGGCCGGAGTACTTGGAGCACCGCGTCATTCCAGCGTACACCGTCTCATAGTCCGACTTGTCGACATGGGCTGCTCTTAATTGCATGGTGGCCACGTTTGGTCGAAATCGCCCGACCACGCCGGCGAATAGAACTTCCTCGATGGTGTGCTCCCAGGTCTCGCGCATCTTGGTGTAGATACTAGTCACAAACGATCGCTCGGCCTCGTCGGCTTCCGAATACGTTGGCTTCTTTGCTTTGAGCAGACCATCGATGATCGGAAGCCTCTTTGTAACGCTCATCGAAACCCACGGTTGCTGGCCGTCATCGATAATGCCGAAGCGTCCGTCACCATGCTTGGCAATCCATTCTTGCCGCAGGGGGACCTTCATATCCTTAGCTTCTTCGAATACGGCGTGATGAAAGAACAGGTTGTGCGTGAAGATGATCACTTGCCTACGGGCTTTTGCCTCTTTCACCAGCCGCTTTGCAACCGCCTCCATCCGGGCGTGGTCAAGCGACGATACCGGATCATCAACGACGATGCCGTGCCTCACGCCGACCTCTTTCAGCTCGGCAAGAAAGCCTGCCAGAGCAAGTGCGCGCTTTTCCCCTTCGCTCAGAATGTCGCTGTTCTTGCCGACCTTCTGCTTCGCCTCCAGCCCGATCTGGACTTTGCTCTTGCCCACCTCTCCCCGGTCAGACAGTTTTAGCGGCAGATGCCCGAGGTCGAGGGCGCCGATCTCGTCCTGAAGGCTATTTTGCAGGGATGTGGTCAAAACCTTGCGCCGCATACGCGTAATGAGCGACGTAATGCCGGCCACCGAACAGGCTGTCGTGCAAGCCTTGGTCTTGACCAGCAGCTCAAGCGAGTTGCGCCGCGCCACGAACGTTTCAATATCGGCGGAGAACTTCTTCCGCGCTTCAAGTTCATCGAGCTTTTGCTGACGCTGAATGCGTTTGGCGGCCTGATCCGGCGTCGGTTTCAGGTCGTCGATCTCTTTCGCGAGGACAGTGGCTTCTGCCACCAGATCGTCGATCACAATGCGGTCTAGATCTGGGAGACCACCAAGACTCGCGTAGTCGACGGCCTTAATGGCTAATGAAGCAAGACTGTGGCGCTCTTGGCTGGCGGTGTAAAACTGGTCAAGCCGATCCACCAGCGCTTGGCGGGGTTTCGATGCTTCGACGAAATTAACCAGCTTGTCCTTGATGTCCTGACCGCCAACGATTTTGAGGTCGAGGATCGCTTTGGCCCTTTCGCCAAAATCCTTTTTGGCGGCCTCAGCGTCGGCATTGGCGCGGCCTTCAACATACGCATCAAAAGCGGCCAAGCGTTCTTGTGCCTGCGCATCGAGCGGCTGATGACAGAGCACGCACGTATTGGCATTAGCCAGCTGGGGCGGCTCAACGGTGGGAAACGCTTCGGCCGCAAAATCGCGCGCATACATCAGCATCTGACGCCAAGTATCGCTGCCCAGCTGCGGGACCGCTGATTCAGCTGCAAGGGCGGAAGCGGCTGCTTTCGCGGCGTCCCGTGACTGAGCAGCCTTCTGCCGCGCCTCTTTCAGGGCCGCTAGGCCATCGTTGCCGAGGGCCTTAAAGATAGCGTTCGCATCGGCGACAAACGTATCGACCGCTGACTTGGCCGCCTCCTTGACCCTCTTAACAAGTGCCGGGTCGCTCCCCAGCTCCAGCTTGATTGCCTGAAGATCAGCCTCGTCCTTCTCCTCCCACACGGCGAAAGACCGCATGGAAGCCTCGTCTGGTAGCTGTTCGTCAGCTTTCAGCCTTGCCAGCATGGTCGAGATTTTCGTGGGCTTGTCATATCCCTGCGGCAATGGGGCCTGGTGGGCTTTGACCAATCGCGCCTCTTCGGCCCTGAAGCGCCCGTCTAGGGTGCGGACCGCCTCAGCGAGATTGGTCAGCAGTGCGAGTTCGAAGGGTAAAAACTCGATGTTGCGCTCAGCGTCGACATAAAGCCCGGCCGCATCACTGTCGAAGACGGATATGCGGCCCAGTTCGGGCGGCGGCGCATTCCGATCATCCCAAACGACGGTACGGGCCTTTTCCCCATCGACACGGAAGGTCAGGGTGACTTCGCGTGGATCGGCTGAGGCCGGCTCGAACACGTTGCCGCGCAAGGTCACGTCATGCAGACAGTGGCAGATTTTCTTGGCGACGCGACAATAGCCACTCTTGCCCGAACCGTTGGCCCCGTAGATGAGTGTGATGCCATTGATAGCAAACTTGATCGGTGGTTGCCCCGCCGCCAGACGGTCGATGTTGCGAAGCGGGCCGATCGAGCCCAGAACGGTGACGGGAGCGAACTTGTTGCCGGCCTTGAGATGCGTCTTTGTCAAGGCAGGCCAGACCGGCGACGTTCCCGCAGCGATCCTTGCGTCCCTCTTTACTGCCTCCTCAAGCTGGTCGAGTTCTTCAGCGTCCAGCTTGGGCTTGGCGGTCAAGAGCCGGATGGCTTCCTGTTGCCAGCTGGGACGTGCCGCACACCAATCAAATAAATCGCTGTCGCCTGTCATGGCCACCCCAATACCGATTGTAGGTATAGATAGATAAAATCATGGATTGTGCAGTGGATGTCTGTCAGGTTGTATTGTCAAGCTGCAGGCTGGGGGCACCCCGTTCCCCGTGGCCGCCTGAAGCGAGATCGGCCAGTCCCTTTTTGAAGCGCAGCTCGGCGAACATCCGCGCAATGCGAAGCCGCTTAAAGGCTTCAGCGGTGTACTGGAGATTCGCGACAACTTTGACGGCGATACCTATCGGACGGCCTACACAACGCGGCTGGAGGGTCCTGTACGTCCTGCACGCGTTTCAGAAGAAATCCACCAGGGGAATTGCCACACCGCAAAGGCACGTTGACCTGATTCGGCAACGCCTGCGGGACGCCGAGTCTATTTATAAGGCAACAAAAGGAGACCGAGCCGCTAGACTGGTCGAAATGAAACAACCTGACTTATCCAAGCTGCTCCGGGGTCAATTTAAGCTGGTTTCAGTGGAAAAGCTGATGCGGATGCTGACAGCGTTCGACCAGGATGTCGAAATAACGGTAAAGCCGCACAGGAAGCGCGGCGAGGCCGGCCGGATCACGTTCATTCCGGCCTAAAGGTACTGGGGGGTTCATGTCATTCAAAGCAACCGTGGCTGGAACTGCGCACGAACCCCTCCTCAACTGCCCCAATTGCAACTACGAAATCCGGCTGACGGAGTCACTGGCGGCCCCCCTCCTCGCGGAGACTCGCCAACGTTTTCAGGAACAGCTTGCCAGCAAGGATGCCGAGGTCGCGCGCAAATCCGAGGAGCTGAGCCAGCAGCGCGAACAGCTCGCTAAGGATCGGGAAACGCTCGATGACCAAGTCAAGCAACGCCTGGCCGCGGAGAGGAGCCAGTTGGTTGCCGCTGAGGCCAAAAAGGCGCGCGAAGCTGCCGCAGCCGAATTGAAGGCGAAGGCAGATGAGACGGCCGAGCTCCGCCAAGCGTTGGAGGCCAACAACCTCAAGCTTGCCGAAGCGCAGCAGGCCCAGGCCGAGCTGATGCGCAAGCAGCGGGCGCTCGATGAGGAAAAGCGTGAACTCGATCTAACCATCGAAAAGCGCGTCCAAGCGTCGGTCGACCAGATTCACGCAAAAGCCCGGCAGGAAGCCGATGAGGCCGCACGGCTGCGGGTTGCGGAGAAAGACCAGACCATAGAGTCGATGACGCGGACCATCGAGGAGCTGAAGCGTAAGGCCGAGCAAGGATCGCAGCAGTCGCAGGGTGAGGTTCTCGAACTTGAGCTTGAGGAACTTCTGAAGAGCCGTTTTCCCATGGACGTCATTGAGCCCGTCGGCAAGGGTGAACTTGGTGCCGATATGATCCAGCAGGTCAATGGCCAGCTTGGCCAGCCTGCTGGCATCATCCTGTGGGAGACCAAGCGCACCAAAGCCTGGAGCGATGGGTGGCTGGCCAAGTTGCGCGACGATCAGCGCCGCTCCGGGGCCGATGTGGCGCTCATCGTTTCTCATACCCTGCCCAAACACATTGAGCATTTTGACCTGGTTGACGGCATATGGGTGGCTCACCCGCGCTGTGCCTTGCCGGTTGCCGTCGCTCTGCGCCAAGCGCTGGTCGACGTGAGCAGCTCTCGTCTCGTCCAGCAAGGGCAGCAGACAAAGATGGAGCAGGTCTACCATTACCTGACCGGAACCAAATTCAAGCAGCGGGTGGAAGCCGTAGTCGAGAAATTCAACGACATGCGCGACGATCTCGATAGGGAACGCAAATTCATGGGGCGCCAGTGGGCCAAGCGCGAGACGCAGATATTGGCGGTCGTCGACTCCACGGTTGGCATGGTCGGAGACCTTCAGGCCATCGCCGGCAAGGCCATGCCGGAGATTCCGAGCCTAGATGTGCAGCTTTTGGAGCATGACGCTGACACCGAGAGAAAAGCGGGATGAGCGAACTCGCAAAGGGAATTGAGGCATTCGTCGCTTACGCAAAAACCCTGAAGGGTGACGAGAAGGGAGAAGCTCAGGTTTTTTGCGACCGGCTATTCCAGGCTTTCGGCCATAAGGGTTACAAAGAGGCCGGTGCCGAACTCGAATACCGAGTGAAAAAGGCTTCAGGCAAAGGAACGAACTTCGCCGACCTGGTGTGGAAGCCGCGACTTCTTATCGAAATGAAGAAGGGCAGCGAAAAGCTGCATCTTCATTACCAACAGGCTTTCGACTACTGGCTGAACGCGGTTCCCAATCGCCCTCGTTACGTCGTTCTGTGCAACTTCAAAGAGTTCTGGATTTACGATTTCGACAAGCAGCTCAACGAGCCCGTGGATATCGTGCGGCTCGAAGACCTGCCGAACCGCTACACGGCGCTAAACTTCCTGTTCGCGGACAATCCGGACCCTCTTTTCGGCAACGACCGCGAAGAGGTTTCGCGTATTGCTGCAGCAAAGGTCGCTCAGCTGTTCCGATCGATGGTCGCACGCGGCGTTCCGCGAGAGCAGGCGCAGCGTTTCGTGTTGCAGGCGGTCGTCGCGATGTTTGCCGAAGACATCGACATGATGCCGGCCGGAACGACCCTGAGACTGGTGCAGGATTGCCTTGAGCACGGGCAAAACTCATACGATGTTTTTGGCGGCCTGTTCCAGCAGATGAACAACAAGACAGCTGCCAAGGGCGGTCGCTACAAAGGCGTTCCCTATTTCAACGGCGGTCTTTTTGCCACGGTTGCGCCCGTCGAGCTGACCAAGAAAGAGCTGGAGCTGCTCGGCAAGAAGGATGAAGGGGCCGCTTGGCAGAACTGGGCCAAGATAAATCCAGCGATCTTCGGCACCATCTTCCAGCAGAGCATGGATAAGGGAGAACGGCACGCCTATGGCGCGCATTTCACTCACGAGGCCGACATTCAACGGATCGTCGGGCCTACGATCGTGCGCCCCTGGCGGGAGCGTATTGACGCCGCAAAGACAATGACGGAGCTGTTGGAGATTAGAAAAGCGCTCCTCAACTTCCGTGTGCTCGATCCGGCCTGTGGCAGCGGCAATTTCCTTTATGTCGCCTACAGAGAGATGGTACGCCTCGAAATCAGACTCATGGCCAGGCTGGACAAAGAGTTCAGCTGGAAGACCATTCAGAAGCAGGCCCAGGCCACGTCACTCATTAGTCCTCGTCAATTTTTTGGCGTTGATCGGGACTCTTTCGGCGTCGAGCTTACAAAAGTCACGCTGATGCTCGCGAAAAAGCTCGCCTTGAACGAGGCCGCCGATGTTCTGGAGCGCGACCAGATCGAATTGCCCTTGGCGGAAGATGATGCTCTTCCTCTCGACAATCTCGACGGAAATATCCTGTGCCGTGACGCGCTGCTGTCAGAATGGCCCGAGGTCGATACGATCATCGGCAATCCGCCGTACCAGAGCAAGAACAAGGCCCAGCAAGAATTCGGACGCGCCTATCTCAACACTATTCGAGGGGCTTTTCCGGATATCGACGGACGGGCCGACTACTGCGTCTACTGGTTTAGGAAAGCGCACGACCAGCTTAAGCCGGGTCAGAGGGCGGGCCTGGTCGGCACAAACACGATTCGCCAGAATTATTCCCGCATCAGCGGCCTTGACCATATCGTCAAGCATGATGGCACGATCACCGAAGCGGTCTCGACTATGCCGTGGTCAGGCGACGCGGTCGTCCACGTATCGATCGTGAACTGGGTAAAGGGCGAGGACGATGGCAAGAAACGCCTATACATCCAGTCGGGAAACGACCCCGCCGGGGGTTGGGACTACAAAGATTTGGAAGAGATCAATACCTCGCTCTCGTTTTCGACTGACGTGAGCCAAGCGGAACGCATCAAGGCGAACGCTGAAAAAGGCGGCTGCTACCAGGGTCAGACACACGGTCACAAGGGTTTCCTTCTAGAGCCGACCGAAGCGAAAGCGATGATGAAGGCCAACAAGGCGAACGCGCAGGTGCTCTTCCCGTTCTTGATCGCCGACGACTTCCTCGGCGCTGTAGACAAACTCGAATGCAGATACGTCATCGACTTTCAGCCGCGCGATCTTTTGAAGGCCAAGGCATTCAAGCAACCGTTTGAGCATCTGGAGCAGACGGTGCTCCCCGCACGGAAGGAAGCGGCAAAGAAGGAGCGTGCACGAAATAAGGAAGCCTTGGACGACGATCCCGAGGCGAAGGTCAACAAGCACCACGAAAACTTTTTAAAGCGCTGGTGGCTGATGTCCTACCCGCGCGAAGACCTGATGCGGACCCTCGCCCCGCTGTCGCGATACATCGTATGTGCACGGGTCACACACCGGCCGATCTTCGAATTTGTTTCGACGGCCATTCATCCGAATGATGCACTGAGCGTGTTCGCGCTGGAAGATGACTACTCTTTCGGTATCCTCCAGTCGGGCATCCATTGGGAGTGGTTCATCAATCGCTGCTCAACGCTGAAGGCAGACTTTCGCTATACGTCGGATACCGTCTTCGACAGCTTCCCCTGGCCTCAGCAGCCGACAACCGAGGCGGTTCGCCTCGTCGCCAAGCGGGCGGTCGAGGTGCGGCGCTTGCGATCACATCTGCGGGCGAAGCATGAGCTTTCACTACGAGAGCTATATCGGGCGATCGAAGGGCCCGGAGAACACGCCCTGAAGAAAGCACATAAAGCGCTGGACGACGCCGTACGCGACGCTTACGGCATGTCCAAGAAGGCCGATGTGTTGGAAGCACTGCTGGAGCTGAACGAAGCTGTCGCCTCGGCTGAAGCCGATGGCAAGCCGGTCGTTGGGCCTGGAATCCCGCCGTCAGCAAAGAAGCTGAAAGACTTGGTCACGACCGACAAACTCACGGTGTAGGACGACCGTGCAATCGCAAATACGATTGCACGATTCAAAGTGAACTAAAAACCGGGGGTATGGACGCGCCGGCAGGGCTTGAACCTGCAACCTCCTGCCCCTACTCTCCAAGTGTCAGCTAGGATTTCAAAGAACGGCAGGGCTCTATCCGGTTGAGCTACGGCGCGAAGCTGGTTAGGCCCCTCCCTTCACAACCGAAAGCTTGGGCTTGCCCTTCCTGCTTGCCCTTGCGGCCTTTGCCTGAATCTTTTCATCACGCTCCTGGATTTTTTCGAGCGCATATGGCTTGGCGGCCGCGATCAGGCCGTCCAGGTGGTAGACATTGGTCTGGCTACCGTTTGCTGAGCTGCGCCGTTCTTCCCGCCTGATTAGTCTAGCCGCTTCCATGGCAGCAATCCTGCGCTGAACGGTCCGCGGTTCGATGTCCATGGCCGCTGCGATGGTTCGCTTGGACGGAAACGGCTTGCCTTCTGCCGTCCACCAATAGGACGCGATGTGCAGGATGATGTTGATGTCGATCGCATCCAGCCCCAGGGCACGCTGGCGTTCAAAGATGACGTTCGGCAGGACCGTCCACCCGGCCTTCATCAAGGTGGCGGTCCACTTCTTTTCGTTGACCTTAAGCTGGGTAACTTCCGGTGCTGGTGCTGTGTTTGCGGATTCCGCTCGATGTCGCCCAGCATTCCGAGATGATCTCGCCCACCATTCCGATTTGAAGTCGCCCACCCATTCCGAGATGATGTCGCCCACCATTCCGGGATGATGTCGCCCGGGTGACGAGGCCTCTTCTGGCTCCCATAGGTCAACCCTTTCGGCTTTGCGAAGGGGGACCCTGGATGCCGACGGAGAGGCTTGCGATGCGCCGTGTGCGCGATGTGATCAGGATGAAGGCGGCCGGTCTGCCGAGCCGCGAGATTGCGCGACGGGTAGGAGCGGCGCCCTCGACGGTGCGGCTGGCGATCCGGCGGTTCGAGGCCGCGGGTCTGACCTGGCCGTTGCCCGACGAGCTCACGGACGCGGCCCTGGAACTCCGCCTGTTCGCCAAGACCGGCAATGGCAACCGGCAGGGTCACCGCCGCATCGCCGAACCTGATTGGACGACCGTGCACCGCGAGCTCAAGCGCAAGCACGTGACGCTGTCGATCCTGTGGGAGGAGTACATCGCCGCCGAACCCGACGGATACCGGTACTCGCGCTTCTGTGAGCTTTACCGCGCCTGGGAGGGCCGCCTGTCGGTGACGATGCGCCAGGCGCACGCAGCCGGCGACAAGCTGTTCGTCGACTATGCCGGCGACGGCGTGCCGGTGGTGGTCGATCGTCTCACCGGTGAGCGCAGAATGGCGCAGATCTTCGTCGCCGTGCTCGGCGCCTCGAGCTTTACCTACGCGCAGGCGACGTGGACGCAGGGGCTCGCCGACTGGATCAGCGCTCATGTTGGCGCCTTCGCGGCGATCGGCGGCATACCGGCGCTGCTGGTGCCTGACAACACCAAGGTCGCGGTCATCAAGGCGAGCCTGTACGACCCGCAGATCAATCGGACCTATGCGGAGATGGCGGCGCATTACGGCACCGCCATATTGCCGGCCCGGCCGCGCAAGCCGCGCGACAAGGCCAAGGTCGAGCAAGCCGTCCTGATCGTCGAGCGCTGGCTGCTCGGCCGCCTGCGTCATCGCACCTTCTACAGCCTGGCCGAGGTCAATGCGGCGATCGGCGAGCTGCTCACCAGGCTCAACGAGGAGCGGCCGATCCGGCGGCTCGGCGTGACGCGCCGCCGGCTGCTTGAGGAGGTCGATCGGCCGGCGCTCAAGCCATTGCCGGCGAGCCCCTACGTACTCGCCGAATGGCGGATCCGCCGCGTCAGCCTCGATTACCACGTCGAGGTGGAGAAGCATTACTACAGCGTCCCGCATCGCTTTGTGCGCGCCGAGGTCGAGGTGCGGTTCACTGCCCGCACCGTAGAGATCTTCCACAAGGGCGAGCGGATCGCCGCGCATCAGCGCATGAGCGGTAATCACAAACACACCACCGTGCCGGAGCACATGGCCTCCAGCCATCGGCGCTACGCCGGCTGGACCATCGCGCGCATCCGACAGGACGCTGCCGCGATCGGGCCGGCGACCAGCGCTTTGTGCGACCTCATTCTCGACGAGCGCTCGCACCCCGAGCAAGGCTTCCGCGCCTGCCTCGGCATCCTCAGGCTCGCCGGCTCCTATGGGCGCGGACGGCTGGACGCCGCGGCTGCGCGGGCGATCGACATCGGCGCGCGCACCTACGGCTCGGTCAAATCGATCCTCGCCAACAATCTCGATCGGCGTCCCGCTCATCAGCGCTCCGCGGACGATGCGCCGATCCTGCATGCCAACATCCGCGGACCGCGCTACTACAACTAGGAGACCATCCCTTGCTCACCCATCCGACCCTCGACCGCCTCAACGCCCTCGGCCTCCACGGCATGGCCAATGCCTTCGTCGATATCGAAGCAACCGGCGAGGCCGCAAGCCTCGGTCACGCCGAATGGCTCGCGCTGCTGCTCGAACGTGAAGCATCACTGCGCCACGATAAGCGGCTCGCCACCCGCCTGCGCTATGCGAAGCTGCGTCAGCAAGCGTGCGTCGAGGACATCGACTACCGCACCCCGCGCGGCCTCGACCGCCCGCTGTTCGCCAAGCTTGTCGAGGGCCGCTGGATCGATGACCATGCCAACCTGCTGATCTGCGGCCCGGCCGGCGTCGGCAAGAGCTGGCTCGCCTCGGCGCTCGGCCACAAGGCCTGCCGTGACAATCGCTCCGTGCTCTATCAACGTGTTCCGCGGCTGTTCGATGACCTCGCTCTCGCGCGCGGCGACGGTCGCCATCCGCGCCTATTGCGCGGGCTCGGCCGTGTCGATCTGCTGATCCTCGATGACTGGGGGCTCGAGCCGCTCGACGCTGGTGCCCGTCACGACCTCCTGGAAATCCTCGAAGATCGCTATGGTCATCGTTCCACCATCGTCACCAGCCAGCTCCCCGTGGACCAGTGGCATGTGCTCATTGGAGATCCTACCTATGCCGACGCCGTGCTCGATCGCCTCGTCCACAATGCCCATCGGCTCGACCTTACTGGCGAGAGCCTGCGCCGAACCCGGCAATCCGCCCGAAAGACCTGAGCCCGTGACGCTGTGGACATGCCGCTGCGCTTGGACAACGCCAAGGCGTTGCCCACATGCCCACAGCAAACGCAACAGAAACACAACAAGCTCAAGCCGCGATTCCAGTTGACCGTGCGGCTTGCCCAATGCCAGAGAACCTCAGCAGCTAGAACGCCTCGCCCCCGGGCGAGATCAAATCGGAGAGGTGGGCGACATCGTCTCGGAATCCCCGGGCGACTTCATATCGGTACACCCGGGCGACTTCGTCGGAATCCGCA
>Ga0307490_1000046_pt1 | contig 20076 bp, 11 predicted proteins | sample SI3UmetaG_FD_202118 | JGI IMG/M metagenome (GOLD analysis project Ga0307490, IMG submission 202118) | Sea-ice brine microbial communities from Beaufort Sea near Barrow, Alaska, United States - SI3U | ecosystem: Environmental > Aquatic > Marine > Coastal | place: USA: Alaska | collected 2017-05-06
CGGCTGAACAGGATGGCGAGGAAATCGCGGCGTGCGATCACCCACGCGGCCTGGAGCGCGGAAAGGCGGGCGGAGGGGAGAGCTTCCGTCAATTGCCTACTCTCCAAGCCAAAGCCCGTTCGCATCGAGCGAAGTCGAGATGCGCGGCGCAGGGTGTCTCGACTTCGCTCGACACGAACGGAGACGGTGAGGATTGGGGGTCGCTCATCGCCGCGCCTCGTCCTTGTTTTCTTCGAGCGCGCGCGCGGCGGCCTCGCCGGCGATGGCGACGAAGGCGTCGTGGAGGCCGGCGCGTTCGATCGAGAGCGAGAGCACGCCGGCCTCGCCCTCGATCAGCGCGCGCAGCAGCGCCTCGGTTCCGCTCTCGGGTAGCGGGAAATACCAGAAGTGGCTGCCGCTGTCCCTGGCGTCGTGCCTGGCGTCGCCGGGTAGCGCGGCGCGCCAGCGCCCGTCGGCGCGCGCGGTTTCGAGCCGGACCTGCGCCGGAATGCGGTCGCGCGCGACATCCACCGATCCGGCATAGGGCACCCTGCCGCCCGCGATGATCGCGACCTCGTCGCAGAGCCGCTCGGCGTGGTGAATGACATGGGTCGAGAAGATCGCGGTCGCGCCCTCGGCGGCGAGATCGCGGATCAGCAGCTCGAGCTTGCCCTGGTTGATCGCGTCGAGGCCGGAGAATGGCTCGTCGAGCACCACCAGCCGCGGGCGGTGGACCAGCGTCCCGAGCAGTTGCACGGTCTGCGCCATGCCCTTGGACAGCTGCCGGATCTGGCGGTCGATGGCATGACCCATGCCGTGCTTCCCGAGCAGCTCGCGCCCGCGCGCGCGGCCCTCGGCGAGCGGCAGGCCGCGCAGAGCGCCGAGGAAGGCGATGGCCTCGTCGCACTTCATCGACGGGTAGAGCCCGCGTTCCTCGGGGAGATAGCCGATAAGCCGCGCGATCTCGTGCGGGCGGTCGTGGCCGAAGACGCGGCGCACGCCCTCGTCGGGGTCGATGATGCCGAGCAGCATCCTGAGCGTGGTGGTCTTGCCCGCGCCATTGGGGCCGAGAATGCCGTAGATCGCGCCCTCGGGCACCGATATGTCGATGCCGTCGACCGCGAGCGTTTTGTCGAAGCGCTTGACCAGCCCACGCGCCTCGATCGCGAGCGGGCGGGAGGCGAGGGGTATCGGGTTTGAGTCTCGCATCGTCGGCATCGGCTCGGTAAGCATCGGCGCGCGATAGGGCTTGGCCGTGAACGAGGGCGACAGCAAGTTTGGTTAACGGCGAACTTCAGGCCGATTTGCGCGCGGAGGCGCTGGCGCTCGGCTTTGCGGTCGTGGGGTTCGCCCGCGCCGCGGGTTATGCACGCCAGGGGGAGCGGCTTGAGGAGTGGCTGGGCGAGGGACGCCACGGCAGCATGGAATGGATGGAGGCCCGCAAGGGCGAGCGCGCCACGCCGCAGGGGCTGTGGCCGGAGGCGCGCAGCGTGATCGCGCTCGCGATGAGCTACGCGCCGCGGACCGATCCTTTCGCGCTCGCCCGAGCAAGCGAGAAGGCGCGCATCTCGGTCTATGCCCAGGGACGCGATTACCACGAGGTGATCAAGAAGGCATTGAAAGCGCTGGCCCGCTGGCTGGTGGCGCGCGCGCCGGAAAGCGAGCTCAAGGTTTTCGTCGATACCGCGCCGGTGATGGAAAAGCCGCTCGGCGAGGCGGCGGGGATCGGCTGGCAGGGCAAGCACACCAATCTGGTCGGCACCAGCCACGGGAGCTGGCTGTTCCTCGGCGCGATCTACACCACCCTGGAGTTCGCGCCCGACGGGCCGCACCCCGACCGCTGCGGAAGCTGCCGCGCCTGCCAGGATGCCTGTCCGACGGCCGCCTTCCCCGCGCCCTATCAGCTCGATGCGCGGCGCTGCATTTCCTATCTCACCATCGAGCACAAGGGCCCGGTGGCGGAGGAATTCCGGGTTGCGATGGGCAACCGCATCTACGGCTGCGACGATTGCCTGGCGGTGTGCCCGTGGAACAAGTTCGCCTCCGCCGCGCAGGCGCATGCGAAATTCCTCCCGCGAGAGGAGCTGGTGGCGCCGGACCTGTCCGCGCTCCTTGGGCTCGACGATGCGGCCTTCCGCCAGCTGTTCTCCGGCAGTCCGATCAAGCGCATCGGCCGCGACCGTTTCGTGCGCAACTGCCTTTACGCGGCGGGGAACAGCGGCTCGGTGGCGCTGCTCCCGCAAGTCCAGGCGCTGACGGGCGATCCCGATCCGGTGGTGGCGGACGCGGCGCGGTGGGCGGCGGGCCGGCTTCAAGAATCTCCCCCGTTGGGGGAGGTGGCGTGAGCGTAGCGAGCGCCGGAGGGGGCCGGTGTGCACTTCAACAGGCCCCCTCCGGCCGTCGCTGCGCTCCGGCCCTCTCCCCCAGAGGGGGAGGGCCTGACAACCTCAAAGCAAATCCTTGAGGCTCACCTCGCTGTCCGCGAGCAGCTCGGGCGCCACCGCCGCGCGGGCCTCGACCAGCTTGCGGCCCTGCGCGTAGTCGCGGGTGCGGTTCACGCAGTCGAGCGCGATCACCTTGCCCTCGCGCAGATAGACGACCGAGAAACTGCGCTGCTCGATGCTGCCGCGGATCACCTCGGCATCGTGGCCCAGCGACAGGCCAACGGTCTGGAGCCTGAGATCGTACTGGTTCGACCAGAACCACGGCAATGCGTCATAGGCCTGGTCCTCGCCCACGATCCCGCGCGCCGCGCAGACCGCCATGTCATGCGCGTTCTGAACCGATTCGAGGCGGATGATGGCATTGGCGGCATAGGGATTGGCGTGCGCGGCGCAGTCCCCGATGGCGTAGATGTCGTCGAGCGTGGTGCGGCAGAACTCATCGACGTCGACCCCGTTCGAACCCGAGGCGCCGGCGGCGATCAGCGGGCCGACGGCGGCGACGATGCCGATGCCGACGATCACGATCTCGGCCGGAATGGTGTCTCCCGCGCTCGTGAGTACCCCGGTTACGCGGCCTTCCGTGCCCTCGATCCGCTCGATCCCGGTTTCTAGACGGACGTCGATTCCCTGCCGGCGATGTTCGTCGAGGAAGAACGCGCCGAGCGTTTCGCCCGCTACCCGCGCAAGCAGGCGCGGCTGGAGCTCGAGCAGGGTGACGCCGCAGCCGAGCTTCCTGAGCACCGCCGCCGCCTCGAGCCCGATATAGCCGCCGCCGACCACCACCACCCGACGCGCCCCCGCGTCGAGCTCGGCGCGCAGCGTATCGACGTCGGTGCGGTGGCGCACGGTGTGGATGCCCGCGAGGTCGCCGCCGGGGCAGGACAGCCGCCGCGCGTCGCCCCCACCGGCCCAGATCAGCTTGCGGTAGCCAATCCGCGCGCCGTCGCCGGTGACGACCTCGTGCGCCTGCCAGTCGATCTCGGTAACATTGGTGCCGAGCCTCAGACCAATGCCGCGCTCGGCCCAGAAGGGCTCGGGCCGGATCAGGATACGCTCGAGCGGTTTCTCGCCCGCGAGGTAATCCTTCGACAGCGGCGGGCGCTCATAGGGTGGGGTGCGGTCGCGGCTGAGCATGAGGATCGCGCCTTCGTGCCCGGCCTGACGCAGCGCGATCGCGGCCTGCGCGCCGCCGTGCCCCGATCCCACGATCACCACCTCTGCGTTGTCCATGAGCTGGCTCTACCGCCCCAACAGGTTGCGCGCCATGCTCGCGATCTGGGCGAGCATGGCGGGCGCGACATCGCCCTGGGCCCGCGCCCGGCCGATTATCGCGCGAAACCGGCGAATCGCTTCCGCGTGTTCCTGGGCCCAATCGGCGACGGCGCCGACCGGCTCGCTCTTGGCGCCCTTGCGGCGCGACAGGCGGCGCAGGAAGTCGAGGCGCATCTGCTGGAAGTCGCGCGACAGGCCCGCGACCAGCAGCCGCTCCCACACATCGGACGGGTTCATCAGCGCGGAGGTGCTCTGCGCCCAGTCCAGCCCGATCCGTTCGCCCAGGTCGGTGAAGGCCGCGGTCAGCGCCCGGGCATCGATCCCGGCGGTTCGCGAGAGCGCGGCGAGGCCCACCGCCCCGTCGAGGTCGTAAAGCTGCGTGACTCTGGCGGCGAGCTTTTCGGGCGCCCCCATGCCGACGAACTCGGCCTTGAGCTTGTCCGATTGGCCGATCGACGCTTCGGTCAGCAGTTCCTTCTCGTCGGTCGAGAGCTGCGTCACGCGCTCGAGCAGGCTGGCGATCAGCTCGCCGGGAGGCATCGCGCCGGCGCCCACGCGGATGAGATCGGCCATCTGGCTCCGCAACGCCCCGGCGGTATGGCGGAACAGGTAGAGCCGGGCGTTCTCGGGCATGCTGGCGGTTTCCAGCTCGGCCCACAGCTCGCCCGCACCGAACAGCTTGTCCGCCGCCACGAAAGCCGCGCAGACGTCGTCCAGTCCGACCCCTTCCTCCTCCGCCAGTTCGAAGGGGTGGACGATGCCCATCCGGTTGACCAAACGATTGGCCAGCTCGGTCGCGACGATCTGGCGGCGCAGCCGGTGCTCCTCGATCTGGCGCCTGTAGTCCTTCCGCATGGCCGAGGGGAAATAGGCGATCGGCAGATCCGACAGGCTCGGATCGTCGGGCAGCGCGCTTGCCTCGATCGCATCCTGCAGCACCAGCTTGGTCGATGACAGCAGCACCGCCAGCTCGGGCCGGGTCAGTCCGAAGCCGTCGGCGGCGCGGCGTTCCAGAACATCGCGGGGCGCCAGACCTTCGGTTTGCCGATCGAGCATTCCGCGATCTTCCAGCGCCTCGATCAGGCGCAATTGCGGCGGGACGGCCGCGGCGCCGCCCTGTTCGCCGATCGACAGCGCCAGCGCCTGCAGCCTGTTGTCCTCGAGCACGAGGCCGGCGACCTCGTCGGTCATTCGCGCCAGCAGCTTCACCCGCCTGGCTTCGGTCAGCTTGCCCGCGCGCTTGGCGGCGGCGAGGGCGATCTTGATGTTGACCTCGTGGTCCGAGCAATCGACGCCCGCCGAATTGTCGATGAAATCGGTGTTGATCCGCCCGCCATGCAGCGCGAATTCGATGCGCCCGGCCTGGGTGACGCCCAGGTTGGCGCCCTCGCCGACGACCTTGGCGCGCAAGCCGGCGGCATCGACGCGCAGCGCGTCGTTGGACGGATCGCCGACCTGGACGTTGTTTTCCGCGCTTGCCTTCACATAGGTGCCGATGCCGCCGAACCACAACAGATCGACCGGCGCCGCGAGAATGGCGGCGATCAGCGCCTCGGGCTCGAGCTCGCTGGCCTCGACACCGAGCGCGTCCTGCGCCGGCTTCGACAGCCCGATCGTCTTGGCGTCGCGCGGGAAGACCCCTCCGCCCTTCGAGATCAGTGTCTTGTCGTAGTCGTCCCAGCTCGAGCGCGGCAGCTCGAACATCCGTGCCCGTTCCTTCCAGCTCGCCGCGGGATCGGGATGGGGATCGAGGAAGATGTGACGGTGATCGAAGGCCGCGACCAGCTTGATGGCCTTGCTGAGCAGCATGCCGTTGCCGAACACGTCGCCCGACATGTCGCCGCAGCCCGCCACCCGCACCGGCTCGGTCTGCACATCGACGCCCATTTCGAGAAAGTGGCGCTGCACCGAAATCCAGGCGCCCTTGGCGGTGATGCCCATCGCCTTGTGGTCGTAACCGTTCGAGCCCCCGCTCGCGAAGGCGTCGTCGAGCCAGAAGTCGCGGGCTTCGGCGATGGCGTTGGCGACGTCGGAGAACCTGGCGGTGCCCTTGTCGGCGGCGACGACGAAATAGGGATCCTCGCCGTCGCGGATCACCACCTTGTCGGGGTGGACGACCTTCGTGCCCGCGATATTGTCGGTCACCGACAGCAATGTGCGGATGAAGACCTGGTAGCTGGCCTGGCCTTCGGCCGCCCAGCCGTCGCGGTCCTGCGCGGGGTCGGGCAATTGCTTGGGGTAGAAGCCGCCCTTGGCGCCGGTCGGCACGATCACCGCGTTCTTGACCCGCTGCGCCTTCATCAGCCCCAAGACCTCGGTGCGGAAGTCGTCGCGACGGTCGGACCAGCGCAGGCCCCCGCGCGCGATCGGCCCGGCGCGCAGATGGATGCCCTCGACCCGGCGCGAATAGACCCAGATCTCGCGCCACGGAATCGGCTTGGGGAGGCCGGGAACGAGCTGGGATTCGATCTTGAAGGCGAGCGCTTCCTCGCCCGCGGGCGCGAAGGCGTTGGTGCGCAGGATGGCCTCGATCAGAGCCTGGTAATGGCGCAGCAGACGGTCGTCGTTGATCGCGGCGACACGCGCCAGCCCGCGCCGGATCGCCGTGCGCGCCTCGTCCTGGGCGGCCGCGCGGTCGCCGGCGAAGGCCGGATCGTGGCTGGCGGTAAACAAGGAGACCAGGGCGCGGGCGATTTCGGGCGCGCGCGCCAGCGCGTCGACCACCGTGTAGATCGTGAAGCCGACCCCGGCCTGGCGCAGATAGCGATAGAAGGCGCGCAGCCAGTTGGCCTCGCGCGCCGTCAGCCCGACCTCGGGCACCAGCCGGTTGAAGCTGTCGTTCTCGGCCTCGCCGTTGAGCACCGCCGCGACGGCTTGCTCGATCGCCCCGGCGCGGGCCACGAGGTTCTCCGCCTCGACCCCCGGGGCAAGCGCGAGCCGGAAATCGTGGATCGTCCCGAGCCGCCCTTCGTCGAGCTCGGTGGGCATCTCGGTCAGCACGTGGAAGCCGAAATTCTCCAGCGTCGGCACCGCGTCGGACAGCGGCAGGCTGCCTTCGGCCTGGTAGAGCTTGAGGCGCAGGCAGGCGGGCTGTTCGTCCTCGCAGTAATAGAGCCGCGCATCGCGCTCGCGCCCGCCGTCGATGTCGTCATGGCTGCCCAGCGCGCGCAACCGCGCGATGTCGAGCGCGGCTTCGCGTGGGCCGTGGCGGCCGCGGAATGCGGTCGGGAAAGCCTCCGCCCAGCGCAGCGCCAGCGCGGCCGCGCGCCCCGGCTCGACCAGCGCGGAGAGCTCCCCCTCGACCGCCTCGTTCCAGCCGCGCAGCAGTCTCTGAAGCTGCGCGTCGAGCACGCTTTCCCTGGGCGCGGCGCTGCCGTCGCGAATGTCGAGCACGAACCGCAGCAGCGCCAGATTGCCGCCTTCGACCTCCAGGCTCCAGTCGAGCAGCTCCGCCTCGGCGCCGTCTTCGAGGAGAGTCTGGATTTCGAGCCGCACCTGCGTCGAGAGCAGGTCGCGCGGCAACCACACGAAGGCGAACAAATGGCGTTTGAGCGGGGCCTCGACCAGCACCAGCCGCGGTCGTGGCCGGTCGACCAGGCTCATCATCGTGGTGGCGACCCGCTCGACGTCCTCCTCCTGGAACCCGATCAGCAGATCGTGCGGCAGCGCCGTCAGCGCATGGACCAGCGCCTTGCCGGTGTGACCGCCTTCGTCGAACTCGAGCCGGCGCATGACCCTGTCGAGCTCGGCGCGCAGCCGCGGCACGTTGCGCGGCGCGGCGGCCAGGCCGGCGCTGGTCCAGACTCCGGCGTGAAGCGACAGCGCGACGATCCTGCCGTTCTCCCGCCCCACTTCGCGCCTGGGCACCAGCAGCAGGTCGAGCGGCACGCGGCGGTGTACGCGCGAAAGGTGGTTGGACTTGACGATCAGCAGCTCGCGGGCGTGGCCGCGCTGCTCGAACCATTCGAACGCGCGTTCGAACGAGGCATCGGCGAGAACCGGGTCGCGGCCCTTGCGGCAGATCCCAAGCTGCTCGCTCTGCGTTCCGTCGCGGTGCCGGACGAGATGGCCGAGCTGGGTCAACATCCCCTCGTCGAGCCAGCGCAGCAGGGCGGCGCTTTCGGCGTCGGCGGCTTCGATCGCGGCGGCATCGGCCTGCATCGCGGTCCGCAGCCTGGCCCAGTCGGCAACCGCTGCCTGGACGTCGGCCATGGACGCGCGCAGGGTTTCGCGCAGCTGCTTGCGCCCCACCGCATCGACGCGCTCGGTTTCGATGTAGATCAGCGAATCATAGCTGGCGCTCGCCGGATCGCCGGCGGGAATCGCTGTCAGCATGCCATCCGCGCGGCGCTCGACGGGCACGACGGGGTGCAGCAGCGTGTCGATCGCCAGGCCTTGGCCGGCAATCGCGGCGGCGGCCGAATCGACCAGGAACGGCATATCCGGGTTGACGATGGCGACGCGCAGCATGCGCCGCGGCGCGGTCACCGATTCGACCGCCAGACTCGCCTCGCGACCCCGTTGCATGGCCGTTTCGAGAGCGAAGCGCGCCGCCGCATCGAGTTCGGCCTTGTCGAGCGCGGTTTCCCCGGGAAGGAGCGATGCGCGCATGTGCCCGGCCAATGCCTTGACCAGCTTGGCGGGCAGGTCGGCCCGGGAATCGGCGTCGTCTCGTGCAGCCATGAAAACATTTTCGGCGGCCCGCCGGAGGGGGATCCGCGCGCTCCTCTAACGGCGCCCAGCGCCAGCTCTCTCTGCGGGGCGCGTTAGGAGAGTGGGGCCTCGTCCGCAAGCACGGCCATCGTCCGCGCAAGCGCGCGTTCGCGCAGCGCGGGATCGAAGGTGGGCCCGGCGAAAATCACCTCGTCGGCGCCGGTGCGGGCGATGAAGGCGCGGACCTGCCTGGCCGCTTCGGCAGGCGTGCCGATGGCGCTCGCCTGACCGATGTGCTCCAGCATCGCGCCCGCCCGCGGCGGCAGCGTGTCGCGATAGTTGGCGATGGGCGGCGGCAGCTTGCCCGGCTGGCCGGTGCGCAGCCGCACGAAGGCCTGGAGCTGCGAGCTGGCGAGGTATTCGGCCTCCTCGCTTGTGTCGGCGGCGAACAGGTTCATTGCCACCATGACGTGTGGGCGACGGCAGGCGGCGGAGGGCTGGAAATCGCGGCGGTAGAGCGCCAGCGCGCCGTCGAGATGGTCGGGCGCGAAATGGCTCGCAAAGGCGTAGGGCAGGCCGAGCCGCGCCGCCAGAGAGGCGCCGAACAGGCTCGAGCCGAGCATCCACAGTTCGACATCGGCGCCGTAGCCGGGTGTCGCGCGGATCGCCGGCTCGGGCTCGCCGGTCAGCAGCGCGCGCAGTTCGACCACATCCTGCGGGAACATCTCCGCGGCGCGATGGAGGTCCTTGCGCAGCGCCCGCTGGAGCTCGGGACCGGCGCCCGGCGCGCGGCCGAGCCCGAGATCGACGCGGCCCGGAAACAGCGCGGCGAGCGTGCCGAACTGCTCGGCGATCTGGAACGGGGTATGGTTGGGCAGCATGATCCCGCCCGAGCCGATGCGGATCGTGGCGGTGGCGTTGCCGAGATGCGCCAGCACCACCGCGGTCGCGCCGCCGGCGATGCCGTCCATGGCGTGGTGCTCGGCGACCCAGAACCGCTTGCAGTCCGCCGCCTCGGCGGCACGGGCGAGGCTGGTGGCGGCGGCGAAGGCGTCCTCGAGCGTGCCGCCCTCGCGCACCGGGACGAGGTCGAGGACGGAGAATGCGGTCACGGCTTCAACTGGGCCAGATAGGCCCGCGCGGTGGCCGCCTGCTCGCTGTCGGGAGCGGCCGCGATCACCGATTCGAAACTCTTGCGCGCCGCGGCGTCGTTCCCGCTCAGCGCCGCGACTACGCCCGCTTCCAGGCCAACCGCGGGATCGCGCGGATCGAGGGCGGCGGCGCGCTCGATCTGCTGCTGGGCGGTGGCGAGATCGCCTTGCCGCCGCGCCAGCGTGGCGGACAGCAGCCAGGCATTGGCATCGTCGGGACCCAGCCGTCGCGCCTCCGCAAGCGCCATCCCCGCTTCCGGTTCGCGTTTCAGCGCGACCAGAGCCACCGCGCGCTCCTGCGCGATCTCGCCGCCGAGCTGGGCCTCGGCGGCAGCCTCGGCCCGGGCAGAATCGAGCACGGCGAGCGCCTCGGCGGGTTTGTCCTGCGCAAGGAGCGCCGAGCCCGCGAGCGCGCCCATGCGCGCGCGGAAGCGGGGCTCGCTCGCCTCCTCGCGCGCGGCGAGGAAAGCTGCCCCGGCCGTCGCCCAATCGCCGCCATTGCCGGCGGCGACCCCCAGGCAGTGGCGGCCGGTGGCGCGCTGCGCCCCGGTGGTGCGCGCGACCCATTCCTCGGCCAGCGCGCGCGCCTTGGCCGGTTCGCTCCGCGCCGTGGCGAGGCACACCTCGATCGCCGGGCGGGTCACGGAGCGAGCCGAGGGCGCCGCGCCGCGCGGCGGCCGGTCGCGCAGCTCCTCGGGCACGCCGGGCACCTGTCCGCCGCGTGGATCGACGCCGACCTGCATCGACATGAGCGTGAGGGGAAGCAGCAGCGACATGCGGGTCAATCTCCGGCCAGTTCGGCGACGGCGCGCAGCAGCAGGGCGATGTCCTGCGGGCGCGAGAGGCGATGGTCGCCGTCCTTGACCAGCGTCACCTGTATGTCGTCCGAACGCAAGCGCTCGGCGAGGCGCAGGCCGATGGCGGGCGGGACATCCCCGTCGCGCTGGCCGTGGATCAGCCGAACCGGGCAATCGATGGCGACTTCGCTGTCCAGCCGCAGCAGCGCCTGTCCGTCGGCGAAGAAGCCCGGGTGCATCGGCGTCGGCTCGGCACCGTAAGGATTGGGGTCGAAGACGGTTTCGCCCGCCGCCAGGCGCGCCTTCTCCTCGGCGGTGCGCCCCCAATCGGTGAAATCGGGCGCGACGGCGATGCCGACCAGGCCCGCGACCCGCGCGCGCCCGGCATCGTTCAGGGCCTCGGCCACGAGCAGCATCAGCCACCCTCCCATCGAACTGCCGATCAGGAGCACAGGCCCCTCGGTCCGGGCTTCGACGAGCGCCGCCACCTCGTCGCGCCAGCGCGTCAGCGTGCCCTCCGCGAAGTCGCCGCCGCTTTCGCCGCAGCCCGAATAGTCGAGCAGCAGGCAGGCGCGTCCTTCCCGCTCCGCCCAGGCGAACAGCGCGCTCGCCTTGCCGCCCGCCATGTCGGACATGTAACCCGGCAGGAACACCAGCGCGGGGCCGCGGCCGGCATTGTGCCGGAAGGCGATCCGGCGGCCGTCGGGCATGGTGTGGAATTGCGTCCGGGCGTCCATACGCCGCCATGTCGGACGTGGACGGCAAAACGCAAGCGCCGTCATGGAATTGCAGCGCGATCGCGGTTAGATCGGACTCCGGGGGAGACCGCCTGCATGATCGAAACCGAACCGCCCGCCGCCGCGCCACTGCCGCTGCTGGACCGGCGCGCGCTGATACGGGGCGGACTTCTCGGCGCGGGGTTCGCCGCGGCCCCGCTTTCGGCGCAGCTTGCGAGCCCGGGGTTCACCTCGGGCGTCGCCAGCGGCGAGCCTGCGGCCAGTTCCGTGCTGTTGTGGACACGCTTTGTCGCGGAGGCCGAAACGACGCTGCGCTGGGAGGTGGCCGAGACGCTCGAATTCGCCAGGCCGGTGGCAGGGGGCGAGGTCGCCGCCTCGCCCGACCGCGATTTTTGCGCCAAGCCTCTCGCGCGCGGGCTCGCGCCGGGGCGATGGTATTACTATCGTTTCATCGCCCCCGGCGGCACGATCTCCGATGTCGGGCGCACCAGGACCCTGCCACGGGGCCAAACCGACCGCTTCCGGATGGCGGTGTTCAGCTGCTCGAACATCGGCTTCGGCTGGTTCAACGCCTATGCCCATGCCGCCGCGGCGGACCAGTTCGACTGCGTACTCCATCTCGGCGACTATTTCTACGAATACGGTTCGGGCACCTATCCGAGCGGGAAGCAGGTGCTGGCGGGGCGGCGTGTCGAGCCCGCGCACGAGATCGTGGCGCTCGCCGATTACCGCGCGCGCTTCGCGCAATACCGCCGCGATCCGGACTTGCGCCGCCTCCACCAGCTGTTCCCGATGATCGCGGTGGGGGACGATCACGAATACGCCAACGACGCGTGGCAGGGCGGAGCCGAAAATCATCAACCCGGCGCCGAGGGGCCGTGGTCCGCGCGCAAGGCGGCGGCGGAGCGCGCGCGCCGCGAATGGATGCCGGTCTCGGACCAGGATTGGGCGTGCTACGAGATCGGCGATCTCGCCACGCTGTTCCGTCTCGAGACGCGGCTGACCGCGCGCGCCGAGCAATTCAACATCGGCCGGCTCCTCGCGGGCAAGACCGCGCCGGGCGAGGCGGAGGCGGCGCTCGCGGCCTTCCGCGACGGCGCCTGGCGCGATCCTTCGCGCGCCATGATCGGCGCGGATCAGCAGGCCTGGTTGGCGGACGGCCTCAAGGGTTCGCGGCGTGCCGGAAAGGTCTGGCAGGTGCTGGTCCAGCAGGTCCTGATGGGCGCCACCCGCACGCCGCCCGAAGTGCTGGAGTGGGCGACGAACGATTTGCCCGATTACGTCAGGGCGCGGATCGCGAACGGCGCCGCCGCGAGCCGCGCCGGGCTGCCGATGAACATGGACGCCTGGGACGGCTACCCGGCGGCGCGCGAGCGGGTGTTCGCGGCGGCCCAGGCGGCGGAGGCGAACCTGATCTCGCTGGCGGGCGATACGCACAACGCGTGGGCCTTCGACCTTGCGCGGGGCGGCCAGCCCGCCGGCGTGGAGTTCGGCGGACAATCGGTCACCTCGCCCGGTTACGAAAGCGCGTTTCCCCGGATCGCGCCCGAGCGCATAGCCAAGGCGCTGCGCGAGACGAACCCGGCGCTCGGATTCTCCGATGCGTCGCGGCGCGGCTATATGGCGGTCGAGCTGACGCCCGGCGCGGCGACGTGCGAATATCGCTTTCTCCGCAATGTCCGGCAGAAGGATGCGTCGCTCGCCGGCACGCACCGCGTCACCACCCTGCCGGGCCGCCGCGTGCTCACGGGTTGATGAAGCGCGCCGGCGGCGCTATCTCGCGCGCATGGCCAAGACGCCGACCCTGACTACCACCACTACCGGCTTCGCCCGGGGGCGGACGGTCGCGCGCTAGCCGCCGCCGCCGCCGCCCGGGCATGACGGGCGGCGCGGCGTTCCTCCCGTCATCGGCTTCTCCGACGCCGCGCTTTGCGCCGCCCGCGCTCCTGTGCAATGGCGCCGCGACGAATTTTGGACGCGAGACGATGACGCAACTTCTGAAGATCAGCCTGCCCGACGGTTCGGTGCGCGAGGTGCCGCCCGGCAGCACCCCTGCCGATATCGCCGCGGCGATCGGTCCTGGGCTCGCAAAGGCCGCATTGGCCGCGCGAGTGGACGGCGAACTGCGCGACCTCAACCGGGCGTTAGAAGGCGACGCCAGCCTCGCGCTGGTGACCAGCCGCGACGAGGCCGACGCGCTGGAACTGGCGCGGCACGACTACGCCCACGTCCTGGCCGAAGCGGTGCAGGCGCTGTGGCCGGGCACGCAGATCACCTTCGGCCCCGCCACCGAGGACGGCTTCTACTATGACGTGATGGCGCCCGCGAGCCATGGCCCCTTCACGCTCGACGACCTGCCCGCGATCGAGGAACGGATGCGCGACATCATCCGCGCCGACAAGCCGCTGACGCGCGAGGTGTGGAGCCGCCAGCAACTGATCGACAAGTGGCGGGCCGAGGGCGAGAGCTTCAAGGCCGAATGGGCGGCCGAGCTGCCCGAAGGCGAGGAGCTGACGGTCTATCGCTCGGGCCCAAAGGACTCTGAAGACTCCTGGCTAGACATGTGCCGCGGCCCACACTTGCCCTCCACCGGCAAGCTCGATCCGCAGGCGTTCAAGCTGATGCGGGTCGCGGGCGCCTATTGGCGCGGCGACCAGAAGAATGCGCAGCTCACGCGCATCTACGGTACCGGCTGGCTCAACAAGAAGCAGCTCGACGCGCATCTCCACCGGCTGGAGGAGGCCGCCAAGCGCGACCATCGCAAGCTCGGCCGCGAGATGGACCTGTTCCACTTGCAGGAAGAGGCGCATGGCAGCGTGTTCTGGCACCCGCGGGGCTACAAGATCTGGCGCGAGCTGGAGGCCTATATGCGGCGCGCCATCGACGGCGCGGGCTATCGGGAGGTGAAGACCCCGCAGCTGATGGACGCGCGCCAGTGGGAGCAGTCGGGCCACTGGGGCAAATACCGCGAAAACATGTTCGTGATCCCCGACGAGGCGCCGAATACCGAGGACGAGGGCGACCTCGTGTCCAAGGACGCCGACTGGATGGCGCTGAAGCCGATGAACTGCCCGGCGCATGTGCTGATCTTCCGCCAGGGCCTCAAGAGCTACCGCGACCTGCCGTTGCGGCTCTACGAGAACGGCTGCTGCCACCGCAACGAGCCGCATGGCGCGCTGCACGGCCTCATGCGCGTGCGCCAGTTCACGCAGGACGACGCGCATATCTTCTGCCGCGAGGACCAGATCGTCGCCGAGACGCGCGCCTTTTGCGAGCTCGCGGACCACATCTACCGCGACTTCGGCTTCACCTATGCGGTCAAGCTCGCGCTCCGGCCGGAGCAGCGCTACGGCTCGGACGAGGATTGGGACAAGGCCGAGTCCGAGCTGCGCCAGGCGGTGATCGACGCCGGCATGGCGACGCCGGAATACGGCTGGGAGGAACTGCCGGGCGAGGGCGCGTTCTATGCGCCCAAGCTAGAATGGCACCTGACCGACGCGATCGGGCGCACCTGGCAGGTCGGCACGATCCAGTCCGACCGCGTGCTGCCCGAGCGGCTCGACGCCAGCTATGTCGGCGAGGACGGGGAGAAGCACCGTCCGGTGATGCTCCACCGCGCGATCTTCGGCTCATACGAGCGCTTCATCGGCATATTGATCGAGCATTTCGCCGGCCGGCTGCCCGCCTGGCTCGCCCCGACGCAGGCGGTGGTGGCGACGATCGTGTCGGATGCCGACGACTATGCTCGCGAGGTTGCATCGAGACTGCAAGCGGCGGGCATCCGGGTCGAAACCGACCTGCGCAACGAGAAGATCAACTACAAGGTGCGCGAGCACTCGCTCGCCAAGGTTCCGCAGCTGCTGGTGGTCGGCATGCGCGAGGCGGAGGAGGGCACGGTCGCGCTGCGCACGCTCGGCGAGCAGGCGCAACGGGTAATTTCGCTCGAAGCGGCTATCGCACACCTCAAGGCCGAAGCGACCCCGCCCGACTTGCGTCGCATGTAACCAAGTCCCGTTCGTGTCGAGCGAAGTCGAGACACCACGCGTGGCATCTCGACTTCGCTCGATGCGAACGGAGTTGATTGGTTAGAAGGGAAGGTGTGGGCCGGCAAGCACCAGCGCCAGGCCGCAGCCCGACACGATTAGCGCGCGCGCGATCTCGAGCGCGGGAAGCGGAGCAAGCCGGGTGCGGGCGAGAGCGATTGCGCGGGCCATGCGGGGAATGTGCGCGCCCGGACCCTAACGAAGCGTTAAGTCCGCCAGCCTGCGGATGGCATCTGCTGGCTGGCGCAGTGGAATCCGCCGCCGCCGGCCAGCACCGCGTCCGCCGGGAGACCGATGGTCGCGCGGTCCGGGAACAGCGCGGCGATGGCCGCGACGCCTTCCGCGTCGTACGGGCTGCCGAAGGTCGGGACGACCACCAGATGGGTCGTGATCGCGAAATTGGCGTAGCTCGCGGGCTCGACGGTTTCTCCGCGCGTGATCGGCCCGGGCGAGGGGATTTCGGCGACCTCGACCCCGAAAGCTTCGGCGCGACGCCTGGCGTCCTCGTAGACGGCGGCGTTTGGATCGTCCGCGCCGGTGGCGCCCGGCAGCGCCAGCCGGTTCGGGCCCACGAAGCGGGCGAGGTTGTCGACATGGCCGTCGGTGTGGTCGTTCACGAGCCCGTCGCCGAGCCACAGCACACGCTCAAAACCCAGGTCGGATAAGAGCCGAGCCTCGATCTCCTCGCGCGAGAGCGCGGGATTACGGTTGGGGTTGAGCAGGCACTGCTCGGTGGTGACGACGAGCCCCGCGCCGTCGCCGTCGATCGCCCCGCCTTCCAAAATCCAGTCGTGGCTTTCGAGATCCAGCCCGGCATCGCGCGCCAGCTCCGCTCCGACGGTGCGGTCGCCCTCCATCGGATATTTCCCGCCCCAGCCGTTGAAGCCGAAGCGCCGCGCGGCGCGCCCATTCGCGCCATCCGCGAGCACCAGCGGCCCGGTGTCGCGCAGCCAGACGTCCCCGTATTCGCGGCGCTCCAACGTCACCGCGCCGGAGACCAGCGCCCGCGCCCGATCCTCGTTGGCGGCATCGCGCACCAACAGCCGCACCGCCTGCCCGCTCTCGGCGACGGCATTGGCGAAAGCCGCGATCTGTTCCTGGGCACGGCCCAGCACCTCGGGCCACTCCCGCGCATCGTGCGGGAAGCCGATCCACAGCCAGTCCTGCGGCGCCCATTCGGGCGGCATGCGCCACGTCATGCGAGCGGCGCGTTCGTCAGCAACCCGCGCCGGCCTTCGCGCAGTCCTGTTCGCGGACGGCGCGGAACTCGTCGCCGGGCATCCAGCCGGGCCAGGCGGTCGATTGCGCCAGGCTGCGGCCGATGCGGTAGAACAGCGGGAGGTCCTGCATCACCCCGGCCCAGTTCCAGTTCGGATCGTATTCGTCCTGCGGACCGTGATAGCGGTTGGCGCGGTATTCCGCCGCCAGCTTCTCGCCTGCCGCGCGGCCGCCGTTCACCAGATCCTCGCCGCCGTCGACATAGAGCATCGGCACGCCCAGCTTGGCGAAGGCGAAATGGTCCGAGCGGTAGTAATAGCCCGCCTCGCTGCTCGGGTCGGGGACGATGTACCTGCCATCGGCGCGCAGTGCGGCGGCGAGGAAGGCGTCGAGCTCGCTCTTGCCCGGCCCCACCACGGTGACGTCCTTCGACGGCCCCGCGACCAGGAAGGCGTCCATATTGATGCCGCCCACGGTGTAGTTGAGCGGGAAAACGGGATTCTCGGCGTAGTATTTCGCGCCCAGCAGGCCCGATTCTTCGCCCGTTACGGCCAGAAAAACGAGGGAGCGCCGAGCAGGCCCGGCCTTCGCATGCGCCTCGCCCAGCGCCGCCAGCGCGGCGGTGCCGGTGGCGTTGTCGACCGCGCCGTTGCAGATGTTGTCGCCGTCGGGCGCCGGAGTGCAGCGGCCGAGATGGTCCCAATGCGCCGTGTGGAGGACATATTCGTCGGGTGCGGAGCGGCCGGGCAGGATCCCGATCACGTTCTTCGAGGCGAATTCGCGGATGTCGTTCCTGAAGCTGGTCGAAGCGGTGAGCCCCAGCGGCACCGCGCGGAAGCCCTGCTGGCGGGCCCGGGCGGTCAGCACCTCGAGATTCTGCCCCGCGGCGGCGAGGATTTTCTCCGCGACGGGCTTCCGTACCCAGCCGTTGACTTGCGTGGTCGGGGGCGGGTTGGCGCCCGCCCGCGCATAGGCCTGCGGGCCGGTCCAGCTCGATTCGACCACGTTCCAGCCATAGGACGCGGGCGCGGTGTCGTGGATGACGATCGCGGCCGCCGCGCCCTGGCGCGCGGCTTCCTCGTATTTATAGGTCCAGCGCCCGTAATAGGTCATCGCCTTGCCGTTGAAGAGCCCGGTTTCGTTTGCCGCACCGAAATCGGGATCGTTGACCAGGATCACCGCGGTTTTCCCGCGCATGTCCACGCCCGCGTAGTCGTTCCAGCCCTTTTCGGGCGCAACCACGCCGTAGCCGACGAAGACCAACTCGCTGTCGGCCAACCGGGTGGCGGCATCCTCGCGATAAGTGACGCCGACCCAATCCTTCGAGAAGGCAAGGTCGATGGGGGCGCCGCTTCGGCTTTTGATGGTCAGCGGCGCGTGGCCCTTGCCGGTGATCTCGACCAGGGGCACGTTTTGCACCCAGCTGCCGTTGTTACCCGGCTTGAGACCGGCCGCCTTGAAGCGATCGATGATGTAGGCGACGGTCTTCTCTTCGCCCGGAGTGCCCGGCGCGCGCCCTTCGAAGGCGTCGGAGGCGAGGACGCGCGTCATCTCCTTCATGCTCGCCTCGGAGAGCTGACCGGGCGCGACCTCGGGAATCGAAAGCGCGGCTGCCGGCGGCGCGGTGCGCTCCTCCATGGTGGTGGCGCAGGCGGACAGCGCCAGGACGCTGGTCAGTGCGAGTACGGCGGGGCGAAGGCGGTTCGAAAAGGTCATGGCATCCGGTTCCCTGTTATTGCTCTATTTCCACCCGCCCTTGCAGACCGTTCCCGAGCCGGCAAGGCGGCTTGCAAGCCATGGAGCCCGCGGGCAGGACGCGGGCCATGACAGCGGACTGGCAGGGGGCGATCGAGCGGGCGCGGGCGAACGCGCCCTTCCTTGCCAATCTGCTGGCGCGAGACGCCGCCTTGCGCGAGTTGATCGAGGCTGGCGAAGGCGAGACGGCGCTTGCGGCTGCGAAGCGCGCGGGCGATGGCGTGACTGACACCGGCGTGGCCCTGCGCCACGAACGGCGCGCGCTGGCGCTGGCGCTCGCGATCGGCGATCTGGCGGGCGCCTTCCCGCTGACGCGCGTAATGGAGGAACTGAGCGCCTTCGCCGACCGCGCGCTCGATGCCGCCGTCACCGCCGCGATCCGCACGCGGATTCCGGATGCCGAGCCCGCCGGTTTCTTCGCGGTGGCGCTGGGCAAGCATGGGGCTGGCGAGCTCAACTACAGCTCGGATATCGACCCGATCCTGCTTTACGATCCGGAGCGCCTGCCGCGCCGCGAACGCGACGAGCCCGCGCAATCGGCGCAGCGTTATGCCCGCGAGATCGTGCGGCTGCTGAGCGAAGTAACCAGCGAGGGCTACGTCTTTCGCGTCGATCTGCGGCTGCGCCCTGCGTCCGAGGTCAGTCCACTCGCGATCTCGGTCAATGCGGCGACCACGCATTACGAAAGCTCGGCGCTGGCGTGGGAGCGGGCCGCCTTCATCCGCGCGCGCGCCTGCGCCGGCGATATCCCGGCCGCCGAAAGCTTCCTCGATGCGATCCGGCCCTTCGTGTGGCGGCGGAGCCTCGATTTCGGCGCCATCGAGGAGGTCCGCCGACTCTCGCTGCGTATCCGCGACCGTTACGCGGGCCCGCGCGAGCCCGGCCCCGGCTTCAACGTCAAGCAGGGCCGCGGCGGCATCCGCGAGATCGAATTCTACGCGCAGACCCATCAGCTCATTCACGGCGGACGCGATCCTTCGCTGCGCCCTCGCGGCACGCGCGCCGCGCTCGACGCGCTGGCCGCGGCGGGAGTGATCGGGGCCGGCGACGCACAGGAGATGGGCGAAGGCTACGACCGGCTGCGCGTGGTCGAGCATCGCCTCCAGATGGTCGCCGACCAGCAGACGCATTCGCTTCCCGCAGGCGAAGCGCTCGACGGAGTCGCGCGGCTCGATGGTCTGGCGGACGGCGAGATGCTGATCGCCGAGCTGCGCGAGATCTGCGGCGCTGTCGCTGCGCGCTACGATGCGATGCTCGGCGCGGGCGAGGCTCCATCGGGCGCAATAGCGAATGCAATTCCACCTGCTATGGCAGAGCGCGCCGCAGGTTGGGTCGATGGACGCTATCGCGCGCTCCGGAGCGAAGCCGCAATCGGCGCCTTCGAGGCGGTGAAACCGCGCCTGCTCGCCGCCTTCGCAGCGGCGCCCGACCCTGCGACAGTGCTCGCCCGATGGGAAACCATGCTCGAGCGCATGTCTTCGGCGATCAATATTTTCCGCCTGCTCGAGGCCCGGCCCGGCCTGCTCGATCTGCTGCTCGATTGTCTGACGCTCGCGCCGCCATTGGCCGACGAGCTGGCGCGTCGTCCCGAGCGGCTCGATGCGCTGATCGACCGCAGCGCTTTCGCCCTGCCCGGACCGGTTGATCGGGTGGCGGCCGAAATGCGACGCCATGGAGCCGAGGCCGGGTATGAGCAGGCGCTCGATCGCATTCGCGTGGTGGTCGGCGAGAGGCGTTTTGCGCTCGGGATGCAGCTCATCGAAGCCGAGCACGACCCGCTCGAAATCGCCGCCGGTCTGTCGCGGCTGGCGGAGGCGGCGATCCTGGTCGCGCAGGAGCGGGCGGCGGGGGAGTTCGCGCAGGCGCATGGGCGGACCGAGGGGAGCGAGTTGGTCGTTCTGGGGCTCGGCCGCCTGGGCGGCGGAGCGCTCACTCACGCCTCCGATCTCGACATGATCTATCTCTTCACCGAGGGAAGCGAGGAATCCGACGGTCCGCGCCCGCTCGGTAGGACGCTGTATTTCAAC
>Ga0307490_1000053_pt1 | contig 17527 bp, 13 predicted proteins | sample SI3UmetaG_FD_202118 | JGI IMG/M metagenome (GOLD analysis project Ga0307490, IMG submission 202118) | Sea-ice brine microbial communities from Beaufort Sea near Barrow, Alaska, United States - SI3U | ecosystem: Environmental > Aquatic > Marine > Coastal | place: USA: Alaska | collected 2017-05-06
CTGGTCGAGCTCGCCGTTTTCCATGCAGTCGATCCGCAGGGGGCCGATCTCGGGCTGCGTGGCCGCGAGCTTGTGTCCGAGGAAGTGGTTCAGCGCCTCGATCTGCGGTGGGGCGAAATTGGAGACGCCGAGCGCGCGCAGCCTGCCGCCCGCGATGGCATCGTCGAGCGCGCGCGCCACCTCCTGCGGATGGGCGAGAATATCGGGGCGGTGGATCTGATAGAGATCGATGGTCTCGGTGCGCAGGCGCCGAAGCGAAGCGTCGAGCGCGCCGCGCAGATATTCCGGCGACTGGTCGTAAGGCAGCGGCGGCACGATCCCGCCCTTGGTGGCCAGCACCATGCGCCCGCGCAGGCCGGGCTCGGCGGCGAGCACCTCGCCGAGCAGCGCCTCGGCGGCGCCGAAGCCGCTCTTCCCGTCGAAGCCATAGATGTCGGCGGTGTCGAGCAGGGTGATGCCGGCATCGAGCGCGGCGTGGACCAGCCGCGCCGCCGCCGCCACGCCGCGGCCGTTCTCGGCCAGCCGCCACATCCCCCAGGCGATCGGCGAGATCGCGATCCCGCTCGTCCCCAGCGTGCGGGCGGAAGGCGGCGGGGGAAGTTCGCTCATGCGGGGTTCCTTGGCACAGCGGCCTTCCGCTAGGGAAGTACACTATGCAGGCTCCGGACAATCCCGCCGCTCGCCGTCCGCCTTTCGATCGGGACGCATTGCCCTTCGGCGGCGATCTGTTCGGCGAGCTTTATCTTTCGGACCAGGAAGGGGCCGCGGCCCGCGCCGCGGCGCGGCGGGACTTGCCGCGCTCGCGGTTTCTGCCCGGCGTCGCCGTGGTCGCGGTCGCGGCGGGCGCCGCGGCCTGGCTGGCCGAGCACTATGGCTTTCCGATCATCCTGCTCGGGCTGCTGCTGGGGCTCGCGCTCAACTTCGCCGCGCGCGAGGAGGCGACGCATCCCGGGCTCGATCTCGCCAGCCGCACCTGCCTGCGCTGGGGGATCGTGGCGCTGGGATTCCAGGTAACGCTGGCGCAGGTGTGGGCGCTCGGTCCCTGGCCGTTCGCGGCGCTGCTGGCGATCATGGGGCTGAGCTTCGGCGCGGGGCTGCTCGGCGCGCGCGTTTCGGGCCAGTCGCGCTACGCCGGCATCCTCGCCGGCGGGGCGACCGCGATCTGCGGCGCGAGCGCGGCGCTGGCGCTCTACGGCATCATCGGGCGCGAGCGGCTGAGCCAGGCCCAGTTCGCGCTGACGCTGGTGGGGGTGAGCCTCGCGAGCGCGCTGGCGATGTCGCTCTATCCGGTCATCGCCAGCGAGCTGGGCCTCCGCGACGCGCAGGCGGGGTTCCTGATCGGCGCCTCGATCCACGATGTCGCGCAGGCGATCGGCGGGGCGTTCAGCTTTTCGGACGCCGCCGGATCGGAGGCGACGATCATCAAGCTCTCGCGCGTCGCGCTGCTCGGCCCGGTGCTGATCCTGGTTTCGCTGTGGATCGGCGGCGAGGCGGGCCAGGGCGCCAGGCCCGTATGGCGGCGGGTGACGCTGCCCTGGTTCATCGTCGGCTTCGTGGGGCTGGTGGTGCTGGGCAGCGCCGTCGCGGTGCCCGATGCGGTGCGCGGCGCGACGATGACGGCGTCCAAGGCGCTGCTGCTGCTCGCGGTCATCGCTACCGCGATGCGTTCGGACCTGGCGCGCATCCTCGACCTCGGCTGGCGCGCTGCGACGCCCGTGGCGTGCGCGACGCTGGCGAGCTTCCTCGCCGCGATGGCCGCGCTGTGGTTGGGGGTGGTTTAGACCCGAATGTCGATTTCCGTTCGCCCTGAGCTTGTCGAAGGGCAGGGTCGAGCGAAGCCGAGACCGAATCGCGTGGCTCGCACTCGGCTACGCTCGAGCTGGTCCCTCGACGAGCTCGGGACGAACGGGAAGGGAAGGGGTAGGCCGCTGCTGCTGCCTCAGCGATTCCGGCGGCCCTCGACCAGCGCCTCGACCACCGCCGGGTCGGCCAGCGTCGAGGTGTCGCCCAGCGAGCCGGTCTCGTTCTCGGCGATCTTGCGCAGGATACGGCGCATGATCTTGCCCGATCGGGTCTTGGGCAGCGCGGGGGTGAACTGGATGTGGTCGGGCGTGGCGATCGGGCCGATCTCGCGGCGGACCCACTGGCGCAACTCGCCTTCCAGCGCCTCCGCAGGTTCCTCACCCGCCTTGAGCGTGACGTAGCAGTAGATGCCCTGCCCCTTGATGTCGTGCGGGAAGCCGACCACCGCCGCTTCCGCGACCTTGGGATGCAGCACCAGCGCGCTCTCGACCTCGGCGGTGCCCATCCGGTGGCCGCTGACATTGATGACGTCGTCGACCCGGCCGGTGATCCAGTAATAGCCGTCGGCGTCGCGGCGGCAGCCGTCGCCGGTGAAATACTTGCCGGGATAGGTGCTGAAATAGGTCTGCACGAAGCGCTCGTGATCGCCGTAGATGGTGCGCGCCTGACCCGGCCAGCTGCGCGCGATGCACAGATTGCCTTCGGCGGCGCCCTCGAGCACCTCGCCCCCGCCATCGACGAGCTCGGGCACGATCCCGAAGAAGGGCTTGCCCGCGCTGCCCGGTTTCATGTCGTGCGCGCCGGGCAGGGTGGTGATCATAATTCCGCCGGTCTCGGTCTGCCACCAGGTGTCGACCACCGGGATTTCGCCCTTGCCTATGGTGTCGGCATACCAGCGCCAGGCCTCGGGGTTGATGGGCTCGCCGACGCTGCCGAGCAGGCGCAGGCTGGAGAGATCGTGACGGGTCGCATAGTCGTCGCCCTCGCGCATCAGCGCGCGGATCGCGGTCGGGGCGGTGTAGAAGATGGCGACCTTGTGCCTGGCGATGGTGGCCCAGAAGCGGTCGTGGTCGGGGTAGTTGGGCACGCCCTCGAACATCAGCACCGTCGCGCTGCTCAGCAGCGGGCCATAGACGATGTAGCTGTGCCCGGTGACCCAGCCGATGTCGGCGGTGCACCAGAACACCTCGCCGGGGTGGTAGTCGAAGACATGGCGGAAGGTGGTCTCGGTCCACACTCCATAGCCGCCGGTGGTGTGGAGCACGCCCTTGGGCTTGCCCGTGGAGCCGCTGGTGTAGAGGATGAACAGCGGGTCTTCGGCGTCCATCGGCTCGCAGGGGCATTCGGTGGGCACATCGGCGGACAGCTCGTCGAACCAGTGATCGCGGCCGTCCTGCATCGCGGCGCCGCCGCCGGTATGACGGAAGACCAGAACCGCCTCGACCGTCACCTTTTCGAGCGCTGCGTCGACATTGCTCTTGAGCGGGATGGTTTTCCCGCCGCGCCGCCCCTCGTCGGCGGTGATGACCCAATCGCTGGCGCAATCCTCGATCCGCCCCGCGATCGCCTCGGGGGAAAAGCCGCCGAAGATCACCGAATGGACCGCCCCGATGCGCGCGCAGGCGAGCATCGCCATCGCGCCTTCGGGGATCATCGGCATGTAGATCGTGACCCGGTCGCCCTTGGAAACGCCTAGCTTGATCAGCGTGTTGGCGATGCGACCCACCTCGCGCTGGAGTTCGCGGTAGGTGATGCGCCGAACCTCGCCGGCTGGATCGTCGGGCTCGAACACGATCGCGACATCCTCGCCGCGCCCGGCCGCGACATGGCGGTCGATGGCATTGTCGCAGAGGTTGAGCTTGCCGTCCTCGAACCAGCGGATATCGACCGGATCGAAGCTCCAATTCGCGATTTTCGAGGGCTTCTCGAGCCACTCGAGCCGCATGGCCTGCTCGGCCCAGAATGCGCCGGGCCGATCGAGACTGATCCGGTACCGATCGGCGTACTGATCGGCAGTTGTCAGCGTATCGATCTGCGCCGTGGCAGGGCAGGCGACGATGTCGCTGTCGTGCGGATGGTCGGCCATGCGCTCTCCCTATCGTTGACCGAGCGATAGGGCGGGGTAGCGGCGAAAGTCTAGGGCCGACCCACGCTCGCATAGGAGAAGCCGCGCGTCGCCATGTCTTCGGGACGGTAGATGTTCCTGAGGTCCACCAGCACCGGCGTCTTGGCGAGCTGCTTCACCCGATTGAGGTCGAGCGCGCGGAATTCGTCCCATTCGGTCACGATCGCGACGGCGTCGGCGCCCGTGATCGCCTCGTAAGGGCTTGAACACATGGTGACTTCGGGCATCAGTGGCCTGGCCAGCTCCATGCCTTCGGGATCGTAGGCGTGAACATCCACCCCCGCGTCGGTCAGGGTCTGCGCCACCGCGATGGCGGGCGAATCGCGCATGTCGTCGGTATTGGGTTTGAAGGTCAGCCCCAGCAGCGCGACTTTCTTGCCGCGCGCGCGCTCGATCCCGCCGATCGCGTCGAGGACCTTGCGGCCCATCGCGCGCTTGCGGCTTTCGTTGACCATGACTACCGCCTCGACGATGCGCACCGGGCTGTCGTGGTCCTCGGCGGTCTTGAGCAGCGCCAGCGTGTCCTTGGGGAAGCAGCTGCCGCCATAGCCGGGGCCGGCGTGGAGGAACTTCTTGCCGATGCGGCCGTCGAGCCCGATCCCGCGGCTGACGTCCTGGACATTGGCGCCGACCTTCTCGCACAGATCCGCCATCTCGTTGATGAAGGTGATCTTGGTGGCGAGGAAGGCGTTGGCGGCGTATTTGATCAGCTCGCTCGAGCGGCGGTTCACGAACAGCATCGGCGCCTCGTTGAGGAACAGCGGACGATAGACCTCCTGCATCACCCGGCGGCCGAAATCGTCCTCGGCGCCGATCACGATCCGATCGGGCCGCTTGAAATCGCCGATGGCGGCGCCCTCGCGCAGGAACTCGGGGTTGGAGACGACCGCGAATTGGTGCCCCGGTCTGCACTCACCAACGATGCGCTCGACCTCGTCGCCGGTGCCCACGGGCACGGTCGATTTGGTCACGATCACGGCGTCGTTCGACAGATTCTCGCCGATTTCCTCCGCGACCGCATAGACGAAGCTGAGATCGGCATGGCCGTCGCCGCGCCGGCTGGGGGTGCCGACCGCGATGAAGATCGCGGCGGCGCCGGCGATTCCCTCGGCGAGGCTGGTGGTGAAGGTCAGCCGCCCGGCCTTGACGTTGCTCTCGACCAGCTCGGCCAAGCCCGGCTCGTAGATCGGCATGACGCCTTCGTGCAGGCGGTCGATCTTCGACTGGTCCTTGTCGATGCAGACCACGTCGTGCCCGAAATCCGCGAAGCATGCCCCCGACACCAGGCCGACATAGCCCGACCCCACCATCGCGATTTTCATCGATTAGACTCCGCTGTGCTCGATCGCGATCGCGCCCTCGCGCTCGACCGCCTGAATGATTCGCCGCGCGCTGCCCTCCAGAACGAGCGCGGTCAACCGGCCCGAGCGATAGGCTCCCGTATCGATACCGATCCGCGTGCCGGCGTCCTCGACCGCGTCGAAGATGGTGTGGCCGTGGACGACGACGTGGCTGAAGGCGTCGGGATGGTCGAGAAAGCGGTTGCGGATCCACAGCAGATCGCTGCGTTGCTGCTCGCCGAGCGGCAGCAGCGGATTGACCCCGGCATGGACGAGCAGATAATCGCCCGCCTCGATCCACTCCTCTCCGGCGGCGAGAAAATCGCGGTCGCCGGCGGGCACGATGCGCGCCATCTCGGCCTGTAGCTCCTCCAGCGACAGGGCGTTGTAGCGGGTGCGGTCGATGCCATAGCTCAGCACAGTTTCGCGGCCGCCGTGGCGGAGGAAATGCCGCAGCATCTCGGTGTCCTCGAAGCTTTCGAGGAACATCTCTTCATGGTTGCCGGCCAGCACCCGGACCGCGCGCCGCCGCTGCCAGCCGCGCGCGAAAGCGATCGCCCCCGCGCTGTCGGGCCCACGGTCGATTAGATCGCCCAGCAGCACCACCGTGGTGTCCGCCTGTCCCGCGGAGAGGTCGTCGGCGTCGATCGCGGCGGCGAGCGCCTCGAACAGGTCGCACCGCCCGTGGATGTCGCCGATCACATACCAGCGCTGGTCTTCGGGCACGCGCGGGGCATGCGCGGCGGGCGCGGGGGAGCGAAACAATTGGCTGAGCGATCGTAGCATGGGTTCGGTTGTCGTGAGTGGCGCCCTGCAGAGGCCGGGGACGCCGGCGGAGCGCATAGGGGAGCGCACGTTAGGGGGCAATGGATGAAACCCGCCTGAACCGCCTTCGCAGTTGCACAATAGCCACGGTGGCAAGCCGATCGGCTGCGACAGCGGCGAATATTTCTTGCCAAAGGCGATTCGATCCTGAAACATTCGTGTCGCATTCGCGAGAGGATCCATCAAATCGGACCCGGCGGAGCGCGCAGGCGGGACGAAGCACAACCAATCGAAGGAAGATTGAAATGCTCACGTCCATCCGCGGCCTTTCGGCCGCCACTCTTCTCGTCGGCGTCGCATTCACCGGAACTCCCGCGCTCGCGGACGAGGCGACGCCGACCGCTCCCGAAGAGTGGTCCGACACGATCAAGGTCTCCGGTCATGTCGAGGCGGGCATTACCGCCAATACCGACGGTTCGCCGGACGGGCTGAACTTCGGCCACCTGTTCACCGACAAGGAGGGCGATGTCCTGTTGAACCAGGCGATCCTGACGGTGGAACGGCCGATCGACACCGCCTCGCAAGATGTCGATGTCGGGTTCAAGCTTCAAGGAATGTACGGTTCCGATGCCCGCTACACCCATTTCCTGGGTGAGCTGGACGGTATCACCAACAGCCGCAACCAGTTCGACATCGTCGAGGCCTACGTCAACGCGCACCTGCCGGTGCTTACGGCGGGCGGCATCGACGTCAAAGTCGGCCAGTTCGTCACGCTCGAAGGCGCCGAGGTCATCTACGCGCCCCAGAACTTCTTCTATTCGCACAGCTATATCTTCAACTTCGGCATCCCGTTCAAACACACGGGCGTGCTGACCACGACCCATGTCAGCAAGACGCTCGACGTCTATGCCGGCATCACCTCGGGCGTGAACACTTCCCTCTGGAAGGGAGACAACAACGGTTCCCCGTCGTTCCATGGTGGGTTCGGGCTCAATCTGGCCGGGGGACGCCTGGCCATCTACGCCACCACCAGCATCGGACCCGAAATTCCGCGGGGCACCCCCGGGGTTCGTCCCAACAAGGACCTTCGTTATCTGAACGACGTCACGATAATCTGGAAGATCAGCGACAAGCTGACCTCGACCACCGATCTCAACTACATCCGGGACGACGGCTTCAATGCCGACGGCGGCGGCGTCGCGCAATATTTGACCTATGCCGCCGGCGATCGCCTCGCATTCGGAATTCGCGGGGAGGTCTGGCGCGACGACGACGGATTTTTCGTCGCTGCGTTCCCCGGCAACCGCGATTTCGCGAATGCGCAAAAGGGCCTGCCCGCAACCATAATCGGGGGCGGCAGGACCACCTACGGAGCGCTTACCTTGGGCCTCAATTACAGGCAGCCGATGCCCAAGGGGACGGGTTCGCTCTTGATCCGCCCGGAAGTGCGCTACGACCGCTCGCTCAACGGCACCACACCATTCGGGGCGGGCGCGAGGAAGCAGCAGTTCACGGGATCGATCGACGCCATTCTGATGTTTTGACCGCGTGAACGGCCTTCGTGCGATGGTGCGGGCCGTTTTCGCTTGCGCCCCCGGCCCGTCTGCCTAGCTATCCCGCATGGTCGAGTATCTCCACAGCATGATCCGGGTTTCGGACCCGGAAGCCACAGTCGCCTTCTTCGCGTCGATCGGCCTCGAGGAGACTCGCCGCTTCGACAGCGAGCAGGGTCGCTACACGCTGATCTTCCTCGCCGCGCCGGGGCAGGAGGGGGTGGCCGAGGTCGAGCTGACCTACAATTGGCCGCCGCAGGACGGCAGCCCCCCGGAGGAGTATGCGGGCGGGCGCAACTTCGGGCACCTGGCCTATCGCGTCGACGACATCTACGCCGTGTGCGAGCGGCTTCGGGCCGCCGGACACACCATCCACCGTCCCCCGCGCGACGGGCATATGGCCTTCGTGAAATCGCCCGACGGCATTTCGGTCGAGCTGCTCCAGGAAGGGCATCTGCCGCCGCGCGAGCCGTGGGCGAGCATGCCCAATACCGGCAGCTGGTAAGTCAGATCGCGGCGGCTGGGCTTTCTTCGTCGAGGCTCTCGCCGCGCGGGTTCCGCGAGGTCAAGCGCAGGATCGTATAGCCGAGCAGCGCCGAGACGATCGAACCGCCGAGGATGCCGATCTTGGCCTCGTCGCGCAGCAACCACGCCGCTTCGCCCGCGCCGGGAAAGGCCAGCTCGCCGATGAAAAGCGACATCGTGAAGCCCACTCCGCACAGCACCGAGACGCCCCACACCTGCGGCCAGCTCGCGTTGGCAGGCCGCTTCGCGACGCCGAGCCGGTGCGCGCCGTAGACGCAGGCGAAAATCCCGACTTGCTTGCCGATCGCCAGTCCCAGGGCGACCGCCAGGGGGAGGGGCGCCAGCACCCCTGCGACCCCCAGGCCGCTCAGCTCCACACCGGCATTGGCGAAGCCGAACAGCGGCACGATCAGATAGGCGCTCCACGGCGCCAGCCTGTGCTCGATACGCTCGAGCATCGTATCGCCGTTCCTCCCGCGCATCGGGATGGCGAAGGCGGCGAGCACCCCGGCGATCGTGGCATGGACGCCCGAATGCAGGACGCAATACCACAGTACCATCGCCAGCAGGACATAGGGCCAGGGCCGCGCGCAGCCCCCGCGATTGAGCGCGGTCATCGCCGCCAGGATCGCGGCCGCGCCCGCCAGCCAGGCGAGTTTCAGCCCGGCGGTGTAAAACAGCGCGATGATCGCCACCGCGCCGATGTCGTCGACGATCGCCACCGTCAGCAGGAACAGCCGCAGCGAGGCGGGCACGCGCTTGCCGAGCAGGCCCAGCACCCCCATCGCGAAGGCGATGTCGGTCGCCGCGGGAATGGCCCAGCCGCGCGCCAGCCCCGGCTCGCTTCCGGCGATCAGCAGATAGACCAGCGCCGGCGCCACCATCCCCGCGCCGGCGGCGAGCACCGGCAGGCGGCGCTGCGCGGGGCTCGAGAGCTGCCCCTCGATCAGCTCGCGCTTCACCTCCAGCCCGACGACGAAGAAGAACACCGCCATCGGCCCGTCGTTGATCCACAAGTGGAGATTGGCGAGCTTGGCAATGGGAGTCCACGCCAGCGAGCCGTGGAACAGCGCGCGATAGCCGGGCGCGAGCGCGGTGTTAGCCGCGACCAGCGCCGCCGCGGCGACCAGGATGAGCAGCACACCGGCCTTGGCGTCGCCGACGAACAGCGCCTTCACCGGCGCGGCGAGCACAGACAGCAGCGCGGGCTTGGGTGAGGGGGCGTTCGACATGCCGCCCTCCCTTCGCGAACCGGCGGCGCGTTGCAAGGCCCGGCGGCATTGCGTAGGCATTGCCGAATTTTCAGGGGGACAGGGGTTGAGCCTCGCGGATCTGACGGCGGGCGACTGGTTCGTGCTGGCGCGGCACGAGCTGATCCTGTTCGCCGCGACCTTCTTCCTGATCGGTGCGCTCGACGAGCTGGCGCTCGATTTCACCTATGTCTGGCTGCGATTGACGGGCAGGGTCCGCACCCCACACATCGACGAGGAGGTGTTTCTGCGTCGGCCGTTGTCGGGGCGGTGCGCGGTGTTCATACCCGCCTGGCGCGAGCATCGCGTCATCGCCGCGACGGTCAGGCATGCGCTCGAAGCCTGGCCGCAGGGCGGCTTGCGCCTCTACGTCGGTTGCTATCGAGAGGATCTCGCCACGCTTTCCGCGGCCATGCTGGGGTGCCGCGGCGATCGCCGGGTGCGGATCGTCGTTCACGACAGCGCGGGGCCGACCTGCAAGGCCGACTGCCTGAACCGGCTCTTTCGCGCGCTTCAGGTGGACGAAGCGCGCGAGGGCGCGGCGGCGCGGATGGTGGTTCTGCACGACGCCGAAGACATGGTCGATCCCGCGGCGCTGCCGCTCATCGATGCCGCCTTGCTCCACGCGGATTTCGTCCAGCTGCCGGTGCTGGCCCTGCCGCATGCGGCCTCGCCGCTGGTTTCGGGGCACTATGCCGACGAGTTCGCGGAGGCCCATGCCAAGGCGATGGTGGTTCGCAGCGCGCTCGGCCAGGGCATTCCCGGTGCGGGTGTGGGCTGCGCGATCGAGCGGGGATGGCTTCGCCGCCTCGACATGCAGCGCGGCGGGGCCGGACCGTTCGCCAGCGGCGCGCTGACCGAGGATTACGAGCTGGGGCTGCAGTGCGCCGCGCTGGGCGCGCGCGGACTCTTCCTCCGCGTGCGGACGGCGAGCGGCCGGCTGATCGCGACGCGCGCCTATTTCCCGAGCTCCATGCAGGCCGCGATCCGGCAGAAGGCGCGCTGGATCAACGGCATCGCGTTACAGGGCTGGGATCGGCTCGGCTGGCGCGGCTCGCCGGCGGCGTTGTGGATGCAGCTACGAGACCGGCGCGGGCCGCTCGCCGCGCTCCTGCTGGCGCTCGCCTATCTCCTCGTGGTCGTCGCCGGCATCGAGATGGCGCTGGCGCAGGCCGGGCTGCCGGTCGGCCGCCCGCTGCCACCGGCGATGCAAACCCTGCTGTGGCTCGATCTCGCGGCCCTGGTCTGGCGCCTCGCCGCGCGGGCGGTATTCACCGCGCGCGAGTTCGGCGTGGTCCAGGGCCTGCTGGCGATTCCGCGGGTAATCGTGTCCAACACGGTGGCGATCGTCGCGGCGCGGCGGGCGCTGTTCGCCTATGCCCGGTCGCTCCGGGGGGCGCAGATTGCCTGGGACAAGACCGAACATACCAGCCATCCCGCCTTTGCCGAGGCGGTGCCGAGAGACAGCGCATCCTGACCGCCGGCGCGCCCGCCAGGAGCGGTAGCGGCCAGCCCCTGTGGGCTCTGGCCGGGCTCCTGCTGTGCTGGATCGGCCTGCGCGCCGCGCTGTTCGATCTGCCGCCGGCGCCGGCGCCGCTGGTCGCGCCGACCGGGTTCGAGGCGTCGATCGTGGAGAATGCGGGAGTGCGGCCGCGCGGCCGGGCGGGGGACCATACGGCAACCCTTCCGGGAGCGGTCCGGCAGCCGGCCCTTTCCGATCCGATCGCGTGGGCCCCGCGTCGATCGAACGAGCAGGTGCCCGGCGCGCTGTTACCCCTCGCTCCATTGCCCGAAGCTGTCCCGGTCGCGGAAACGCCGCGCCGCGCCGCGGGCCACAATCTGTTGTGGATGGCCGCGATGCGGGCGATTCCGCTCCTCCCCGAAGTCGCGGCCGTCCTTGCGCGGACGCCGCCGGCACCGGCGTCCGCCGCGCCCCCGGCGGAGCCGATGCGGCCGCGCCCCTCGCGATGGAGCGGCGACGGGTGGCTGGCGTGGCGGCCTGGCTCGTCCGCACCACTTGGGCCGGGCGCCATCACGCCGGTCTATGGCGGCAGCCAGGCGGGCGCGATCCTGCGCTACGAACTCGCGCCAGGGTCGCGGCGCCGTCCCGCTGGATATGTCCGCGTCGTGCAGGCGCTGGGCGGGCGGCGCGAAGGCGATCTTGCCGCCGGGCTCGCGCTGCGCCCGCTGGCGGGCATGCCCGTGACCGCTCACGGCGAAGCCCGGCTCTCGCGCCGCGGCGCCGCGCTCGAGGTGCGGCCTGCGGCCTTCCTGAGCGGCGGCGTCGAGGCCGCTCCACTGGCAGCCGGGTTCGCGGCTCGCGGCTATGCCCAGGCGGGCTATGTCGGCGGCCGCGATGCGACAGCCTTCGCGGACGGCAGCCTGATCGCGGATAGGCCCGTCTGGCGCGACCGGGAGACTGCGCTGAGCGCCGGCGGCGGCGTGTGGGGCGGCGCGCAGCGCGGCGCGGCCCGGCTCGACCTCGGCCCCAGCGCCAGCCTGCGCTTCCGCCTCGGCGAGGGGACCGCCCGCCTCTCGGCCGACTATCGCCTCCGCATCGCCGGCAATGCCGAGCCCGCCGCCGGCGCCGCGCTCACGCTGTCGGCTGGATTTTAGCGGGCGAACTCCGCTTCCGCAGCTTCCAACCCCGCGCCGGCTGCGATACGGCCCAGGCATGGACGTTTACCTGCCGATCGCGAATCTCGCCGTGAACGGGCTGGTGATCGTCGGGCTGGGATTGCTCACCGGCATCCTCTCGGGCCTGTTCGGGGTCGGCGGCGGGTTCCTGACCACCCCGCTGCTGATCTTCTACGGCGTCCCGCCCACCGTCGCCGCCGCCTCGGCCTCGACCCAGGTGACCGGGGCCAGCGTCTCGGGGCTCATCGCCCATTCCAGGCGCGGAGGGGTCGATTTCAAGATGGGCGGCATCATGGTCGCGGGCGGGGCGATCGGCGCGGGCCTGGGCGCGCTGCTGTTCCGGTTCTTCCGCGCGGTGGGCCAGATCGACGTGGTCATCAACGCGCTCTACGTCGTGCTGCTCGGCTCGATCGGGGCGCTGATGGCGCGCGAGGCGTGGCAGTCGATCAAGGGCGACGCGGCCGCCGCGCCGCCGCGTCGCCGCCGCCACCATCCGCTCGTCGCCGCGCTGCCGGGGCGCTGGCGGTTCTACGGCTCGGGCCTCTACATCTCGCCGCTGGCGCCGCTCATTCTGGGCGTCGCGACCGGCACGCTGACCATGCTGATGGGCGTGGGTGGCGGCTTCATCCTGGTGCCCGCCATGCTCTACATCCTGGGCATGAGCGCCAATGTCGTGGTCGGCACCAGCCTTTTCAACATCGTGTTCGTGACCATACTCACCACCATGATGCACGCGCTCACCACCCAGGCGGTGGACATGGTGCTGGTGCTGTTCCTGCTGATCGGATCGGTGACCGGTGCGCAGATGGGGACGCAGTTCGCGGGCAGGGTGCGGCCCGAGGTGCTGCGGCTGGCGCTGGCGGGGATCGTGCTGCTGATCGCCTTCCGCATGCTGTTCGGCCTGGGCGTGCGGCCCGACGAGGTGTTCACGGTGAGCCCGCTGTGACCCGTCTCGCGCTCCTGCTCGCCTTCGCCGCGCTGCTGATGGGCCAGCGCGACCCGGTGCTGGTGCCCGAGGTCAGTCAGCACGAGATCGAGGTGCGGCAGGGCTTCACCGGCACGGAGCTGCTGCTGTTCGGCGCGATCCTCGATCCCGCCGGACGCGCGGCGGCGCGCGACTACGATGTGATCGTGGTGCTCCAGGGGCCCTCGCAGCCCATCAGATTGCGCGAGAAGGAACGCTTCGGCGGCATCTGGGTCAATGCCGCGAGCACCGATTACCGCTCCGCGCCATCGTTCTTCGCGGTCGCCAGCACGAGGCCGATCGACCGGATCGTGGATGAGCGCACCGCGGCGATCTACGAGTTCGGCACCCGCTACATCCAGCTCAGCCCCAGCGGCGCGATCGAGCCCGGGGAGCAGGCACGCTTTTCCGAAGGGCTGGTCGATCTGCGCACGCGGCAGGGCCTCTACCGGGAGGACATCGGCGGCGTCTCGGTGAGCGAGCGGGTGCTCTACCAGGCGCGCATCAAGCTGCCCTCGACAGTCGTCACCGGCACCTACACCGCGGAAACCTTCGCCATCCGGCAGGGGCGGGTCATCGCCTCCGCGCTGGCCGAGGTGGAGGTCAAGAAGGTCGGCTTCGAACGCTTCATCGCCGACACGGCGCGGGAATATTCGCTGCTCTACGGCCTGGTGGCGGTGACGCTCTCGATCGGGATGGGCTGGGCGGCGGGGCGGTTCTATTCCTGGATGTGACGCTCGCGCGGCGCGCCAGGGTTGACCCGATCTTAACCCCATCGGCGCTATCCCGAAGGCACGAATTCGCCATAATTCAGGGACCGGCGCCTTTTCATGACCGACGCGAGCCATTCCTCTTTCCGCACCTTCGACCCCGCACTGGAAGAAGGCGCCCAACCGCCCCAGCGCAGCGCGCTCCGCGACCGGCTGCGGCAGGGCACGCCGCCGGCCGCCGACGCGCCGGCGCCGCGGCTGTCCCACGATCCAGCCACAATGGCCCCGGCGAGCGCGCCAGTTTCCGGCGACGACGGCCTGCGCCCGCTGACCCGGGATGAGCTGACCGAGCGCGCGCCGCCGCGCCCCGAGGCCGCCAAGCCCGAACCCAGGCCCGAGCCCGCGCCCGCGCGCGAGCCCGAGGTGCTCAGCGAAGGCGCCACCCAGCCGATCGGCGTGGTGCTCGAGATCTCGGGCTCGGGCTCGCAAATCGCGATCGATCTCCAGCGCCTCAACCAGTGCATGGAGGACAGCGATCCTTCGGTTGCGCTCGCCGGGCAGGTCGGCAGCCAGATCAAGATCCGCGTCGGCCAGACCTGGCTGCTCGCCAGCGTCCGCAACCAGAAGCAGGGCCGCACCGAGGGTTCGATCATCGCCAATATCGACTTCCTGGGGGAAGGGCAGGAGGAGCGGCTGACGGGCAAGCTGCACGGCTTCAAGCGCGGCGTCACGCGCTATCCCGTGCCCGGCGCGCTGGTCTATCCCGCGACCACGCCCGACCTGCGCCAGGTCTATGCCAGCGACGGGCGCGACGCGATCACCATCGGCAAGGTTTATCCGACCAAGGACATTCGCGCGGGGCTCTATGTCGATGCCATGCTGGGCAAGCACTTCGCGCTGCTCGGCTCGACCGGCACCGGTAAATCGACCAGCGCGGCGCTGATCCTGCACCGCATCTGCGAGGCCGCGCCCGAGGGTCACATCGTGATGATCGACCCCCACGGCGAATATTCCGCCGCGTTCCGCAACACCGGCGTCATCCTCGACGTCTCGAACCTCAACATGCCCTATTGGCTGATGAATTTCGAGGAGCACTGCGAGGTTCTGCTCACCGCGCAGGGCGCGGACCGCAACGTCGATGCCGACATTCTCGCCAAATGCCTGCTCGCCGCGCGCGCCAAGAGCCGGCTGGCGAGCACCATGGGCAAGATCACCGTCGACAGCCCGATCCCCTATCTGCTGTCCGATCTCACCAACGAGATCGTCACCCAGATGGGCAAGCTCGAGAAATCGACCACGACCGCGCCCTATATGCGGATCAAGAACAAGCTCGACGAGATCAAGGCCGATCCGCGCTACCAGTTCATGTTTTCGGGCATGCTGGTGGGCGACACGATGGCCGATTTCATCCGCAAGATCTTCCGCATGCCCGCCGACGGCCGCCCGATCTCGATCATCGACGTTTCGGGCGTCCCCTCCGACATCACCGCCACCGTGGTCGCCGTGCTCAGCCGGCTGGTGTTCGACTTCGCGATCTGGGGCCGCGAGGAGAAGACCCGGCCGGTGCTGCTGGTCTGCGAGGAAGCGCATCGATACGTGCCGTCCGAGAAGAACGCCGACGGCAATTCGGTGGGCAAGATCCTGAGCCGCATCGCCAAGGAAGGGCGCAAATACGGCATCAGCCTGGGCCTCGTCACCCAGCGCCCCTCCGACCTGGCCGAAGGCGTGCTCAGCCAGTGCGGCACGATCATCTCGATGCGCCTCAACAACGACCGCGACCAGCAGTTCGTGAAGGCGGCCATGCCCGAAGGCGCGCGCGGCTTCCTCGACTCGATCCCGGCGCTCCGCAACCGCGAATGCATCATCTGCGGCGAAGGCGTCGCGATCCCGATGCGCGTCGCCTTCGACACGCTCGACGAGAGCAAGCGCCCGGCCTCCGAAGACCCGAGCTTCGTCGAGCTGTGGAGCAAGAGCGGAGGCGAGGACGAGGCCGTCGAGCGCATCGTCCAGAGGTGGCGGTCGCAGGGCTGATGTCCGCCAGGGCGGGGCAGCTTTCCGCTGTAACTCCCCATCCGTTCGTGTCGAGCGAAGTCGAGACATGCGTGTGCTCCGCCCCCGTATCTCGACTTCGGCGCTGACGCGCCTGCGCTCGATACGAACGGATTTTACAGGATGGGCAACGCCCGTCACGTCCCCCGCGTATCGCCGAACAAGTGGATGTGCAGGCGGTCGCTGAGGCGGAACCCGTGCTCCAGGCACAGCGGCACCAGCCATTGCTCGCGCGCGCGCAGCGTGGCGCCGTCGGTGCCTTCGGGCATCAGGAAGATGCGCGCCGACGGGATCGCGTAGGCGCGCTGGAGCGCCAGCATCTCGGCGACATCCTCCGGCGCGGCGATCACGAACTTGAACCAGGCGCGCGGATCGGCGGCATAGGCGGCGAGGCGCTCGGGGAGGAGCGCCAGCGCCGCCGGATTGCCCGAATGCGCGAGCTTGGGGCTGACGTTGTACTGGTCGATGCGGATATCGAGCCGGGGCGGGGCCCTGGTGGTGCCGTTGGTCTCGATCTCCACGGTCATGTCGTCGAGCATCTCGAGCAGCTCTGCCAGCGGGCCGGCCTGGAGCAGCGGCTCGCCGCCGGTGACGACGAGGCGCTTCTGCCCGAGGGCGCGGATGCGCTCCGCGACCTCGGCCACCTCCAGCGACACCTGATTGGCGCGGCGATCCCAGGTGGCGCCCGAACGGTGCGGGCGCTGGTCGCCCTCGAAGTGCCAGGTGTAGGCCGTGTCGCACCAGACGCAGGCGAGATTGCACCGCGAGAGCCGCACGAAGGCGACGGGAGTGCCCGCGCTCGGGCCTTCGCCCTGCACAGAGGCGAAGATCTCGGGCTCCGCCCGAGCTCCGCTTCCCGGCTCGCCCGGCGCTTGCGTAGCCAGCGCCAGCATCACGCGGCGGCCCCGCTCCGAGGGGACAGGGCGACACCTGTCACCCATCTGTCACCCAGAAAAACCCAATCACGATCAATGGTTTGCTTACTAGAAGGCGACAGTTTCGCTGTTTCCGGTGCGCTTCTTCGTGGGGGCCTCCGCCAGACCGACTCAATTTGTAGCATCGGCGTCATCCCGCAGGATAGACGCTATTTCGGGTCGTGTAGGAAAGCATTTTCTTTGCCTCCCATCGCCGGTGGGGGGCGCGTGCCTCACCCCAGCCGCGCCAGCGCCGCCTCCAGCCGCGCCGCTTCGGCGGCGTGATGCGCACGATCGGCGCGCGCCTTCTCGACCGCCTCGGGCCTGGCCTTCTCGACGAAGGCGGCGTTGGAAAGGCGTCCCTCGAGCGATTTGGCTTCCTTGCGGCTCGCCTCCAGCGCCTTACCAAGCCTAGCCTTTTCGGCGGCGACATCGATCACACCTTCGAGGGGCAAGGCATAGGTCGCGCCATCTGCGACAACAAATGCCGCCGCACCTTCGAAGGGACCGCTAGTTGGCGTGACGCGAGCCAATCTCCGAAGCATTTCGCTGCTTTGGCTGACACGCAGGCCCACGTCGGGGCCCAACTCAACAACATGGAGCGCGAGACGTGCGCTCGGCGGCACATTTAGCTCCGATCTCGTCGCCCGGATGCCGCCCACCAGCCGAATGAGCCAATCGACGTCTGCCTTGGCTTGTGCCTCGAGCGCCGCCTCCGGCTCGGGCCATTTGGCGAGGATCAGGTCGTAGGGTCGCGCGCCCTGGCCGTGCCACAGCTCCTCGGTGACGAAGGGCATGAAGGGGTGGAGCATGACGAGGATCTGGTCGAGCACCCAGCCGGCGACTGCGCGGGTTTCGTCGATCTCCCCCTCCCCTTCAGGGGAGGGGGTCG